>JGI24023J19991_10002919_pt1 | contig 12218 bp, 8 predicted proteins | sample Cruoilmetagenom1_FD_19991 | JGI IMG/M metagenome (IMG submission 19991)
AAGGAAATTTGGTCAAGTTTATTGGTGTTAAAGCAATAGGTTATTTAGGCTGAAGGCTGTTAGGGGAGATTGCTTTGAGATTTTTCTTTTCCTAAAAGCCTACAGCCTATTAACCTCGGTTGCGGGCAAAGCCCGCTTTAGACTGTTAGGGAAAAGCATTCACATAAGTTCTCCCCCTGTTACCTATTTACTTATATTCCGGATTATCCGGTTACGGTTTTAATATGACTTTTATTTCTAACTTTATATTAGTTCTGACAATTACCTTCTCCCTTCTTCTATCCACTGCTGTACTTATCAGCTACTGCAAAAGAAGGCAAAGCAGAACGCGCCACGGTCTCACCGGAATGTGCCACACCAGCGGCGGCAAAATGTGCGGCAACTGCACCTCAAAATTACTATCTTCCCCAGAGTAGGTATGCCTTGATAAAAGGATCCAGATTACCGTCAAGTACAGCGTCCACATTCCCTGACTCAAATTCCGTCCGGTGATCCTTAACCATCCTGTAAGGCTGGAGCACATAGGAACGAATCTGGCTGCCCCAGGATATGCCTTTTTTGTCTCCATGCAGCCCTTCATGCTGCTCAGCCTGTTTTTCCTTTTCCAGCTCATAGAGCTGGGAGAGCAGCATTTTCATGGCCATATCTTTGTTGCGATGCTGGGATCTCTCATTCTGACACTGCACAACAACACCTGTCGGCAGATGAGTTATACGTATGGCCGAATCAGTCTTATTGACATGCTGGCCTCCGGCGCCGCTTGCCCTGTAGGTATCAATGCGGAGATCTTTTTCATCAATATTGATATCCACGGTATCATCCAGCTCGGGCATAACCATAACGGAAGCAAAAGATGTATGACGGCGACCGCTGGTATCAAATGGCGAAATACGAACAAGACGGTGGATACCCAGTTCTGAACGCAGGTACCCATAAGCATATCTGCCCTTGACTATAAAAGTGACACCCTTGGTACCGGCCTCGTCTCCAGCAAGGTGATCAAGGATAACGGTCTTGAATCCCCGCAATTCCGCCCAGCGCAGATACATTCGCAGCAGCATATCAACCCAGTCCTGGGCCTCGGTTCCCCCGGCCCCGGCGTGAATAGCAACTATGGCGTTACTGGTGTCATGCTCACCACTGAACATACACTCTGTTTCAGCACCCTCGAGCTCCTCGGTCATAGCATTGATTTTCAGAGCAATCTCTTCCTCTACACCACTATCGTTCTCTTCCATGGCCATTTCAAGCAGGAGTTCCGTCTCCTCAAAATCATGCCATTTATTTTCCCACCCCTTGATAGTATCCTGCAGTTGTCCATGCTCTTTCCGGGTCTTCTGGGCAGTCTCCGCGTCACTCCAGAAATCCGGTGCCAGGGTCTGCCGCTCCAGCCGTTCAAGTTTTTCTTTTTTCTGAGTTAAGTCAAAGATGCTCCTTCAGGGCGAGCAGACGAGCCTTCAAATCAATCAGTTTCTGTTTTGATACTGCGGTACCTGTTTCAGTGGACATGATAGTTTCCTGTTTAGTTAGCCTGTTAGGCTGTTAGGCTGTTAGGCTATAGGCTGTTAGCAACAACCTGATCTCTAAATTTATATCCTTCACAATATTATAACCAATTCTCTGACTATCTGCGAACGGTTCGTCGGAACCTTCCCCGAACTACCGCAACAAGTGCCGCACTCACACCAATAAAGAAACAGAGAGGCGCAAAAAGATATCCATAACGTACCCAGAACGTCTCCTCTTTATTCAAAACAACATCTGCGGCAAAGACATATGGCTGGAAAAGTTCTGAACGGAATTCAACCCTGCCAAGAGGATTAACAAAGGCAGAGATTCCCGTATTGGCAGAGCGTACAAGGCTGCGCCGGGTCTCCACCGCACGAAATACGGACATGGCCAGACTGTGATGCGGGGCACTTGATTTACCATACCAGGCATCATTGGTCAAATTNACCAGCATATTCGCCCCTGCAAGAACCCACTTTCTGGAAAGTTCTGGAAATACAGACTCAAAACAGATCAACACACCGGCACGNCCATCTTTTACGACCAGTGGCTGTTCAATCGTGCCTGGTGTAAAGTCNCCTACCGCTTCTACAACTGGTGCCAGAAAAGGCAGGTATTTTTTCAATGGCACATATTCCCCAAAAGGCACAAGATGTATTTTATAATATTTGCCGCTAATCTGGCCGGTGGAATCCAAAAGCAGAGCACTGTTGAAAAACTCAACCTTTCGTGCCTTGCGATCAATGACTTCATACCACGGAGCCCCGGTCAGAAGCGCTATATCATATTGAGATGTCATGGCCCGTAACAGCTGCATATGCTTATTTTGCGGCGGATAAAACGGCAGCGCAGTTTCAGGCCAGACAAGAAGTCCAGGAGGGTTATCAGCCAAAAGGGTCTTAGAGAGTGCCAGATAGCTGTCAACTGTGCTTTTTTGCTGTAAAGGGGACCATTTAATGCTCTGATCAATATTCCCCTGAACAATACCAACCCGCAGAGCTTTCACATTTTTATCTAAAAGATCCCGGGAGAGCTCCCGGGTGCGCTCTCTGGAGTAGATTACACCACTGCCAAAAACGAGGAGAAAGGACAACAGGAGAGGAATGGCGCTGGAAACAGTCTGTTTTTTTGTCAACAGAATAGCCAGCAGACAATTAGTGAAAACAATCACCCATGTCACGCCATGGTGCCCAAGAATATCAGCGATCTGAATGAGGTTTGTTTTCTCCCAGAGGCCGTAGCCAAGATCCATCCATGGCATACCGGTAAAGAGAATTCCGCGCAGCCAGTCAAGCCCCACCCAGAGTGTGGGTAACAGCCATAACACTGCCGTACCCGGAAAAACAACAGAAACAGCTCTGCCAAGAACGCCAAAGATAAAAGAATAGGCACTCAGATACGAGGCAAGCAGAAGGAGTACCAGCACTGCAATGAACCAATGCAGACCGCCATACCGCCCCAGGACAATTACAATCCAATAGAGAAGTAAAAGAAAATGAACAAGGCCGAAAAAAAANCCGTACAGCCCGGCCTCTTTAATGGAACTTTTCTGAATTACAACAAGTAAGGGAACCAGCGCCACAAAAAGCAGGGGCCATAATTCACCGCCACCAGGGAGAGACAACCAGAGCAAAACTGCGCTTAACAGCGGAAGGATAAAAAACCATTTACGAAAAAACATTATATTGAGTCTTCGTTTGCAAGGCGGGTAATTGTGATCATTTTCAGATGCCTGTCACTTGCACTTTTGACCTCGAAACGAAAACCTGATACTTCGACAGCATCTCCCGCCACTGCCAGACGTCCAAGGGAGTGAATAACAAGGCCGCCGATGGATTCATAGGGGCCCTCAGGGAGTTGTGTGTCAAACTGCTCTTCAATCTTTTCAATATCGGCCCTGGCATGTACTTTGATTGTTTTCTGATCGATTACCTCCACCTCGTCCTGCTCCAGGTCGTATTCATCGTCAATCTCGCCGACAATCTCTTCCAGTATATCTTCCAGGGTTATCAGGCCGCGAATAGTACCAAATTCATCGGTAATCATAGCCATATGTGCTTTACGCTTTTGAAATTCGGGCAACAGATCAACTATCAGCTTGGATTCGGTGATGAAATGGACAGGGCGCAGATATTTTTCCAACGTGACCTCTTCCTTTCTGGGACGAATGCAAAACTCAAGGAGGTCTTTGGCATGAACAACACCAATCACCTGATCCGGATTTTCCCGGTAAACGGGTATTCGTGTCAAGCCGTTATCAATTACAATATCGATAAGTTCAGAGACAGGGGAAGCCTCATCAAAAGAGACGACCTCTGCAGCCGGTGTCATGATTTCTGTTGCCAGGGTTTCTCTGAAATCAAAGATAGAACTAATCATCTTCTCTTCCAGGCTTGATATTAAGCCGTGTTCCTCACCCTCTTCAAGAAGCTCCTGAATTTCATGCTCAAGGTCTTCTTTTGTACCGGGTCTCCTGAAATTGATAAATGACCACAGTTTTGACAGAATAGATTTTTGTTGTGTGGGATCCTGTTCTTCAGTTACTGTATCGTTTTCCATTTGAGAATTTTGTATGACTTTCTGTAACCAGCATCTGGAACTTCCGATAAGCGTAGACTTCGAGTGACCTTTTTACGAATTCATCTTACCTGAGAAGCCGATTTAAATTGCGTTCCTGGAAGCGCCTGTGGCTCAACGCCCATCATATCAGTCAAAATTACTTTCTTCAGTGTGATATACAAATAATTAGCCCGGTAGAAAAGGCAAATTGAAAAAAACTTTGTTATAAGCACCGGTCCAAGATAAAAATTCACATTTTTACTTTTCTAATCAGCATGCCATGACTATAATGGCAATGATTTCAGGTGCTATAGTTTTAATGGCGTCGTAAAAAGTCCGACCTCCTTCGTTGTAGGTTTTTCTCAGAACCTCAACATACCATATGTATTGTTGAGGGCCTGAGAAAAACACTACGCCTCGTATATCGAACTTTTTTGACTTAGCCATCTGTAACCTCGAATAATCTTTTTACAAAATCATAAAACTCTGATGGCGTCGTAAAAACTCATTTCAATCGTCATTCCCGTGCAGACGGGAATAACAGAATGGTGGAAAATTTGAAAGGAAAGGTTCTCATAGCCAATCGTGGTGAAATCGCGGTTCGTATCATGAATGCATGTAAGGATCTGGGTCTCGACTACGTTGTTGTTTACACAGATGCTGATAAGGACTCTGAGCATGTTCAACGTAACATAACTACTGGCGAAGGACAAAATGCCTGGCGGATAACGAGTTATACAGAGCCCAATGATGTTTTTGCAGTGGCCGATCATACAGGCTGTACCGCAATACACCCTGGATACGGCTTTTTCTCGGAAGACTTCCGTTTTGCCAGAAGAGCAACCATCCGCGACCGCAGTCTCACTTTTATTGGTCCGAACTGGCAGGTAATCCGTGATCTGGGTGATAAAATCAATACCAAAAAAGTTGCCAACGAGTTGGGGATCCCGACTATACCGGGTACGGATTATCCTATTTACAACGAGATGGAAGCAGAAGAGATTGCAGCCCGGCTCCTTGCAGAACAGGGAGAGGAGGGAATTGACAACCCTTCAATCCTGGTGAAAGCTGCGGCCGGAGGTGGAGGAATGGGTATTGAAGAGGTCACCGAGATTGAACAGTTCCGGAGGATATACAGGCAGCTGCAGAATTATGCCAAGCGGCAGTTTGGAGATGGAGGCGTACTCATCGAGCAGTGTTTACGAGACTATAACCACCTGGAAGTTCAGCTTGTATGCTCAAGGCATGGTGAACGTATCCACTTCGGATCAAGGAACTGCACAATACAGTCAACCGGTAGGCAGAAACGTGTTGAAGCTGCTCCCGGTTTCCACGACTCCTGTTTCGAATACGATTTCGATGAAAAAAAACTCCTTGACCAGATAGTCGAATATTCCCTGAAACTGGCAGCCCACGTCGACTATGACAACGTCGGCACCTGGGAATGGATAGTCAGCAGATCAGGCCAACCATATCTCCTCGAAGTAAACACACGTATCCAGGTTGAAAATGATGTCTCTGCCCGGATAAGTTATCTCAGTGATGAACACCCCAATCTGATCCGTGAGCAGATCCGCATAGGGCTTGGGGAAAAGATCGGTTATAATCAAAATGATGTTACATTTAAAGGAGCATCTATTGAATTGCGTATTGTCGCAGAGGATACACGCCGGGGGTTTGCACCCTGGATCGGAACCATCACCGAATTTACATTTCCCGATCACGACTGGTCTGTAGTATACTCTCATGTGCCGTTTGACAGACCCTACCCCATCCCGAGCGATTTTGACCCCAACCTTGCCCTGGCACTGGTCTGGGGGGAGGATATGGACGATGCCAAGGCAAAAGCAGCTCAATTTATCGACGAAACGATCATTCGTGGTCGTGACTCGAACAATAACCCGATTATTACCAATCTGGAATATCTGAAGAACAACCTGGACAGGTTGTTGGCTTTTTAATATAAAATGGTGTTGTAAACCGTTATTCCCGCCTACGCGGGAATGACGGAATAGCAAAGAAGTTAAGTTTTTACGAGTCCATCATGAATGATTTAGTCAAACAGCTCCTCAAAACAGAAGAACGTATTAATTACCTGCTCCAGATAAAGGATTACTCCAACTGGGGTAACCTGGACGGATTCAAGAAAAATTGCGACCAGCTGAAACATTCTGTCTATGATCACACAGAGGAACAGTTTGCTGCAGCTATCCGTAAACTCAATGAATCTGTCTCCTTTCTTGAGGAGAGGGCAGAAGAACATCTGACGCCCATGGAACGAGTCAGGATCGTACGATCCGTTCAACGTTTCACCTTAAAAGACATCCTTGAAAATGTATATGAGGATTATACAGAACTTGGTGGAGAAGAAGATGCAAATATAGATCCGGCAATGATATGCGCAAAAGCGACAATTGTCAGAAAAATTAAAAACAAACCGTATACAGCCTCCGTCATGGTTATCGGCCAGGAGTCCGGCCATGGAGAAGAGTACCGTAACGGCGGATCCTGCAGACCGGAGGGAAATGCCAAAGCTCTTCGTTATATGAAGGTTGCGGAAACGGAAGGCATTCCCGTCCATTCCTATATTTTCACGCCGGGATCTTATCCGGTTGAAGAGTATCCGGGAGCAGCCCAGCAGATAGCACGTAATATTTATGCTATGACAAAACTCAGAGTCCCCATGATTTCAATGATCTCTGAAGGAGGTTCAGGCGGTGCTGAAGCAATAGGATTATCCGATTTCAGAATGATGACATCCCATGGTTATTATTCGGTCATTTCGCCGGAGGGAGCCGCCGCCATTGAAGGAAAGGTCCGGGAAGGCTCGAAGGTNCCCAAAGAACTCATTGAAGTCTGTGCCGACAGGTTACGGCTGACCGCCCAAAACAACCTNAAGAATAAAACCATAGACCGAATTGTCTATGANCCCCAGATGGGTGCAAGAAAAGATGACTTTGGTTTCTTTTCAAAACTGAGAGCAGAAATGCTGAGAGCAACGGACAAGGTGGTTCTNTCAACAAAGAGTTTCAGTGCCCTGCGCACCTATGAAATCAGGCGAAAAAAGCATCAAGAAGAGACCGAAGAGCTCCAGCTCGAAGTTCCCTGGGATCTCAACAAAGATGAAATCAAACGCCTTCTCTCCCTCCGATCCAGGAAATATCATGACATGGGCAGAGACGGCTTCACAGGGAGTACAGAGGCTACAGACGGTATATATAGTCTGGCCAAAGTAAAGACCGAAAAAGTCTACTATACCCTGCGCTACGACATCATGAAAAACCACCGGCGCCAGGTAAAAAAGGTTCTCACGGATGTCTCAGGTGAAGGCTCCGTTATGCTCAAACGTATAGCGGAACCTATCAATGCAATAATGGATCTCTGGAGTAAAAGGAAAACAGAAAGACCCCAGCGACTCATAACCTACTCGGGCAGTCACCTGAAAAAGCCCAGTAGTAAAGACCCTCTGGAGCTTACCGACACCTACACCAGTCCTCTGGCAAATGAAGATCGCACCGTCACCTGCCCCAATGCGGAGAGACATGGCTGTAAAGATCTCTGGATACCGGATCTCTACGGTGAATTTGGTGGCGTCTGTGAAACATGCGGGCATCATTTTCCACTTGAACATGAATGGTACCTGGAGAACATTTTTGATCCGGGTTCACTTCGCCACCTTAACCTCGACATATCCTCCGGTAACCCTCTCGGCTACACCGGGTTTTCAGAAAGACTGCAGGCATCGAAAAACAAAACAGGCCGCCGTTCAGGAAATATGATCTTCCATGCCAAGGTAAACGGTATCCAGATTATCGTCAGTATGCTCTATTCTGATTTTCGTAATGGGACAGTAGGCTCCGCCGAAGGTGAAAAATTTTCCCAGGCCTGTGCCCTGGCTAAACGAAAAAAACGTCCACTCCTCGCCTATGTGCACACAACCGGAGGAATACGGATTCAGGAAGGCACTCTGGGAGTTGTCCAGATGCCCAAATGCACAATGGCAGTTCGGGAATATATTGATTCCGGTGGGCTTTATCTGGTAGTCTATGATAATAACTCCTATGCTGGCCCGGTGGCATCATTCCTCGGCTGCTCTCCCTACCAGTTTGCCATCAGGTCAAGCAGGATAGGTTTTGCCGGACCTCGAGTGATACGAGAGACAACGGGAACAGAGATCCCGCCCAACTACCATTCGGCCAGGAACGCACTGAAAAGAGGGAACATCCAGGGGATATGGGATCGCCGCGAATTCAGGAAAAATCTTTATAAAGCCCTGATGACTATGGGAAGCCCGAGTCTTTATTACAGATAATGGTTTAGACTGTTAGGAGACGACAAACTGCAGGGATAATGTCATTGTTAACACCCATGAAATGAATTTTACAACGAAGCATGAAAGTCGTGTAACAGGGATTCGGAGGAGTGTTGCCAAACGTCCTCGCAGGCTGTGGATTGTTGTGTCAACACTCCTCCGAATCCCTTTCCTCCCGAATAATTCAGGAGTAAGGCAGTAAACAAGGCAACAAAAAGAAGATGATGCTGAATAGTTTTATCCAAAAGCTAATTGCTAATGGCTAAGTTTCTTTTCACCTGGAGTTAACAGATGACACCAGAACAGCCCAATAAAGAAATTCTACAGCTGATCCAGCAGCAGCTTAACCTCCCATCACCTCCGACGATCGCTGTCAAAATCCTCAACACTGTCCAGAACAACCGGGAATTTTCGCTGAACGATCTGGAGAAAATTATTTCCACAGACCCGGCACTTACGGGGAAAATGCTGCAGATAGCCAACTCCGCTTTTTATTCCCTGCCTAACAAGGTGAGTAATATTACCCGTGCCATGTCTATCCTTGGCACCAACGTCATCAAAAATATCGCTCTTTCTTTCGTTATTACCAAAGAATTACGTAGAAATACCACCTCATATTTTGATTTCGACCATTTCTGGCGACGATCGGTAACAACTGCTGTAGCCGCAGAACTTGTAAAAAATCTGATACAGAAAAAGGATGACGATATTTTTGTAACAGCACTCCTGCAGAATTTGGGTATTCTTATACTGTGTCTCAGCAAGGGAAAGGACTATGAGGATCTTCTGGTTGCATGCAGGTCCGACAGCGCCATCTGCCTCATCAAATCAGAGCAGCAAAAATACCAGTTCGACCACCAGCAAATCAGCTACACGCTTATCCAGCACTGGAAACTACCGCCATCAATTTCGGAACCGGTGCGTTACCATCATGAACCTGAAAAAGCTCCCGAAAAATACCGTCAGACTGCAGAAATCCTCTTTATAGCAAATCTATTATCAACCATCTATTACGGAACCGAGACATCAGAAAACATCCTGCTGCTGCAAGATCAGATGGATAAATTGTTTGCTATAGACAAACATCAGACAGGTAAACTCCTCGACGATGTAGCCCAAAAATCGATTGATATAATGGGTATTTTTGATCTTAACCCCGGTCAGATGAAACCCTATTCCCAGATGCTGCAGGAAGCAAATGACGAACTTGGCCGCCTCAACCTCTCCTACGAGCAGTTGGTGATGGCCCTGAAAGAATCAAAGAATAAATCGGAGAAATTTGCCAATGAGCTGCGCTCAGCCAATGAACAGCTTGAGGAACTGGCGTTTCGTGACGGATTGACAAACCTCTATAATCATCGATATTTTCAAGAAATTCTTGAAAAAGAGATAAAAAGAGCACAACGCTACAGTAATGACTTTTCCCTTATTTTATTTGATATAGACTATTTCAAGGCGATCAATGACAACTATGGTCACCCTGCAGGAGATCAGGTGCTGGTCAACCTGGCCAAACAGATACAGACAGCTATGCGACCGAGTGATATCATTGCCAGATATGGAGGAGAGGAGTTTGCCGTTATCCTTCCCGAAACCAAAGAGTCCGGGCTGAAAGTATTTGCAGAGCGTCTCAGGCGCTGTGTCTTAGGGATAACAACCATAGTTGATAACAAAGAAATTAAGGTAACCATAAGTTCCGGTGCTGTTCACTTCAGTCCTGAACATGGAGAAATAACTAAACAAAACCTTATAGACACTGCTGACAGCGCGCTCTATATGTCCAAGGAAAACGGCCGTAACAGAGTCACAATCCTCCCCCTGCCCCCGAAGCTATAACCCGGTAATATCTGGAAAACCGGGAACCGGGAATTCAACTCTTATTAACTTTATGATATCTTTTCTGAAACTGACAGCAACCATCTCACTGTTCATTCTCTTCTTCTGCAGCCAGAGCTTTGCCGATGAACAAAAAACACTCTCCTGGGATGAAGCGGTAAAAACTGCAAAAGGGCAGACGGTTGACTGGTATATGTGGGGTGGTTCTCCTGCGGTAAACAAATATGTTAATGGATTTCTGGCAAAAAATCTGAGAGAAAAATATGGCATCACCCTGCGGCAGGTGCCGGTAAAGGATATTGCCGAAGTGGTGAGTAAACTCGTAGTTGAGAAACAGGCGGGAAAGGAAAGTGGTGGAAACGTTGATCTGATGTGGATCAATGGGGAAAACTTTCGCACATGCAAGTCCAATAATCTGCTCTATGGTCCTTTTGCAGACGTTCTCCCCAATATTAAATATGTGGACAGAACCAACCCCACCGTAGCAAACGATTTCGGTACCCCTGTTGAGAATATGGAATCACCATGGGGAAGTGCCCAGGTTGTTATGATTTATGATTCTGCCAGAATCTCCCGACCGCCGCAATCCATACCAGCTCTTATTGAGTGGATCCACAGCAACCCCGGCCGTTTCACCTATCCGGCACCACCGGACTTCACAGGGTCAGTTTTTATCCGCCACTTTTTTTACCATGCATCGGGAAGTGTCGATAAATGGCAGGGAAAGTATACGGAGGAAGATCTCCGGCAGGCGGCAGACGCAACATATGCTCAACTCCTTCAGTTAAAACCTTTTCTCTGGCAAAAGGGTGCGACCTACCCGGAATCACCTGTACGGATGAACACACTTTTTGCCGATGGAGTTATTGATTTTTCCTTTTCCTATCATCAGGGAGAGGCTTCGCGCAATATTCTCGACGGACTCTTTCCCGAAAGTGTACGAACTTATGTGTTTGAGGAAGGTACTATCGGCAACACCCATTTTGTGACCATCCCGTATAATGCCAAAGATAAGGCTGCCGCCATAGTGGTAGCGAATTACCTCCTCTCCCCTGAAGCACAACTGGTTAAAGCGGATCCCGGGATGTGGGGTGATTTCCCTGTCGTCAACCTTGACCGGCTACCAAAGGAATGGCATCAGAAGTTTCTGGAATTACCAAGAGGAAAAGCAACTCTAACCGACAGAGAGCTCCAGGCCCATCAGCTACCTGAACTCCCCAGTAAAATCCTCATTCACCTCGAGAAGGGATGGCAAAAGCACGTTCTTAAGGGAAGATAATGTCAGGGCCGGGCAGAAAGGCAAGTCTCCACCAGCTGGTATATCTTCTTGGCCCGGCTCTAACCATCATTCTTCTTCTTTTTGGAGGAGGTCTTCTCCTCGGCCTTTTCCAGGCTCTTGATGTCAGTTCTGCCACAGGGATGAAAAGCATCACCTTCGATCATTTCAGAACAGTTTTCACAGATCCCGACTTTGCCGGAAGTATTGCACTTACACTCTATATCTCCCTTACCTCAACTTTGCTGGCCGCATCGATCAGTATCGTACTGGCACTAGCCATTGCACACTGGGCTGCAAACAACCGCATAGTCAATTTTATTCTGCAGATTCCCCTTACCGTGCCCCATCTGGTTATTGCTATCTCATTCCTTTTACTTCTATCACCTGGTGGAATATTTTCCCGTTTTTTCTCTTTTTTCGGTATGATCCCTTCACCTTCTGCTTTCCCTCTCCTGGTAAACGATGACTATGGGGTATCCATTCTTGTAGTCTATGTNTGGAAGGAAATACCTTTTATCACCTTTATGCTCCTCTCTGTTTTAAAAAACCTGGGCCCGGAACTAAGCGAAGTCGGGGCAACCCTGAACGGTTCACGACTGCAGCGTTTTCGCTATATTACCCTGCCGATAATTGGTCCAAGTCTTGGAGCGGCCTGTCTCATCGTTTTTGCCTTTACCTTCGGGGCCTTTGAAGTCCCCTACCTGCTGGGCAAGACATATCCGG
>JGI24023J19991_10002920_pt1 | contig 12213 bp, 12 predicted proteins | sample Cruoilmetagenom1_FD_19991 | JGI IMG/M metagenome (IMG submission 19991)
TGACGGGCGGATACACGAAAGCCCCGTGCAAGCACGGGGCTTCGCGATACCAGATTTCGTATGCCGGCGTTTTCGTCAGCCGCCGGGCTGCGGTTCCGGTTCCAATCCACCGGGCGCGTCCTTGCCCTTGCTGGCCTTGCCGCTCGGCGGCACGGAGGTCCGGCGGCCGCGCGGGCCTTTGGTGTCCGTCGGCTCGCTGCGGTCCACGGGCTCGCCGCGTAAGACCGTCTGCACTTCGTCGCCACTCAACGTCTCGTACTCGAGCAGGCCCTTGGCCACGGCGTGCAGATCATCCATATGCTCGGTCAGAACGTCGCGCGCCTTCGTTTCCGCCTCATCGACAATGCGGCGAATTTCCTCGTCGATGATTTGCGCCGTCGCCTCGGAGATATGCTGGCTGCGCGCCACCGAATGGCCGAGGAAAACTTCCTCGGTGTTTTCGTTGTAGCGCAACGGCCCGAGCTTCTCGCTCATGCCCCATTCAGTCACCATGGCGCGGGCTAGGCTGGTTGCTTGCTGGATATCGCTGCCCGCCCCGGTGGTCACGTTGTCCGGACCGTAAATCAACTCCTCGGCGACCCGGCCACCAAACATCATGGCCAGCTTCGCCGTGATCTCCGCCTTCTTGTAACCGTAGCGGTCGCGCTCCGGCAGATTCAAGGTCAGGCCCAAGGCCCGACCGCGCGGAATGATGGTGACCTTGTGCAAGGGATCGTTGCCCGGAACGTTGAGGCCGACCAGAGCGTGACCGGCTTCGTGGTAGGCGGTTAGCGCTTTCTCCTCCTCGGTCATGACCATGGAGCGGCGCTCGGCGCCCATCATAACCTTGTCCTTGGCGAACTCGAAATCCGCCATGGTGACGACCCGCTTGCCGGTGCGCGCCGCAACCAGCGCCGCCTCGTTGACCAGGTTCGCCAGATCGGCGCCGGAGAAACCAGGCGTGCCGCGGGCAATGACCTTGGGCTCGACGTCCGGCGCCAACGGCACCTTGCGCATATGCACCTTGAGGATCTTCTCGCGCCCTAGAATATCCGGGTTAGGCACGGTGATCTGCCGGTCGAAGCGGCCCGGCCGCAGGAGCGCCGGATCGAGAACGTCGGGCCGGTTGGTCGCGGCGATCAGGATCACACCCTCGTTCGCCTCGAAACCGTCCATCTCGACCAGAAGCTGATTCAGCGTCTGCTCGCGCTCGTCGTTGCCGCCGCCCAGGCCAGCGCCACGATGGCGGCCGACCGCATCGATTTCGTCGATGAAGATGATGCACGGCGCGTTCTTCTTGCCCTGCTCGAACATGTCGCGCACGCGGCTAGCACCGACGCCGACGAACATCTCGACAAAGTCGGAACCGGAAATGGTGAAGAAGGGCACATTGGCCTCGCCCGCGATGGCCCGTGCCAACAGGGTTTTGCCGGTGCCCGGCGGGCCGACTAACAAACAGCCCTTGGGAATCTTGCCGCCCAAACGCTGGAAGCGCTGCGGGTCACGCAGGAACTCGACCACTTCCTCAAGCTCGTCCTTGGCCTCGTCAACGCCGGCGACGTCGTCGAAGGTCACACGACCGACCTTTTCCGTCAGCAGGCGCGCCTTGCTCTTGCCGAAGCCCATGGCCTTGCCGCCGCCCGACTGCATCTGGCGCATGAAGAAAATCCAGACGCCGATGAGCAGCAACATCGGGAACCATGAGATCAGGATCGACAGCAGTGGGCTCACCTCTTCGGGAGGCGCGGCCTCGATGCGCACGCCGTTCTGGCGCAGGCGATCGACCAAAGTCGGGTCTTCGGGCGTGAATGTCCGGAACTGCCGGCCATCGCGGAACTCGCCTTCGATTTCCTGTCCCTGGATTTTAACTTGCGAAATCTGCCCGCCATCGACCTGGTCGACGAAATCGGAGAATGCCAGAGGCTGCTGCCGTCCGGTGGTCGCTGTACCCTGGAATAGGTTGAACAGCGCGAAGAGAAGCAGCACGATGACCAGCCAAAGTGCGGCATTGCGGCTGAAATTCAAGTCCCGGTCCCCTTCCTCAGCGCGTCTTGGCCACCCGTTGGCCGGACGCAAATCAAGCCCACTTTCTTGAGCCTCTTGCCTATTAAGATAATGTGCGTTCTCGACTAAGCAACTGTAAAGGACCCGGCGGTTAAAGAAATTCTTGGCAAAAAACTGCCGGTCATCATGGTTAATCTCTTCTTTTTCGACCGCTCGTAGCCCAGCTGCGGGACCGAAATCACCCCCAGGCCATCGCGCAAGGCCGGTAATCCATGTCTTGCTGGGGCCGGAATAGCGTTGCCAAGCGCCGGCTCAGCGGCCCGCACTTCCGCCCAGCCGGCCGCCCCGAGAGCAGCCACGATTAGGCCGCCACGGCGCGCCCGGGCGCTTTGGTGTACCCGCAGGGCAAAGCGATGATCCCAGTGCAGAGCCTCACCCGCCCGAACCGATTTCTCACCGGTCCTGGCCGGCTCGCGCACGACTAGAATGCGCCCCGGGGTTGGCATGAAGCGGCATCCGCCCAGGGTCATTCCACTGCTTAACCCGGCTACAACACGCTCATAGAGCCTCTCCAGGCGCTCCAGGCGCGGCGGGTACGCCAATCCCCCCACCAGCATGGCGACGCGGGCAAGGGCACGTAGACCCACCTCTGGGGCGGCAACGGCCAAGAGCGCCGGGTCCAGCCAAACGAAGCCCGCCGGATGGACCACGGCCGCCTGCGCCAGGACCGCCGCCGTCGATCCCTCCAGCGCCGCGCGGGCCCGGCCCAGCCGGCCGGCCGTGGCGGCCAGACGGCCCGGACTCAGCCCCTCGGCCGCCAGGGTCGGCATCAGTCCACGCATTCGCACCCGGGCATGGGCCGGGTCCTGGTTGCTCGGATCCTCGATCCAGGGCAGGCCGCGACGGCGCAGCGTCGCCTCCAGCCGTGCCCGCGGCAGACCGAGCATCGGGCGCAGCAAGCGCAGCGTTGGCGTCTCGGTGACCGCCGCCATGGCCGCCAGGCCGTCCAGGCCACTGCCACGGCCAAGGCGCAGCAGGAAGGTTTCCGCCTGATCCTCCAGTTGATGCCCCAACGTCAGGTGCAGGACGCCACGGCGAGCGCACCAGTCGCCGAGCAGGGCATAGCGGGCGCGCCGTGCCGCCGCTTGCACATTGGCGGTCGGCTTTTCACCATGCCAGCGCAGAACCTGGTGCGAGAGGCCGAGCGGACGCAAGGTCCGGCCAACCTGCGCTGCTTCGGCGGCGGATGCCCGGCGCAAGCCGTGATCGACGCTCAGCGCCGTAACCACGCCGTCACGCGCCTGCGCCCACCGGTGCAGCAGCACGGCCAGCGCCATACTGTCGGCACCGCCGGAGACAGCGGCCACCAGGTGTGGTTTCGGTTCGAAGGGTTCGAAAACGCGCATGAGCGCGGCAAACTCGGCTGCGGTTACAGCCCGCGCGCGATCAGCACCCAGCCGGCTCATGGCATCTTACTCACGAGCAGCCGAGGCGCTGTTGCTCCTGCTTAGCGCGTTGGATCAGGGTCACCGCGGCGTTTTTGTATCGCTTCAGCAACTCGGAGAGCGTGCCGCACGCATCCGTCTTGTTGCCCAGGGCCCCCAAAGACAGACCCAGCTTGAGCAGATTGTCGGGCGCCTTGGAATTGTCCGGATATTCCTGGTACGCCTCGGCGAAAGTGACCGCCGCTTGCTGGAAATCGCCCCGCACGTAATAGGTCTCGCCCAGCCAATACTTGGCATTGCCAGCCAGCGGGTCCTGCGGGTGCTGGTCGACAAAGGTCCGCAGCGCCACTTCCGCCTCGCCATAGTTGGCCTGGCTTAGCAAGCTGAACGCCTGGTCATACATTTCCTTCGGCGTGCCAGTGGCGGGCGCGGTGGCGGGCACGGCGGCCTGCTGAGTTCCAACGGTTGGCGCCGATGCTTGGACACCGGCAGCTTGCTGCGCGCGCAGGGCCTGTACCTGTGCCGGATCGACGGTGCCGATCACGCCGGATGTGCCCGTCGTACCGGGCGCTTGAAGCGGCGTACCGGACCCGGCGGCCGGCGGTGTCAAACCCGCGGTGCCTCCCGTCGCCGCCTGAGTTCCGAGCTGGGTTCCGAGCTGGGTTCCAGGCGCTTGGGCCAGGCCCGGCGTTGCCTGCTCAATGCGCTGTAATCGCACGTCAAGATCGGCGGTGAGGCGATCGAGCCGCTCGCTGATCTGGTTGTAGCGAAAGGCCGCCTCCTCCGCCTGACCGGTTAGGGAGCGTAACTGGCTTTCGAATTGCGAGAGGCGCAGCTCGATCCGCGCCAACGCCGTGGTCGAGCCATCACTAGAGTCGACCGGCAGGTCCGCAGGCTCCGGCGGCGTCTCGCCACGGTAAACCTGCCGCTGTAGCGTCACCAGTTCCCGCTGCAACCGATCGATTCGGTCAACCAGGCCCTGTAGTTGTGAATCTTGCGCCATTGCCGGCAGCATCGTGGCCAGCAAGAGCACAGCAGGCAGAACCGCGGTCCGTAGAATCGTCCTGATTCGGCCAAAAGAGATTCGGCCAGAAGAATATCGATCAGAAGAACGGCGAATCGGCGCAGACATCGTTCACCTTTGGTTGTCGCGCGGCCCCGGAGCGGCGCAGTCGGTAGCTTGCACGACTGTAATGCCGAAGTTTCTTGGCGGAATTGTGGCACCGCCGGGGCAGTGACAAGACCCTGCTCTCGGTACTACGCCCCCGCCCGACCCTTCGCCCAACAGAGCTCACCGGTCAAACGCCCCATCCAGCCGGCGCAGACACGACCTCACCTGGCCCGCAGCGCACCGCCGCGAGCCAGGTTCCGGTCTTTTGACGAACCGCCGCCGCGTTTAGTTGGCGGCGAAGACTCCGCGGCGATTTTGCGCCCAGGACTCATCGTTCGAACCAAGGACCGCCGGACGTTCCTTGCCGTAGCTGATCGTCGACAGCCGATTCGCGCTAACACCCAAGGCCGCCAGGTAATCGCGCACCGAGTTCGCGCGGCGGTCACCAAGGGCGAGGTTGTACTCGCGCGTGCCACGCTCGTCGGCATGTCCCTCGATCGTCAGGGTCACGGCCGGATAGTTGTTGAGCCAAACAGCCAGCGACTCGACCGACGCCCGCGCGTCGGACCTCAGATCGCTCTTGTCGAAATCAAAGAAGACTCGATCGCCAACGTTCGCGACCAAGTGCTCTTGTGTGCCGGGGGTAGGGCCAGGAATCGAAGTGACGCCTGCTGTCGTTGAAGTGTCGGCCGTCGAACCACCGCCCGATGCCCCCCCGGACTCTTCAGAAGCAGTACCGCATGCGGACAGCAGAAACGCCGCCGCAACGAAAGTGAGGAACTTGAATCGCATTTGATGCCCTCTCGAGAAGTCCCCGGATTCGGGTGAAGATAGGGTAATCCTATGGCTGGTATGTATGGGATCACCCTACAAGAAATCGTAAACATCAGGCGCGCTGACGTCCTGTCGGCGAATCCGCGCAAAATATACCGGTGCCCCCCTAGGGAATCAAGGGGGACCAAGCCGGATCGGAGCCGTCAATGGGCGTCCCGAGCTCGCGCTCGTTGAACCCGGTAAGGTCAATCGTGTGTAAATTCGAGGTAAACTTGCCGCGACTGTCTGCACGCGACTGGCGATAAAAGGACAAGACGCGGCCGTTTGGTGCCCACGTTGGCCCCTCCACGAGAAAGCCTTTGGTCAGCATGCGCTCACCGCTTCCGTCGGGCCGCATCACACCGATGAAAAATTCACCTGCATGAATGCGCGTAAAGGCGATCAGATCGCCGCGCGGAGACCACACCGGTGTAGCGTAACGTCCTGGACTAAAAGTAATTCGGCGCACATTGCCGCCGTCAGCCGACATGACATAAAGCTGCTGCGTACCACCGCGATCGGAGTTGAAAACGACCTCCTTGCTATCCGGCGAATACGACGGTGACGTATCGATGGCAGGATGCTTGGTAAGCCGCGCCACCTTCCGGGTACGCAGATCCATCGTGTAGATTTCGGTGTTGCCCTGACGGGCCTGACTCATGACCACCTTATTGCCGTCCGGCGAGAACCGTGGCGCAAATGTCATACCTGGGAAATCTCCGAGAACTTCCTGTTGCCCGGTGGTCAAATTGAACAAATAAACCCGCGGCACCTTGCCGACATATGACAGATACGTGATCTCCTGCGTTGTCGGCGAGAAGCGCGGGGTCAGCACCAGGGAGCCGCCATCGGTGAGAAAACGGTGATTCTCGCCATCCTGATCCATGATCGCGAGACGCTTTATCCGCCTATTCTGCGCCCCGCTTTCGGCGATGTAGACGATACGGGTATCGAAATACCCCTCCTCACCGGTCAGACGCTTGTAAATGGCGTCCGAAATGATATGCGCCACCCGACGCCAGTTCGATGGTGTCGTGAAATAGGCGAGCCCGGTCATCTGGGTCTCGGCGAAGACGTCCCATAGGCGGAATTCGACGCGCAGCCGGCCATCGGCTTGGAGTTGCACGGAACCGCTGATAAGCGCCTGGGTATTGATCAGCCGCCAGTCGGCAAAGCGCGGGCCGGCCCGCAAAGTCGCCGGGTCTTGAATGAAGGCACCGCGATCGATCGGCCGGAACAGCCCGCTGCGCTCCAGATTACCCGAGATGACGCCGGCAACGTCAGCGCCGACACGCGTGTCATCGGGTGTCTCGCCAAAGAAATCGGTTACCGCCACCGGCAGGGGTTCGACGAAGCCGCGCGTGATATCGACAACAAGCTCGGCTCGCGCCGGATTAACGCTCAACGCCGTGACGCTCAACACCGCGGTCGCCAACACGGCGAAGATCAAAAGGGCGGAAGCAGACAGGTTTTTCATTTTGGCTTTCATCATGTCCCAAACATCTCTCGCGGATTGAAGCGCAACGTCAGTTCGCGCCATACCTGGTACTTGTTCGGCGGCAAACCAACAAAGGGGCTGCACTTATAGATGGCTCGTCTCGCATTCTCTGCGGCACTGCGGAAATAACCGTCTCGTGCCAATCGTGCAACATCGACGACATCCGCCCGCTGCAACGAGCCGTCCGGATTTAGGGCGACTCGGATCTCGACCACCATGTCCTCGGCGGATACCGCCCCGGGGTCGAGCCGCCAGCAACTGAACAATTGCTGCTGAATAGCGCGGACCATGTCGTTCTGCTCGAAGACGCTAACTTCGCGGCTGACCGGTCCCGGCTTTTCAGCCTCGGGCTTTTCCTGTTGCGGCGGCTCCGGTTGCTGTTTCAAGCGCTCGACATTGCGCAGGATTGAGGCAAGCTGATCCGGCGGCGGTTTTTTCTCTTTCGGCGGCGCCTTTTTGATCTCCGGCCGCTTGCGCGGCTTCGGCGGTTTGAGAACCGCCACCTTCAACTCCGGCTCGGGCACCGCTTCGGGTTCCGGCTTCGCTTCGGGTGCTGGTGGTTCGGGCTCCGGCTCCACTTCAGGTTCCGGCTCGGGCTCCGGTTTCGGCGGTTCCGGTTCCACCTTGGCCTGCTCGACCGGCGGCGGCGGCTTTGGCGCAACTTTCTCGGCGGTCGTCTCGGGCTTCGGCAGAGGCTTGGGTTCCGGCTTGGATTCTTCCAGGTCCTCAGGGGTGACGATTTGCACGGGCATGACCGTTGATGTCGGCGGCTCGACAAACCATGGCAAGCCGAAGATCATCACAGCCAGAATGATACCGTGGAAGGCAGTTGATAGGAGTGCGGCATTGCGCATTGCCAAGCCGGATCCGTCCTAGTTGGTCTTGCTACTGGATTCGCGCGCCTTGCGGCTATGGCCTTTCGGCAGCTCGGCAATCAAGGCCACGCGCGTAAATCCGGCCACGTTGATATTGCCCATGACCTCCAAGACACGGCCATAGCTGACGCCCTTGTCGCCGCGCACATAGATGCGCGTATCCACCTTGTTCTCCGTGATCGCCTGCAACCGCGGCACCAGATTCTCCAGTTCGACCGTTGTCTCCTGGATAAAGATCGTGCCTTCAAGATTGACCGAGATGACCAGCGGCTCCTCCGACTCGGCGATGGATTTCGCCTTGGTCTTGGGCAGATCGACCGGCACGCCGACAGTCAGCAACGGCGCCGTGACCATGAAGACGATGAGCAGCACCAACATGACGTCGACGAACGGCGTCACATTAATTTCGCTCATCGGCTGATAGCCGCCGCGCCGGTGTCCGCCGCTATATAGGGAGCCCGCCATCCGTTCAGGCCTCGTCGAGCTGGCGCGAGAGGATCGATCCAAACTCGCCAGAGAACGCCTCCAAACGACCGGCGTAGCGGCCCAGATCGTTGGAGAGCTTATTGAAACCGATCACCGCCGGAATCGCCGCCACCAGACCCAGCGCCGTGGCAAACAAAGCCTCGGCGATACCGGGGGCAACCACCGCCAGGCTGGTATTCTCGGACGCGGCAATCGAGGTGAACGCATTCATGATGCCCCAGACGGTACCGAACAGGCCGACAAAGGGTGCCGACGATCCAACCGAGGCGAGGAAGACCATATGCCGTTCAAGGCGCTCCATTTCCCGCCCCAAGGTTATACTCATCACCCGTTCGATACGCTGTTGCAGGTTGACCTTGCCTTCCGGTTTGCCGATCCCACCGCGCGCCGCGGACCGGCGCCATTCGCGCATCGCCGAGACGAACAGCGACGACATGGGATCGCGCGGATTGCGGTCGATGCGGTCGAAGAGATCATCCAGCGAGCCGCCGGACCAGAACGCCTCCTCGAAATCGTGCGCGTAGCCGCGCAAGCGGCGCATCCGCAGCGCTTTTTCGAAGATGATCGCCCAGGTCCAAAACGAGGCGAGCAGCAGGATGATGAGGACCAGCTTGACCACGATGTCGGCCTGAAAGAACAGGCCCCAGATGGTCAAATCGTAATTGACGGAACCCTCGAGCGCGAGAGAGTCGACCGTTGCGTTTTCCATGTATTAGCCTTGCCTTGACGGTTGTACGTAGGGTTCGAGGGCCTGCCGCACGGCAGCCGGGATACGGGCCGGGCGACCGTTCTGACTCACGCAAGCGACACGTATATCGAGCCGGGCCAGTTCTTCCGAATCGCGCCAGACCGCTTGTACGGCGGAAACCGTCGCCGCGGCGAGCTTGACCAGATGCGAGCGCACTTCGATCAGATCGTCGAGGCGCGCCGGCCGGAGAAATTCCACGGCGCAAGCGCGGACCGTAAAGACCAAGCCATAGCGATCCGCCATTTCGGACTGGTTAACGCCGATCAGGCGCAGCATCTCGGTGCGCGCCCGTTCGGCGAACTTCAGATAGTTCGCGTAATAGACGATGCCGCCAACATCCGTATCCTCGTAGTAGATGCGAATCGGCAGATTGTGCGTGGCGCCGTCGATCTGTCCCGAGGCCCCGCTCACGCGTCAGCCTCGTCATCAGCTTCGCCAGTGGCCGCCAAAAGCTCGAGCTGCGCCAGGTTGCGCGGTGCCTCGCGGCCCAGATAGGTATAGCCGGAGCGGGTAAGCACCCGGCCGCGCGGGGTGCGTTGCAGCAGCCCTTCCTGGATGAGGAAGGGCTCGATCACCTCTTCGATCACGTCGCGCTGTTCCGACAGGGCAGCAGCCAGCGTATCGGCACCCACCGGCCCGCCATCGTAATTCTCGACGATGATGGTCAGGTAGCGGCGGTCCATGGCGTCCAGGCCGCGCTCGTCGACCTCCAGCCGGCGCAGGGCGGCATCGGCGGCGGCGGTATCCACGGCGGCCACCTTGGCCACCGCGGCAAAGTCGCGCACCCGCCGCAGCAGACGGCCGGCAACCCGTGGCGTCCCCCGCGCCCGGCGGGCGATCTCCCGCGCCCCATCGTCGGTCAGCACCAAGTCCAGCACCCGGGCGCCGCGCGCGACGATCTGCTTCAATTCGTCGGTGTCGTAGAACAACAGGCGCAAGGGGATGCCGAAGCGCTCGCGCAAGGGCGTCGTAATCAGGCCCGAGCGGGTGGTGGCGCCGATCAAGGTGAAGACCGGCAGATCGATACGCACCGAGCGGGCGGCCGGTCCCTCGCCGATAATCAGATCGAGCTGAAAATCCTCCATGGCCGGATAGAGAATCTCCTCGACGGCGGGCGAGAGGCGGTGAATTTCGTCGATAAACAGCACATCGCGCGGCTGCAAGTTGGTCAGGATCGCCGCCAAGTCGCCCGCGCGGGCGATAACCGGGCCGGACGTGGCGCGGAATCCAACGCCCATCTCGCGGGCAACGATCTGTGCCAGGGTCGTCTTGCCCAACCCTGGCGGCCCGTGGAAGAGCACATGGTCCAGCGCATCGCCGCGGCTGCGCGCGGCATCCACGAAGACCCGCAAGTTCTCCCGCAGGCGCTTTTGCCCGACGAATTCATCGAGGGTGGCGGGCCGCAGCGACTGTTCGGCCGCGTCCGGCGTCTCGAACTCCGGGGCAACGACCCGTGCCTCGCTCATGCCGAGAGCTCCTTCAGGCCGGCCTTGATCACCGCCTCAATCGGCGCGCCGGTACCCAAGCTCCGGGATGCATGGGCGACCGCGCCGAAGGCCTCGGACTGCCGATAGCCCAGATTGACCAGGGCCGACACCGCGTCCTCGGGCACACCATCGAGGCTGCCGCGCCCGGCTTCGCCGGGAACCGGCGCGAAGGCTAACTTGCCGGCCTTCTCCTTCAACTCGGTGATGACCCGTGTCGCCAGCTTGGCGCCAACCCCGTTGGCCCGCAGCAAAGCGGTCTTGTCTTGCGCCGCGATGGCCTGCGCCAACTCCGCCGACGGCAGGACCGACAGGATGGCCAGCGCCATGCGCGCGCCCACCCCTTGCACGGTACACAGCAGGCGGAACCAGGTCCGCTCCGCCGAGTCGGCAAAACCGTAGAGATGAATGTGGTCCTCGCGCACATGGGTTTCGATCAGCAGGCGCACCGTCTCGCCCGGCGACGGCAGACCGGTCAGGGTCCGCCGCGAGCAGAAGACCACATAACCGACTCCGCCCACATCGACGATGGCCCACTCGTCGCCAACGGAATCGACCGCACCGGTCAGCTTGCCGATCATGGCGCGCCTCCCACCGCCGCCCGGCGCGCGGCCACATCGCCGGCCGCCCACAGACGGCCGCTGGCCGCGGTGTGGGCATGGCAGATGGCCACCGCCAACGCATCGGCGGCATCGGCCGAGGACACGGCACAACCGGGCAACAGGCGCGCGACCATCATGGCCACCTGGGCCTTGGCTGCGTGGCCGGTGCCAACCACCGACTTCTTGACCACCATGGGCAAATACTCCGCAACCGGCAACGCCGCGAGCGCCGGGGTCAAAAGCGCGATACCACGGGCCATGCCCAACTTCAGGGTCGACGACGGATTCCGGTTGGCCAGCGTCACTTCGACCGCCGCCTCGTCCGGGCGAAAATCGGCGAGCACCCGGTCGATGCCATGGTGCAACTGCATCAGGCGCGTTGCCAGATCACATTCCGAATCCGAGGTCACCACGCCGTTGCCCACATGGCGCAAGCGGTTCCCGTCGGCCTCAATAATCCCCCAGCCGGTTCGGCGCAGGCCAGGATCCAATCCAATTACGCGCATGTTCCCCCATGCTTCCCGCGATACGCTGCCTACGGCCCGAAAGGGCCTAGGCGGTTAGTCGNGTCATTGTCTCTTCCGCAATCTCAAAGTTCGCCGAGACCTGCTGAACATCGTCGTTGTCGTCGAGGNCATCGAGCANCTTGAGCAANGTTTCGGCCTGCTCCTCGTCNACCTCGATGGTNGTCTGNGGCTGCCAGGCCAGGCGNGCCTCNTGCGGGTCGCCAAAGCGCTCCGCCAGGGCATCGCGCACCGTGCTGAAATCGTCGGGNGCGCAGGTCACCTCGTGCCCGTCGCCGGCGCTCTCGACGTTGCTCGCGCCGGCCTCGACCGCCGCCTCAAAAACCGCCTCGGCATTGCCGACGCCTTGGTCGAGGCGGATCAGACCGACGTGGTCGAACATGAAGGAGACACTGTTGGTCTCGCCCAGGGTGCCGCCGTATTTGTTGAATGCCGCGCGCACCTCGGATGCCGTGCGCTTGCGGTTATCGGTCAGGGCCTCGGCGATCACCGCCACGCCGCCGGGGCCATAACCCTCGTAGCGGATTTCCTCGTACTGGGTGGCATCGTCGCCGCCGATGGCTCGTTTGATGGCGCGGTCGATGTTGTCCTTGGGCATATTGGCCGCCCGGGCCGAGGCCAGAGCCGCCCGCAGGCGCGGATTG
>JGI24023J19991_10002921_pt1 | contig 12206 bp, 17 predicted proteins | sample Cruoilmetagenom1_FD_19991 | JGI IMG/M metagenome (IMG submission 19991)
CACCGTCACTGGCCAGTACCACTTCATGTCCCATGTTAGTCAAAATGGCATTCACCATTTCGCGTATCGTACGTGAATCATCGACAGCCAGAATTTTAGCCATCCCAACATCCCGCTTATGCAAACAGTTATTCTACTATTTGCGGTTAGCTGATCACTCTCTNGAGAAAAATATTTTGGATNAACGTAAACATTTGTAAATGCCNCAGAAGTNCGTGTTANTTAATCAATATTTTTAACTATTTTCCGCCACAGCACTGGTCTTACGGTCCTCATCAGAATCAGCCGAATACTCTTCCGTAGCAGCTAATCGTTCANACTACTCTGTAGCAGCAGGTTCACGCTGAGGCAACACTTCTTCCGTAAAATCAGGGCCGTCCGTTTGATTNTCGCCCGCCCCATCTTCATAAGAACGTCGAGTTTCATCGCTCGAAGTCGAGGGCCTTTTACCCGATTCATCATCACCAAAAATGATTTCAGCGGGTTCACGATCAAGCTCATATACACCCGATTCCAATTCAATCTGTTCAATCCCTTCCTGACGAGCCATCAATATCAGCTTTGCAAGCACAAAAATAAAGGTCGGTATCGCGAGAACAATAACGACCGTTAGCGTTGTTTCAAAATCCATATCCACTCTCCTTTTCAGACACGCCAAATAAAAAATATACTTATCGAAAACTGTATTGCGTTATTCTTTCCCCATATTGCAATTGATTAAACTCAGCATCAAAACCACATATTTCATAATTTATGACATCACTATTAATGGTTCTGTAAACAATTTTGAGTTTGGAATAAGCACCTTTTTCTCATCACTACAAATAACAGTATAACGCAGATCAATGCTCATCACTTTGCCCTCAAAACCCGAAATCGTGATCTGGTCGCCAATCTGGAACGGTCGATAGAGCAAAATCAAAACCCCGGCCAGCATATTTGAAATACTGTCCTTCAAGGCAAAACCCAGGGCAAAACCGGTCAAGCCCAAACCGGCCACCAGCGCCGTGATATCCACCCCCAGAGTGCCAAGCGAGGTAATGATACCCAGCGTCCACAAACCCACCCTGGCGGCCCGCACAAACAACATCGTCAAGTGTGCATCCAGCTCCAGCCTGGATCCCACACCGGCGATCAGCCTCGAAGCCACCTTAATCAACAGCCAGAAAAAGAACAAAATCAAGACAGAAAACCCTAGGCGAGGCAACCAGCCAATCGCCTGCGCAATCAAAATCTGCAAATAATTTTCCATGGTCAGAAATCCGTTTTACTCAGTACACGATGGTTAAAAATAAACATACGGCGGATTACGCTTTACTAATCCGCCCTACGCGGGCTGTTTAATGTGTTATTTCCCTGGAATCATAATTATGGTTGGCAAAAATCGATTCCAGGTCGGCCTGTTCCAGACGTTCCATGCGTCTTAAGTGGATTAATTTTGTGATAATAAAAATACAGGCAGGAACGAAAAAAAACAATAAACATAGTAAACGCGTTTTCGTAACTCATATCTATGCTCCTTTTTGGACACAGCAAATTAAAATGTGCTTATCGAACACTGTATTGCTTTATTCTTTCCTCATGTTGTAATTGAAACAACACTCATTGGCCAGTTTTCCTGGCTGCCAGATAGATACTGATTACGGTATTGCTTGAAATCGCTATCAAGCGTCGATAATTTGCATAACTTATTACCGTTTATCACATCCGGGTCGATGGAGCGAAGTTTGGTGCCGGAATAAAACATGGGCGACTGTTCATCCCGGATAAATCGTGTACCGGGCGAGATAAGGCTGAGCTTCTGGTTTAGCTCAGCATCGCGACTGGTATGCAACTTGTCCCATAACATTTCATCCGTAGCCCACAGGTCAGCTTCTTTGATATGACCAATATCAAGGCCACGCCTGATGGCCTGGGCCGTGACTTCATAAATACCGACTTCCCGAAAATTGGCCCAACTGGCCTGATCCGCTGCAATGAAGGTATACCCCAACCATTGAGCGATGGCTTCATCATCAACACCGATACGACCATCATGTACAACCAAATGTTGTACGGCATAGCGGATTTCCTCCTGTGTAGCTAAAGACAAGTGGATACTGCCACGCAGGAAATAATCCAGCCGGTCAGCACACAGGGCCGGTGAGGGTTGCTCCAACAGGGAGAATGCCGCCTCATCCAGAAAATCCTGCCAATCATAACCGTGTGCAGCAAGGCAGGTAAGTATGTCCGTATTTGCGACATACTCCACCTTTTTCTCATCATGGTAGCTTTGCTTGTTATTTCCCCCAAAAACAAAATCAATCACATGGCTGAATGCCGTATGACTGACATCATGCAACAAGGCCGCAATCTGCTCCTCCAGGCTGGCCCCGAGTCGTCGGACCAATAACATCGCACCAACAGAGTGCTCAAACCGGGTAATCGGGTGCGTCACCCCAATCAGGGCCGTAACGCCGTACTGCATCACGCCTTTCAAACGCTGCATGGCAGCAGTGTTGATTAGATCAACCAGAACAGGTTCATCAATCTCGACCGAACCATAAACAAGATCATCGTAAGTCATTGGCAATTTTCATAACCTTATTGTGGTGTTGCAGTTGGTTAAACTCACCCCGCACCGCGAGCAGGCAGGCGGCACAAAGGCAGTCGTAATAGCGGGAGCCGATATACTCCAGCTGTTCCGAACTCAACACCACCGTCTGGCACTGGCACAACAAAATCGAACCGGACTTACACTCAAAGCCCTTGCCGCAACGTTGACAGTGTTTTGTTTCATGTTTGGGTTTCATATCCTTACCTATAAAATATTTGCTGGATTATGCTTTACTAATCTTCCCGAGCAACAGGTGTTATTTATACGTTTTATCTGTCAAGGCTTTCAGGAAGCTCACCATATCACTGACCTGTTGTTGTGTAGGTTTTTCATCAAGCTGTAACCTGGCCATCAGGCGCACGGCTTCCTCAAGGGTCGCCACCTTACCATCATGGAAGTAAGGCGCCGTTAATGCCACATTTCGCAAAGGCGAAACCTTAAACACCATACGATCATCCTCTTCCTTGCTGAGCTCATACTGGCCCTGATCAGATTGATTGGCATAGGGGTGTTCCTTGCCTAGTTTTTCAAAGGAAGTGCCGCCCAGCATATTGCCGTCATGACAGGACACACAATTTATTTTAATAAATGTTTTAAGTCCCTGTTTTTCATTCTCCTTAAGCGCAGCGGTATTCCCCTTTAAATAGTCATCAAAGCGGCTCGGTGTTAACAAGGTACGCTCAAACGCCGCGATCGCCTCCGCAATATTCTGGTACGTCAGTGCCGGGCGGGCTTTGGGAAAGGCTTTTTTAAATGCGGATTGATACTCTGCAATGGCCCCAAGTTTATCCACCACCGCCTTCTCACTCGGCATAGCCATTTCAATCGGATTTAATATCGGCCCCTTGGCCTGCTCGACCAGATTTGCTGCACGACCATCCCAGAATTGGCTGGTTTGAAAACCCGAGTTTAAAACCGTTGGACTATTACGCGTGCCCACTTGCCCCCTGGCGCCGGGTGACGTCGGTAAATTATCCACCCCGGCAAAACCTTTCTCCAGCCGATGGCAACTGGAACAGGATTGCTTGTCATTGATAGATAAACGAGCATCAAAAAAGAGCTTTTTGCCCAGCTGAATTTTATCCTTCGAATCATTCTCCGTACCCGGCATCTGCGCGGGCAAGGGTTCAAAATAGCGGAGTGCTTTTTTCATTAAGCGATCGGCCGCTTGCACATGAGCCATCGTTGAAAATGAAAGTAGAATAATAAGAAGCCATTTCAGAGAAGATGCAAATTTCATATCGATAACCTGGATAGAATTAAAATTATGTCATCTCCTGACTCTTGATAAACCTCAACAACATAGTGGTTATACGAAGGCCTGGAGAAGACCATTTTAGCAAAAAATTCCGAGCGAATCGTAGCGCCAATCGAGTGAGAAAAATCCGTGAAAACAAGAATTATTTGCCCCACGTCGGCCTCCCCTGGCAACACAACCCGTGTCTTATTATAAACAAGCCGTTACCATCCTTGTGCGAATATCCAGTAAAATTTTTCAGAAAACCTGCCAATAGAGTGGATGTATTCCGATCCAGTCTGTGCCAAAATCCCGCTGCTGTTTTACTGACAATTCCATTAATTCATATTCGGAGTACTTATTGTGTTTTTACGTTTTATCCCCTTGTTTGCACTGCTTGCCGGTTTGTTTGCTTGTTCTGAACCACCCTATACGAACCTCAATAATAAAGAACTGCAAACACTGATGGCACAAGGCATCCCGGTTTTTGATGTCCGCCGCCCCGATGAATGGCGCGCAACCGGTGTTATTCAAGGAAGCCAACTATTAACCTTCGTTGATGGGCGTGGCAAACTGGCGCCAGACTTTCTACCCAAATTCACACAAGCGGTCGCAAAGGAGCAGCCGGTGATTCTAATATGCCGGACGGGTAACAGGACGTCACAGCTGTCAAAGTATCTTGCAGAAAAACTGGGCTATACCAAAATCTACAATGTGAAAAACGGCATCACAAAATGGATCGGGGGAGGATTACCCGTGCGCCGTATCGGCGGTTAAACTACAACCTGATTAATATCTATCGCCCGGATATGGAAGCCGGGCGACGGCTCCGTTCTTAAACTTAACCCCCTTCTCGCAGTGTTGACAGTTTTTGGTTTTGTGTTTGGGTTGCATGTCCATTTCTCTAAATCATTCGGCGGATTACGCTTTGCTAATCCGCCCTACGAACTTCGCCGGCCAAAGTGGTTAAGAAATATTCCCTCCGTCCCCTTTACCCATATAAATCAACATTTCATTATAAAGCCACTTTACAATTTAAAGGGCTACGACCCCTCATCCCTCTTTATGTAAATTGTACCCGGATGAAGTGCAACGAAATCCGGGTAATATCTTAAAAGCCCTGTATTCCATTTTATCCCATACAGGCTACGCGGGCTTCTTCTCTTTTATAAGTTTTTGACGATGTTTCATTTTTTCATCTTCTTGTCGGCACTTCTCTAAATATTGCTCATCATCTAACATTACAACAGGAATTAAGCAGCTTGATTTAAATAAATAACATTCCGAAGGAGATTCCGCGACTCGATCTATAAAGGTCGCCACTTCAAATTCCTCCTCGATAAAATCATAAGATATGCTATTAGGAACATTTTGATGAACAGTAAACGTCACATCATGGGCACCTGAACCCCTCAGCCGCATTTTACACAAGCCTTGTTTGGCAAGTTCTCGCAATTCTTCAGCATGTTTTTTATCCACCGGCATTTCCTCTTTTGAAATTATATTATTACCTTGTAACACACATTTTATAGATTTTACTGTCAGTTCATTTATTTTAGAGAACAGTTCAGTATGCGGGCATGGTTTTACGGAAAAATCATCCATACCAACGTCAAGACACGATTTTTTATAGCTAGCATCCGAGGTGTATGCCAGTATCGGAAAATATTTTACAGTTTTTCTGATAATCCTGGTCGCCTCAATACCATTCATTCTTGGCATTTCAACATCCATCAGGCACAGATCATATTTGCCTTCATTTTTTTGTGCAAACTCTACAGCTTCCACTCCATCAGATGCCATATCAAAATCAAAACTCCAAATTTTCATTAATTCTGTATTGAACATCTGCAAAAATGGCGTATCTTCTGCGATTAGTATATTCATAGTCTATTCCCTTTTATTTCATCCATGTAATTTGTTTAGTGGTCATAACTATCGATTTAAAGGGCTTCGACCCTGAGGGGGGGGGGGGGGGGGGGGGGGGGGGGGGGGGGGGGGGGGGGGGGGGGGGGTACCCATATTCGCACCTTTTGCATGAGCACCCTGAGTTGATTCGGAGCGTCCATTAACAATAGAGCCATTTGCTTCCACTACCTTGTGATAACCAATTTGGCTAAATCCACGCTCCTTATACCAGCGCTCCAAATCTGCTTTCTTGGTAGCGGAATGGTGGACAACCAACTTTGAAACTTTCATCCTTGACTCCTTTTCCCTATTTTTACTGATATTTATACGTTTAATTTAAAGGTCCTCGACTCCTTTTCCGATTCCTTATTGGCGCATACTATTCGACTGATTTATCGCTTCGATGAACCGGCCTGCTCCATTAAATGCATTTTGCCTGATAGTTCTATATCTTTCTCTGTTTTTACTATTTACATCAAACCGACTCGTATACATTTTATCTGCCAATTTCACCTGCACAACAACATCTTTAGCATCAAGCATCGACTTTAGTAGTTTTTTATTCCCCTGATACCTGACTTTAACGTAATTTTCCTTTCTAATAACAAGATCCTTGTCACCCAGCGTGATTGCATTTTTCGACTTTTTCAATTGAATCTTTTTATTGTCTTTAAGAATCACTAAGCCACCAACATTTGCATTTTTGTATTTATGCTTGGCGTCCCATTTGATCGGTACAACAATAATGAAATCAACCTTATCCTTCATCTTTGTCTCCCAATAAAACCCCAGCCTAAATATACTAATCGAGTCGTCCGAATCGAATAATGAGGCAGGCTTAAGATAGACACTTCTAGATCCATCTGGCATTGGCTTTTTGACATCCAGGTAACCAGGCGTGCCTCTGTTATAAGAAGCACCTTCTAAAATACTACAACCGGCTAATGCCAAAACAATCAAAGTCAATATATTTTTCATTCTTCTCTCCATCAAGATCTATTTTACTAAAGAATACGTATTTGGTTTCGTATTTACATAACAACGCATATTTAGACCACGTTCAATATAAACCACTTATAATTTTGTTGGGTATTGCTATCGCTTGTGTTAACCCAACGTTATCGAACACCGAACTGATTTATTATTTCCTCATGCTGCAAGACGTTAGACTCACCCCGCACCGCGATCAGGCCGGCGGCGCAGAGGCAGTGGTGAGTCTTAAAGGGCTTCGGCCCCTTATCCCGACCCATTTCCTTCTTATTTTATTTCAATAACAATTAGTTATATCTGTCCGGCTTCGCAGGGGATATCATTTACAAGTCCTTTTGTTCGGTTGCACCCCCTCTATTTACAGTATTAAAACGTATCAGGCCATACCTGCAGGCCGTTGAGAAATAGGTTCACCGCCAGCAACAAATTACCAACAGCGATGATAGCATTCCTCTGCATCGCTATTCTCTGGTAGGCAGCCCGACCGCTCAGCCATGCCCCCACCAGTGTCATGATCATACCCAACTCGCTCATGTACAAGGCCGCCAGCAGGGGTAGAGAAGGCAGGCCCTCGGGTTTCAGTGGGCTAAAGCCAGCCAGAACAAGAGAGAACAACAACCCGACGGTCAATGAAATGTATGGAAAGGACTTTTTCATTTAAGCATCAACACTNGTTCATTTTTATAAGTCATTCGGCGGATTATGCGGAGTTTATGCCCCATGGTTGCTAATCCGCCCTNCGATCCTTTGTGAGNCCATCAGAATCATCTGAACTATCATCTTCATCCAGCAATTCTTCAAATGACTCCCTGCCNGCGGGGTCACGACATGTTACAGCCTCTTCCAGGTAANCAAATACCTCCATCGTTGTTAAACCAGGATCATCTGGTTGACTGTCTCCCGCACCGCGTTCATAAGAGCCTCGAATTTCATCATTCGGTGTTGATGGCCTTTTACCAGATTCACCATCACCAAACTCGATCTCAGCGGACTCACGATCAAGTACATTCACACCCGATTCGGATTCAGTCGGTTTAAACCTTGCCTGGCGAATCATCGATATTAGCTTTGCAATCACCAGTACAATCGTTGGCAGCCCGAGAAGAATGACCACTATTAATAGTGTTTTGTAATCCATGCCATTTCTCCTTATCAGTCAGATCCAGTCAAAAGGTAATATATTTATTTAAGCGGCCTTACCCTCAAACTCCTTGCCGTAGCGTTACCGTGTTTGGATTTTGTCCTTTTCTCTAAATCATTCATCGGATTATGCAGAGTTTATGCCTCATGGGTGCTAATCCATACTACGGGCTATCAATCCCTAGCAGATCAAATGGTTTCACACTAAAATAATCATTGAACAACATAGCAGTAAGAACAATGAATGCGACAAAGCCTAATACAACAAGGACCTGAGCCATGTTTGTTTTTTGGATATCCTGTTTCGATTCCGGGGTGCATACCTCACCAGGACAGTATTGCGCCTTCTCTTTATCCTCCATTATTCCCTGCTCCTGTCTTGCTTGTTCATTCGGCGGATTACGCTTTGCTAATCCGCCCTACGGTACTCATTTAATCGTGGTCTGTCCCTGAGGGATCCCCATAAAATATTACTTGCACGTCATTGCGAGGAAACACTGAAAAATGGCTATTTTTCAGCGTTGACGCGGCAATCTCGGGTTTACAACTCCGTAACTGGAGATTGCTTCAGTCGCACACTCCTTCGCAATGACAAGTGTTTTATAGCGTTTTCCGGATCAATTTTTACTAACTTGTTGTTTTTGATCATAATTATGTGGGGATACCTCAGGGTCAGAGTAAAAACTCTGCGTACCTCAGACGGAAAAAAATGGTGACAGATTTATTTTATATTCAACATTATTGAATTTTTATAGAATAATAAATCCGTCTCCTTTTTCTGCTTTTTTCTTGGCGATTTTAATACAAAGATTAATTGATAAATACAGAAAATGACTACAGAATTTCAAGGCTGGCTTCAGATTGCTGTACTTGCCTGCCTGGCATTTTTAGGTTTAGGTCGCGCTCTCATCTTGAACACTCGAAAAATTCGAGTATTCGTCCTGGACTCGCAAATGACAAAGACACAGCTATTAAACGGGATGGTCTTTGTTTTTTGTTTTGTAACCTGGATTTTTGAAGCTGTAACTCATGGATTGTCTCTTGATTACCATATCCCATCGGCAATTTTACATACAGTACTTATACAGCATATTGGTATCAGAATAGTTGCCATTATTATCTTGATACTTGGTCTGTTGATTTACGCATTAGCGCTTTTATCTTTTGGTGATTCATGGCGAATAGGGATTGATAGGGAGAAATCAGGTAATCTGGTAACCACAGGAATTTTTTCATGGTCACGCAATCCAATCTATATTAGCCTTGGCTTACTTGCGTTGGGTACTTTTTTACTACAAGGACATTTGATATTCCTGATACTAACAATCTGCATTGTGGTATCTCTTCATATTCAGATTTTAGAGGAAGAAAAATTCCTTACTCAGGTTCATGGAGAAATATTTTTAAATTATTGCTCCAGGGTGGGTCGTTATTTCAAATTCAAATAATCTGAGCCCAATTTTTTAGATTAATCAAGAGGTCAGAACCTGAGGGATCCCCATGAAATAGCGATCAAAATCAATAAGTTATGACATTGTTGTATTTATAGAGTATCCATAAGACGCAGTTCAGTATTGATTTAGATCATAATTATGTGGGGACACCTCAGCCTCTGTCCCCTTAATTGGTGGTTTTTATGAGCGCTAATTTCTAGATCAATTATGTTCGTGGCCCGGTTGTATCAGCTGATATCTACACGCAAAGCCTTTTCCTGTACAATAACCATATTTTAATCGTTGTTTAATTTCAGATACAGCACAATTGTTTGCTGTTCATACCATATTCCTGGATTGCCGTTGTAGCATTCTTGCTGGTGAATGAGACTAACATCACACAGTTGACAACAGAAATGAGATAAGTATCACAAACCTGGAATTTAAATTCACTGAACTAGATAACCATCTTTTAGAATCAATATTGGAATAGAATAACCATCTCGGTTGTTAACTATTATGGTATATATCCCCTAGAGATATGTAATAAAAGGTAATTTATATAAAATTTACTTATACCAGTAATATAACTTTGATGAGTAGTTTTACTAACAGAGTGTATTATTAGGTATGCCCTCGATGGGATTCGAACCCACACGACTGCGCCTCCTTAGCCCGGATTACGCATAATGTCAGCGGTTTGGAAAACCGCCGTGTCTACCAATTCCACCACGAGGGCTGTATATCAAAGCCCGCTTCGGCGGGCTATGTTTCGATCCCAATCATAACGGGCAAGCATGCTCAGTCAAGCCATTTTCAGCGAATTTTTCTTATTTTCTATCAATAAATTACGCTATCCATGATCGATAAAAAATCGGCTGATTAAAGTAAGCTAAGGGCATATAATATCTTCCCATTAGGAGGGAAGGGATATGTCTGAGAAAACTATAAAAATTGAGCATAAAGAAGCCAATAACTTTTCTAGCCATCTAGCCACAGGGGCTGTAGTTGTCGGCCCTACCCCGGATGGTTTGTACCATATTACGTTTTATGCAGATGCAATTAAAATTGAATCAGAGACCGCTATAGAAATACAGGGAACAGACGTTTATCAGCCAGGTCTAAAAGGCGGGGATTTAAAACAATACAGAGAAGATAAAGCTAGAATATCTATGCAAAAAGATATGATTGAAAGGCTTGTCACGGCAATTTCTTCTCAAATAAGCACAGAAGATACCGATAAATAAGTAACTAGTACTTATGGCGGATTACTTCACAGATAACATCTACCCCAAGAATGGAGATTTGCCAATAAACTGGGTACAAAAACCAGAAAAAATGGCGACTACAGAGAATGGTGGGGGTAATGGCGGAGGCAGCGGAATGGATAGAGATTATGTTGACGCAAAAATAGAAGCAACAGAAGCTAAGACAAATGAAAAGCTTGGATTGCTTCGGTCCGATATATCAAAGATTGACACAGATATGCGTCATCTAGAGACCGCAATAGAAAAAAAGCCGGGGTTAATTTGGACGCTCAGCCTGTCTGTTGGCACAGTATTAACTATTCTTGGCGGAGTTACTGCCATCATAACTTTCTCTAATGATGGTTTTGATGCTGGTTACTCAGCAAGTGCCGCCTACGCTAAAGAAATGGAAAAGAACAGAGCAGAAACGAATGAGCGGTTAGATAAAATAGAGAAAGCTATTATTAACGCTTTATCTGAGAAGAAAAAATAATGTCCACAGGCAAATACCTTAGCCTAGAAGAAGCCAGAAACGAAAAGAAACTAGATCGTTTCTGCAAAGAGCATCCGTCCAAAGCCAAGAAAAAAGACTTTGACGGATTACTGGCAGCTATGACTAAGCCTAAAAAGACGAAAGAAGACGGGTAAACATACCCTCTGGATTAGAGCGCATATTATACCTAAACTCAAACTCACCTAGATATTTATCCATGTGTTTTCTGGATACATGGATATGCGTTCCTAGGATGCTGCGCTTAAGATGCGACCAGAATCCTTCAATGGTATTGGTATGGTGAATACCATTAACCCATTGTTCAATCTTATGTTTGACGCGACCATGTGTATAACCAAGCTTAGGTAAAGTCTTGTATGCGTGAAGCTCATCAGAGCTAATTGTTGTACCTTGTTCAACATGTTCAATGATATGTGGAAATAATGTCTTACCCTTGGTATCAGGAATAACGCGAGTAATAATATCGCCTCCGCGCTCAACCATACCGAGAACAGCGACTTTTTTAGAGCCGCTTTTAGCGCATGGGTGGCCTATGGTCTTGTCCTTGCCTCCGATAAAAGATTCGTCCACCTCAACATGACCAGAGAGGCCAGAATCGCCGTCTACCTCAGTCATATACTTACGGATCTCATGGCCGATACGCCAAGCACATTTATAAGTCACACCAAGCTGGCGTTGAAGCTCTTTAGCCGGAACACCGTGCCGGGAAGTCGTAAACAGGTACATGGCATAAAACCACTTTTGGAGTGGAGTACGGGACTTCTCAAAAGGCGTACCAACCATAGGGTGTATATGATGGCCACACCAAGAACACTGATAAGCGGGGATTTTCTTCACGCGGGAGAATTTCCCATGTTTACCGCATTTTGGGCAGTCTAGGGACTTGCCGTGGCGGACTTCCATCAGGTGATCTAAACAATCGTCATCTGTTGAAAAGCGTTTAAAGAAGTCTGTAACTGTAAAATTAGCCATTGATTTATCCTCCAATGACTACAGATTACTCCCATAATCTACATACGTCAAGGGGATAATCGCCACTATTATACATCAACCGACGTAACACCTTAATGTCACTCAATATCGACAAGCTAACCAAGCACAATGGTGAATGCATATGAATAACATAATCCTTGCTTTACTC
>JGI24023J19991_10002922_pt1 | contig 12200 bp, 12 predicted proteins | sample Cruoilmetagenom1_FD_19991 | JGI IMG/M metagenome (IMG submission 19991)
AAATAGTAAGTCTTCACACGCTTTTAAATCTTCTTTACTCATTTTATTAATAGGTATAAGATGTTTTACATTTACAATAGCAGAACTTAATCCAGCCTCAACACAATAGTGTAAAAATACACTATTTAGATACACTCTTGCATGAGTATTTAATCCAAAAGAGATATTTGATAGTCCTAATGTAGTACTAACTTCTGGGTGCATTGTAGTAAATTCTCTAATAGCTTCAATAGTTTCAATACCCGCAGTATGATACTCTTCATCTCCACTACCAATAGTAAATACAAGCATATCAAATACTAAATCTTCAGGATTTAAGCCATGTACATTTACAGCTCTTTGATAAATACGCTCAGCAATTCTAACTTTGTCTTCTTTAGTTTTTGCCATTGCAACTTCATCAATAACAAGACAAACTAAACTTGTACCAAATTTTTTAGCTAATTGACATATCTCATCAAATCTTTCAATACCATCTTCTAGATTTACTGAATTTAGTATTGGTTTACCACCAATAAGTTTTAATGCTTTTTCTAAAGCTGGTATTTGTGTTGAATCTGGCATAAGTGGTAAAGATATTTTTTGAGCATATAATGATACAACCTCATTCATATCTTTTGTTTCATCTCGTCCTGCAAATCCAACACTAACATCAATAACATGAGCGCCAGCTCGTACTTGTTGTTGTCCTACAATTAATGTACCTTCAAAATCTTCAGCTTTAAGAAGTTCTCTAAAAGCTTTACTTCCAGTTGCATTACTTCGTTCTCCTATTAAAAGAGGAGCTGGATTTTGTTTGAGTTCTACCGTTTGAAATAAACTTGCCAAACTCATAGGGTGATTACCTATAGGCTCTTTTGGTTGCATAGTTGCTACTGCGTCTGATAGGGCTTTAATATGCTGAGGAGTTGTTCCGCAACAACCACCTAAAAAACATACTCCGTCAAAATTTAAAAATGTCTTTTGTATTGTAGCAAATTCATCTGGTCCCATAGGATAAAAAGTGTAACCACCTTTATTCTGTGGTAAACCAGCATTTGCATGAATGGAAAGATATTTATTACTATGTTCACTGAGTACTTCAATATGTTTTTTTACTTGTTCCGGACCTGTCCCACAGTTAAATCCAAGTGATAATATATCAAATGGCTCTAAAATAGTAGCAATTGTTTGAGCATCAGTTCCTATAAGCATACTCCCACTTAATTCAATAGTTACACTTACCATGATAGGAATTTGTGGGGCAAAGTCTTGGAGAGCATGAAGGGCTGTTTTTATTTGTAATGGATCTTGACAAGTTTCCAATAAAAATATATCCGCTCCACCATCTACAAGACCTCTTGCCATCTCTTGATATCCTACGTACATAGTATCGTAGTCAATATGTCCTAAACTTGGAAGTTTTGTTCCAGGTCCTATGGAAGCTAATACAAACCGTGGTTTATCTTCTGTGCTGTATTTATCACATATTTTTTTTACGTGTTCACATCCAAGACGACTTAATTCATAACATCTATGTCCCATATCATACTCATCTAGTACCCAAGGCATAGTACCAAAAGTATTTGTTTTGATTAAGTCTGCATCTGCATAAGCATAAGCATTGTGTATCTTTTCTAAAATGTCGGGAGCTGTTGCATTTAAAAGTTCATTACAACCCTCCTGCTCTACTCCTTTATCATCAATCCAAGCATCTGCTGGTACTTTATATGTTTGAAGTTGTGTCCCCATCGCTCCATCAATTATGAGTGCTCTTTTTTTTATAATTTCTAATATTTGTTTTTTTATCATATTCCTAGCTTATAAAATTTACAAGTATCATCCCTGCAAATTTTTTATTTTCGTAAAATTCTATTCTATAGATATTTCCATTTTTTTCTATTGAATATCTTTTCATGAACATATTTTGTGATATTTTTGTATTTGTTTCTATTCCAGATTTATTAGTGTATCCAATTACATTAACTCTAAATTTCTTTTCATCAATTACTTCAAAATTTTTAGAAACATTAACAGTATCTCCAAAATTTACTTTTTTTGTAGTATTATCAATATTCATTGTTATTTTTGTATCAAAATTTAAGTGTTCACTATAATCTGCAACAAGTTGTGTTAGTCTTCTATTCCCATAATAGATTGAATAAATATTGTTTTTTTTAATTATTTTAATCAGTGGATTACTTGGTAAATAAGTTACTACGCCATCTTTTTTTATTGGAAAATAATTTTGAATATTTCTAATATCTTTAAGTGGCATTTTTAAATTTGTATCATCGAATGTAATACTAATATCATCATTTAAAGCATGTTTCACTCCACTTAGTGTCATAGGGAAATTTCTTTTGTATTTAATACCCATTATATCCATATATTTCTCTATGGCAATTAATTTATAATAGACTCTTTGAGATACATTAAGACTTTTACTTGTTTCATGTCCAAAAGCAGCTTTCCCATTTGTAACAGCATAATAAGTAAGAGTTTTAGCCATCTCTTGCTCTTCAAAGGTTTTATTAAATTTTGTATGGGTGTTTTTTGTTCTGTATCTATCTTCCTCTTTTAAAAGAAATTTATTAAGATGGTTTACTACTTCTTCTGATATTGCATAAGTGTTTGAATATTTTTCAACATTATTTAAAACTTCTTGATCTATTACACTACTTTGTCCCCAAGTTCTAGGTTGATGCCATCTATCTTCATATGTAGGTCTATAAAAACCACTTCCATCATGAAGATTTAAAATAAGTTTTACAGGATCTGCCGTGATATATTTTTTTATTCTTTGCACTGTTTCATATTCTGGGTCATCTTTTGAAAGTTTTGCAAACTTTCTATTCATATCCCCAAAAGGTCCACGGCTTCTTTTTATGATACTATAAAAGTTAAGATTTGGAACTATCCAAACTGAACCTTTTTCTATATCATAATGTGTAGTCATAAGTGATGCTGCCATAAACCCACCTGGTTCATCACCTTGAATGCCACCCACTATTAAAAGAGTATTATCATCTTGAGTTCCCTTTTTTATAATATCAAATTTAAATTTATCAATATTCTCTACATCAATTTCACAACTTTGGCGTAATGTAGACTGTATTTTAATTTGCTTTTTTGGTGTAGTTGTTAATTCTTCTTCTAATACCACTTCTTTGATTGGTTTTGTTTGTGAAGTAATATCGTGTTGTGTTATTGGTGTATATTGTGTTTTATTTTTGCTATTTGATATTGTATCTTCTTTTGTAGCACACCCATAAAGTGAAAATAGAACAATAAAAACAGTTAAGATTGAAAAGTTTCTCAATTATATAACCTTTACGTGCCAAGGTTCAAATCTTACACCATCTTTATTATTTGGTGTATATCGAATACTTATGTAGTTTAGTTTTCTCATTTTAGCGAACTCCTCTGTTCTTGCAAATTCTGCTGTGAAATTTTTATTTCCCCATCCTTTTTTACCAATATCAAAATCACTTATAGCATGATAAGTATAAGCAGGTGGTGCTATAATAGTTGAAGCTTTTGTAAGATTTCCATTAAGAGATTTTATTTTTGATACATAGAGGCTAAGCTGTTTTACAACATTTCTAATTCCAGATGTAAGTACCATATTTGGTCCTATATCTTTTTTAATTCTTGAATAATCTTCAAATGGTTTACCTTTAAATAAAAAATGTCCAGAACGTTCTATTTTTATAATCTCTTTTTGAGATATTTTTTGGGATATACTCTGAACAGTTTTTGTACCATAAAATCCAAAATCAGAAGGGATAGCATGAAATATTTTTTCTATAAGAGTTATTTCATCTTTTGTAAACTTCCCAATTGCAGAGTAATTTCTCGCATAATATAGTGCTTCATCAAAAGATATTATATTGAAGTTTGCATACCCAACAAATCTTCTTAGTTTTTTGAGTCTATAGTCTAATTTATATAATGTATTGAGATTATTTATATCTAAATTTATGTCACTATTGATTGTCAAAAAATCTTTTGCCATAAGAGGAGACAATGTTGATAATAATAAAAAATTTCTTCTATTCATAGTGCGGATTATAACCTAATTTAACTTCAAAATTAAATTTTCATAAAATTTATTTATATCATTTAAAACTATTTGTGATTCTCGTTGTTTTTTACCCCAAGTTGGCTCTGGAAAATAGCTATCATTTTTAAATCTTGCTTGTATATGAAAATGAACATGTGGTAGATAGTTCCCAAATGAAGCTATATTTATTTTATCTGGATTAAAATAACTTAACATCTCTTTCTCACAAATATCTAAAACTCGTAATATCTCTAATTTTGTCTTTTCATCACATTGACTAAACTCTTTTATAGGAAGTTGAGTAAAAATTTTCAACCAAGGTATCTCAAAAGGTTCAATCTCTAATTTGATAAGCTCATTTTGATAGATAATATTTTCCACAATTACACAACCATTTTGACACGTTCATGATTTTTTAGAAGTTGAAATATTCCTGTTCTGTCTTCATCACTATGAACAGTAAGTTCAAGAGCAAAGCTCTCAAATTTCCCTTTTGAACTTTTTTTTGATGGTTTTACTCTGTGTTCTCTATCTTCTAAAATATCTTTTACTATTGGGTTGATATTGTGTTCACTTAAAATAACAATTTTATATTCCCAACTACATGGGTAATCTATTTTTACTTTATGTTGATTTATATCTATCACTATTTTATATCCTCTCTTTTAAAATCTCCAGATTTTCCACCGCTTTTGTTTTCAAGTTGCACATTTGATATAACCATCCCTTTATCAATAGCTTTTACCATATCATAAATAGTAAGTAATCCTACAGACACTCCAGTAAGTGCTTCCATCTCAACTCCTGTTTGTCCTTTGAGTTTTGCTGTAACTGTGAGTTTAAATCCTGGTAAGTCATCTAGTTGTTCTACATCACAATTTATTCCTGTAAGAAGGAGAGGATGACACATAGGGATAAGTTCTGGTGTTTTTTTTGTTCCCATGATTGCAGCAACTACTGCTGTTTGTATTACGGGACCTTTTTTATTTTGATTTGATACGACATTTTGAAATGCTCCATTACTCATAGATATAATTCCACTTGCAACTGCTACTCTTGTAGTATCTTCTTTTGCTGAAACATCTACCATCTTTGGTCTATGATTTTGGTCTAAATGTGTTAAGTTATCCACTAAAATCCTTTATATTATTTAATGTTTATATTATACTTAAAGTATTATTAAGACAAATTTATATACAATTCGCCTCTTAGAAAAAGCAGTAGTGAGCCAAAGAGCCATTAAATCTATGCAAGGAAGTGGGTGATTGTACAATGCCAGGTATAAAAGTAAAAGATAACGAATCTTTCGAAGAAGCGTATAGAAGATTTAAAAAACAATGTGATAGAAGCTTAATCGTTACAGAAACAAGAGCTAGAAGATATTTTGAATCTAATCCAGAAAAGAAAAAGAAACAAAAAATCAATGCTAGAAAGAAAATGCTTAAAAAACTATATATGTTAAGAAGATACGAGTCTCGACTGTAATCTTTTTAATATAATAAAGAGGTAAAAGAGTTTTCTTTTATCTTTTTTTATCTATAATTATATAACACAAATGCGTCTGTGGCTTAACTGGATATAGCACTGGGTTTCGGCCCCGGTGGTTGCGGGTTCGAATCCTGCCAGGCGTACCATTTAGAAACCCCGATAAAATTTATTCTATATGAATAGTTTTATCGAGGTTTTTTTATTTTTTTAAATTTAACAATTTAAGCAAATAACCTATATTATTTCATAAATGATTAGGATAAATATAGGTGATACTCTCTAAAAATAAACAAACAATACTTCTTATACTAATAGCTTTTATTTTTAGTTTCTCTTTACGACTTATTTGGGTGTATCAGTTTAGTGATTATGAACAATTTAAATTCAATAACGAATTTATGATAAATACAAATGATGGTTACTATTGGGCCCAGGGTGCTAGAGATATTTTAAGTGGTGAACAAAATATTAATGAAAATTCTCCTATTGATACAGCTACTGCACAACTTACCGCTTTTATAGCTAAAACAGTTCCTTTTAGTTTTGAAACTATCATATTTTATATGCCAGCTTTTTTTGCATCTTTGATTGTAATACCTCTTATTCTTATAGGGAGAAGTCTTGGAAAAATTGAAGTTGGGTTTATAGCAGCTTTAATTTCTAGTATTGCTTGGAGTTATTACAATCGTACTATGGTTGGGTATTATGATACAGATATGTTAAATATCGTATTTCCTACTGTATTACTTTGGTCACTTATTTGGGCTATACAAACTTCACAAGAAAAATATCTTTTATTTACAGCACTTGATATTATTGCTTATAGGTGGTGGTACCCACAAAGTTATAGTTTGGAGTTTGCTTTTTTTGGACTGATTTTGCTTTATACACTCTATCAAATGATTAAAAAACAACAGTACCAACATAATCTTACCCTTTTAACTTTTATGATGTTTGCTATGATGGGACTTGATGGGTATATACGATTTTTAATAGTGGTTATATTTTTTATTGTATTGAAATTAAAAAAAGATTTATTTCTCAAATACCTTTACCACTTATTTGCATTTGCAATAGTGTTATTTTTTAGTACAGGTGGATTTGATCCTATTTGGGGACAACTAAAAGGATATGTTTTTCAAGAGCATATTCAAGTTGTAGGGGAAGAGTTGCAGTTGCATTATTATACTGTTATGCAAACAATAAGAGAAGCTAGTGATATCCCTTTTGAAACTTTTGCAAATCGTATTAGTGGGAGTATGATAAGTTTTATTATTGGAGTTGTAGGATATATTTGGTTATTGTTTCGATATCCTATTATGTTGCTCTCTTTACCTATGGTTGGGCTTGGTTTTTTGGCTTACAGTAGTGGATTGAGATTTACTATTTATGCTGTACCTATTATCGCTTTTGGTATAGGTTTTGTTATTGTAGAGGTTGCAGGTTTTTTAAAGAGTAAGGTTAAACGATATAGTATAATTGTATTTTTGACTCTCTTAGCATTGGCTCCAAATATTGTTCATATTGTAGAATATAGAGTTCCTACAGTTTTTATGAAAAGTGAAATTGAAGTTTTGGACAAGTTAAAACAAATGGCAAATAGAGATGATTATGTAGTTTCTTGGTGGGATTATGGCTATCCAATTCGATATTACAGTGATACAAAGACTTTAAGTGATGGTGGAAAACATAGTGGGTCTGTGAATTTTCCTACAAGTTTTGCACTAACAAATCCACAACAAGAAGCTTCAAAAATGTTACGACTTGATGTGGAATATACAGAAAAAGGCATTCAAAGAAAATTAGATAATAATAGAACAAATATCGCTAATATGACACTTGATTATGGATTTAAAGATTCAAATGATTTTTTAAAGTCTCTCTCTTCTGATTTAAATCTACCAGAGAAAACAAGAGATATTTATCTTTATCTTCCAAATCAGATGATGAGTATATATCCCACTATTAAATTATTTTCTAATATAGACTTAATGAATGGGGAGAAAAAACAGCAGCCTATATTTTATTATTTTGATAAGTTTAAAGAGTATGAGGATGTTATAGATTTAGGGAATAATGTACAAGTAGATAAAATAGAGGGAACTTTACATATAGCAGGCAAAGTTATTCCTATTAATAATTTTGTAAAAACTTTTTATGATGATGAGAATAAATTGCAAATACAAAAAACGACAATAGAAAGTCAGTCTGAAATAAATCTTATTTATATGGGTAATTATGATCAGTTTTTAGTAGTAGAGAATAGTGTATATAACTCCACTTATATTCAATTATTTGTATTTGAAAATTATGATAAAGAGTTGTTTGAACCAGTTATTTTAACACCTCTTGTAAAAGTATATAAGTTGAAAGTGTAGATATGTGTGGGATAGTAGGAGCCAATTGTAACTTAAATGTGAATTTTACAGAGGTAACCTCTTTGATGAAAAGTAGAGGTCCTGATAACATTTCTATAAAACAAATAGATAATAATTATTTTGGACATACAAGACTTAGTATTATTGACCTTAATGCAGAAGCAAATCAACCTATGATTTTTGATGATATTTTGATTGTTTTTAATGGAGAAATTTATAATTATGATGAGTTAAAAATAAGTGAAAAATTAGAGTGTATAACTTGTAGTGACACAGAAGTTCTTATAAGACTTTACCAAAAGTATGATGTTGAGTTTTTACATCTTTTAAATGGGGCTTTTAGTTTTTGTATATTTGATAGTAAAAAAGAGCGATATTTTTGTGCCAAAGATAGATATGGGAAGAAGCCATTTTATTATTATGAACGCAACGGAGAGTTTATATTCTCAAGTATGATTAAACCAATTATAAAACTTATAGGATATACCCCAAAACTAAATAAAGTTGCACTTTCTCAATATTTACAATATTTTACACCGTTAGCTCCTCATACTTTTTATCAAGATATATTGAAGCTTGATAAAAGTAGTTATTTACTCTATGAAAAAAATAAACTCAGTATAAAAAAATACTATAAAATCAAAACATATAAGTCCATTAAAAATGAAATTATAGCTTTAGAAAATATAGAAGAACTTTTAGTAGATAGTGTACAACAAAGATTAAAAAGTGATGTAGAGGTTGGTACTTTGTTAAGTGGTGGTATTGATAGTTCTTTAATATCAACAATCTATTCACAAAATACAAATCATCAAATAAATACTTTTAGTGTAGGATATAAAACCAATAAAAAATATTGTGAACTCCCTTTTGCAAAGGTTGTTGCAAAAAAGATAAAGAGTAACCACACTGCTCTTGAAATAGGGCAACAAGATTTTATTGAAAGTATAGATGAGGTATTTGAATCTCTTGAAGAACCACATGCAGACCCAGCAGCTATTCCTCTTTGGCATTTAACAAAAGAGATAAAGAACCAAGGGATAAAAACAGTTTTAAGTGGAGAGGGGAGTGATGAACTTTTTTTAGGGTATAACAACTATGCTAAGTTTTTAAAGTATTATAAATACAAAGAAAGCTTATCAAATGAACAATATAGTTTTATGAATGATATTATAAGTTCGTTGTCATCAAATACAAAAGAATCAGAATATTTAAGAAGAGTAATAAAGAAAGAGAATATTTATAATAGTTTTGGAGAGATTTTTACACAATCCCAAAGAAAAAAATTACTTCAAAAAGTGGCTACTTTTAAAACTGAAAATCCAAAACAAGACCCAGTAGATTGGATGAGTTATATTGATATGAAAATTTGGTTAGGGGAAGCTTTATTAAGTAAAGTTGATAAGATGAGTATGGCAAATTCAGTTGAGACTCGAAATCCTTTTTTAGACTATAGGCTTGTTGATACTGTATTTAGTATTGATTCAAAATTAAAAGTTGGTGATACAAATAAATATCTTTTAAAAAAAGTAGCTTCAAAATATATTCCAAAAGAGATAATAAATAGACAAAAAAAAGGGTTCAATAGTCCTTTTAATGAGTGGCTATTTGCTCAATATCAAGAGAAGCTATTAGAAGATATTTTAATAGTAAATAATGCAACAAATCTTTTCAATGAAAATTATATAAAATATCTCTATAATGAAGCAAAACAAAATAGATTGAAGCAACACTTCTACGCTTTATGGCACTTTAGTAAGTGGTATTACAGAAATTATTTAAGTTAAATTTTAATAAGATATTATAATAAACATAAGTTAGAAATATAATTTAAGAGTTATTTAAAGCAAACTTAATATACTTTCACAGTGTTCATACACTCTCCTTTTAAAGTCCAAAGCATAACTTGGATTCGTTAAAGAGCTAGAAGCAACACACTTCTAGCTTTTTTTATACATAATTTGAAAACACAAAGGCTATTATCATGAAAAATGAACCAACATTAGAAGAAATTGAAGACTACGACAATAATGAATCTCCTGCTAAAAGAAAAACAGTAAAAATAGTAATAATAATATGTTTGGTAGTTGGAGCAATATTAGCAACTTTAAAATATAATTACAATACAAATAATGATTATGTGGGAACACCAGAAAAACCAGGAATAAACACAACTAAAAATTTTTAGTTGACATTTGTTCACAAAAATGATAGAATTCTGCAAAAATTATAACTTATAGATAATATAATTATAAGTTAAACAAAGGAATTTTATGGAAGTTTTACAAGAAAAAAATAGACTAAAATTTTTCCCTATTATGATGTATGCCATTGTAATGGGGATGAGTGGTCTTACCATTACTTATCAAAAAGCAGCAATTTGGCTAGATTTCCCTCATATTATAGGTAATAGTTTGATGTATATAACTACAGCTATATTTATAGGTATAAGTGTGATATATCTTATGAAGTTTTTTATTTATTTTAATGCTGTTAAAAATGAATTTAACCATCCTGTTCGAATTAACTTTTTTGCAGCTGTATCTATCTCAATGTTGATGCTTGCTATTATCTATAAAGAGGAATTTCCAGCAGTAAGTGCAATTTTCTGGTATCCTGGAACTTTATTACATTTTTACTTAACTATGTACACTATTACTTATTGGATAAATAGCAATCAAGAGTTAGCTCACTCAAATCCAGCTTGGTTTATACCAATCGTTGGTAATGTTCTAGTACCTGTTGCAGGTGTCGGTTTTGCTAGTACTGGAATATTAATGTTCTTTTTTAGTGTTGGTATGTTCTTTTGGGTAATATTATTATCTATTATTTTAAATAGAATTATTTTTCATCATCAACTTGCTNTAAAATTTATGCCAACTTTATTTATATTCATAGCTCCACCTGCTGTTGGATTTATAGCATATTTTAAAATGTTTCATCAAATTGATTTTTTTGCAATGTTCTTATTTAATGTAGCACTATTTTTTACATTTTTAATTGCATTTATGTATAAAAACTTTATGAAAATTAAATTTTTTATCTCATGGTGGGCATTCGTATTCCCTATAGCTTCTATGTCAATTGCCTCAATGCTAATGTATGTAAAAACAAAAGATCCTACTGTATTATTACTTTCATATACTATGGTTGCCATTGTAACTATTGTAATTGCTATTGTAGTATATCAAACAATTATACATATGAATAAACACGATATTTGTATAGAGGAATAATTCTATGAAAAAGAATCTAATGATATTTGTAGCAGTCTTTTTTCTTGCTATGTTGGTTTTTCAAACAGCAGATATACCATCTCCAACTGGAGTACCAGCATCAGGAAAAGCAAAAAGAATACCTTGTCATAAGCATTGTACAGCTTTTGAAAGGGGATTTAGTGATGAGTTTATAAAAATTGCTCAAGCACAATTAGAAAGTGGAAATTTTACATTTTCTTCTCGTGTAGAAAAATCAACTTATTCTCCATCTAAGCTTTTTAATTATGTAAAATTATCTGATATAGATAAGATTACACAAATAGAATTAGAGAATTGTCTTGTAGAAAAAAAATTAACTGATGAAAAGTTACAAATAAAATACTATATATATGAAAATGATATAGGAGATCCTGGTAAAAAAACTAAAAAAAGTAAACTTTACGCAGGATATGTTGTATATAAATTTTATAATAAAAAAAATAAACTTATATACCAATCACAAATTGATTTTATGAATAAACAAGGTACAGATATAGCACAAAGTGTAAAATGTGCTATAAAATCATTTGCAACATTCAATAAACAAACTAAACTAAACTAAAAGGACACACAATGAAAAAAGAAACATTTATGGGCAAATATACAATATTTTCACTAGAATTGCTAAAAACAGAGGTAAAACAAAAAAATGTACCTGAAATAATAGAATATTTTAAAGCCAAAGTAGATGCACATCCAGTTGCACAATATGTAGGTCTTTTTGATCATTACACACATACAAAGAAAATAGATGGTCCAATTATGGAAGGAATTTTAGATGCACAAAACTTTTTATTTTGTTTTGGATCTGCAATTCCACATCATAAAATATTGGCTGTTAGACCTAGAATTATTGGTATTTGTGAATTTGAAGATAAATTTACTATTGACTTTACAGAAGCACCTAAAGAGGAATTACATGATTTAATGGAGTCTTGGGCAAAGGCTTTAAAAAAATAATTTTTTTGGTATAATTGCAATATGGAAAAACTACATATCGCAATTAATACCAAAACAAAAGTAATCAAAGAA
>JGI24023J19991_10002924_pt1 | contig 12197 bp, 9 predicted proteins | sample Cruoilmetagenom1_FD_19991 | JGI IMG/M metagenome (IMG submission 19991)
AAACATACTTTTATCATAGGGTGAAATATTATTGAAAATAGTATCCATATTTACAATTATATTATATACAGTATCTTTATTTTTTAATAATACAATCTCAATTTCATTTTGATAACAAATTGCTACATCTTGTCCATTAGCAACAGTGATTTTTTGATCTTTTAGTGGATAGACACTAATGATAGAAGTATAATCTGAATTATACATTGCTAATTTTTTCTTTGTAGTTGTTGGTTTGCTATCACAGTATATAGTATCTAATACTTTAACTTGTTTTATATCTATAGTTTGTACTTTATCTTCCTTTTTACAAGAATAAAAGCATATCATCAATAATATGAATAGTGTTTTTTTCATATATTTCTAAATAATAGTTTTTAAGTAATTTTTTTATGGTTAAATAAATCAAAAGTAGCATTGCTTATTTATAATATTCATTCCCTAATTTATCTATATAACCTTCTCTTCCGTCTGGTAATTCAAATGAAGCTAGATTATATTTAAATGGGTTAAGTTTTTTATACTTTATTTCTGTTTTTTCAAAATAGCCAAATAGCCCATTACACTGAACTTTTAGACTCGAAATATCAATAGTATCAAAAACATATGTTTTTTTGTTTTTCCGTATTCCCATACTATTTTCATATACAATAATAATTGTTTCCGGATAATAGACATTTTCATTAAATTCTATGCTTTTAGTTTTATCTAAAAAATAGATATCTTTACTATTTAACTTTGGTATAGAATCTGTATTTTGCCATGTACTACCATAATTACCACTATGCCCTTCAAGCTTTTGAACTAAATAATAATCTTCTTTTTCTTCTATTTTGACTTTCCAACCAGAAACGTTACCACAAAATTCCAACATCTCTGGTTTTGGTACTTGGCTTAGTTTATTTAATTTTAAATCGTAAAATTCTATTTCTAATGCATCATTCAATGCTTGAACCCCGCCATTAATTCTAGAAAAGTGTTTCATTTTTTTTAATAAGACTTTATGATTATCGTCTTTAACGGTATATGTTTTATCATTTTTATTCTGAAAAAGATTTACATTAGTGTATAGTACGCCTGTAAATAAAATACTGTCTTTATTAACTTTAGTGATATGAAGTGTATCTTTTGGCTTTAGGTTTGTATCACACTTGGTAAAATCATTCGCTTTATTTTCTTTATTTTGAGTTGTACAACTATAGCCTATACATAGTATAGTTAGTAGTATTAATAATTGTTGTATTTTATTCATAATTGATTATAAAAAAACCAAGTTATTATTAAAAAAACTAATAAGTTGTAAGGTGATAAAAATAAGTGGTGTTTTATTATTATTCATATTAGTTAAGCTTCATATTTATTTTATCAATAAGTTCTTGGGTTACTTTATACTTTGTATTTGTTTTTTTAGCCATTTTTATGGCATTTTTAGCAACTTTTAAGGCTTGTTTATACTTACCTGTTTTATATAATAAAGCGGCATAGGTATCTGTGTTATAGTAATTTTCACCTAATTCAATAGAACGTTGTACCCATTTAATGGCCAAGTCAAGTTTTACTTTATAGGTTTCTTCTTCATAAATTTTCCAAGCAAGTGAATTGAGTTTATCACTATCATTCCAAGCATCATCTAATGATACATTATGCTCTGCTTTTTTACCTTCTATATATTCAACTGTGTTAATGAGTTCTCCCTTGGCATTATATTCATTTACAGTGCCTGTTCCATTTTTTAATGTACCTATATTTAATGCATTTCCTTTGGCATCAAAACAGGAATTGACCTTCATTAGCTTTTTATAATATTCCCAAATTTGAGTTTTATACAATTGCCCATTTTCATGATATAATTTAAACTCACCTTGAGGTATTTCATCATTATAATGTGCAAGAAGTCTTAATTGTCCGTTTTTATAATAATATTTCCATTCTCCAGTTCTTCTTCTCTTTTTGTAGTACTGTCTTACTTCTTTTATCTGCCCAGATTCATAATAATATTTCCATTCAACCAACTCATCTCTCTGGTAAAGTTCAACCGATTCTAAATTTCCATTATCAAAATACTTCCATTCTCCCATTACATATTGAGAGTTGTATTTAAATTCTGTAGCATCTTTTATTTTGCCATCATCTTTATACCAAATAAATTTACCATCTCTTTCTCCATTTACATGTTGTCCTTGTGCTTTTAGCTGTCCGCTTTCATAATATAATTTCCATTCACCATTTTTTCTGCCTTCTTTATAATGATTTACTTCTTCTAATATTCCGCTTGGATAATAGCGTTTCCATTCGCCAAATTCTGAACCATTGTCTGAAGATCCTAAAAGTCGTATTTGTCCGTTAGGATAAAAATAAGTTCTGTTTAAATTTTTAAAATCTCCCTCTTTTATTTGTGTACGTGACATTAAAATTTCATCATCATCATATTCTGTCCACTCTCCATGAATTTTATCATTTTCATACGGAGTTATTTCTTTTAAAATTCCGTTTTCGTGATATGCTTTCCAATTGCCTTCTTTATTTCCATAACTATAATTGCCTTTTTCTTTAATTTCTCCATTCTCATAATAATCTAAATATTCTCCATGATACTTATCATCTTTATAATGGCTGATACTCATTAATTGTCCGTTCTCATAATACATTTTCCATTTACCCTCTTTATTACCAAGAATATATTTACTTTTCCTTTTTATTTGACCATTATCATGATAGTTTTTCCAGTTACCTGTTTTTAAACCGTTTTTAAATTTACCCGAAATTTCTAATTGCCCATTATTATGATAGTATTTGTATTTTCCTGTTCTCTTGTCATTTTTATAGTGCTCTAAATAGTGTAATCTTTCTTCATCGCCTAGGTAATATTCCCATTTTCCTGTTTTCAAACCCGCTTTATAATGTGCTATCCTTATTAGTTTTCCGTTTTCATAACTTTTCCATTCTCCTGATGTTTTATTGTTTTTTCGTTTCCCAATAGACAGATAATGACCATCAAAATATACATTATAATCATCTGGATTTTTAATGCTTACTTCAAAAACATGTCTATAATCATAAGATTCGGTAAAGGTAACTTTTGAAATACTGGTGTTTTTGGTTTTTAAGATTACTTTTTCTTGCTTATCAAAAATTTTAAACTCAGCAACATTACCTTTATCAAAAGTAATACTAAGTCTAGGTTTATCATTAGAGTACCAAAGCCAGTTTCCATCTTTTTTCCCATTACTAAATTGTCCTGTACAGTATAATTTATCATTATTATAATACCATTTTCTTTGACCTACAGGTTTTCCGTCTTTATAACTCCCAATTGCTTTTAATGCTCCATTTTTAAAAAACCATTTCCATTGACCATCTTTTTCTCCATTTTTGTAAAATCCGAGTTCGCCTAATTGTTCGATAGTATAATACCATCTCCATTCACCATTTGCAATAGTAGTTTCTTCATCTGTATTGAAATTGACTAATTCTTTATTCAAATAGCCATCAAATACATATGCTGTGAATTTTCCGTCATTATTTTCAATTTCAATTTGAACCCAATTTCCTTTTACTAATTTACTACCGTCCCATAATTCATGAGTGAAGTCAGTTTTATTCAACACTTTCACTTTCGTTCCAACATCTAGCTTATCTACTATATTATCTTCAGAGAAATAAGGATTGTTTCTGGCGTTAAGTCCGTCTTTAGCTGTTACATAGTAATAATTATCTATTGGTTTTGAGTTCATTAAAACTAGACTATCATTTTGAAATTTGTATTTTTCTATTTCAGTAAAATAATTTACCTCTGTGTATTCATCATTTTTATATTCTGAAAGGCCTGTACTTTTTTTAACCCAAACTTGATTAACTTCTTTATTTAGTGGTGCAATTATTTCTTGAGTATTGTACTCACTTTCAACTTCTCCATATGAGGAAACTAATACCCCTTTAATCAATTTATCTTCTTTTCTAAAGAAAACTGTTGAATGCCAACCATAACCACAAGCACCTCTGCCAAAACCTATTTCTAGAGCTTCATCAATACTTTCTATATTAAAACCTTTTAAGAGATTAGCCCCAGAAATGTGTTTAAATTCAAAGTCAATATTATAGCTAATTTCTGACACTACTTTTTTGTCTTTTAGTAATAAGATGGTAAGAGATTTAACTAATTTATTGTCAAATGTTTTTTCTTTTAAACCAAAAGCATAACTATAGATAGAGTTATTTTCAGTTTTTAAAATTAAATCTGTTCTTGAAAGGTGATTTGTTGTTACACTTTCTAGTTCTTCGAATTTAGGTGATTTTGCTAAGACAGTATTAAATTCAATCAATCTTCTTTTTTTATTGTCAGTTTTAACCCAATCTCCATTTTTATAGCTAGTTGTGCTTAGTAGTTTACCTTTCTCATTATATGATTTTGATTCTCCTATCGAAGTTCCATCTTTATACGAAGAAATACCTTTTAACTGACCCGTTCTATAATATTCTTTCCATTCTCCATTTTTCTCTCCATTTTTATAGCCTCCAATTTCTTGTAATTCTCCGTTTTGATAATAGTCTTTATTAATACCTTCTTTTTCACCATCTTTATAATTTGAAACATTTCTCAAATTACCATTATCCCAATAGTTAATTTCTTCTTGGGCATGTAAGCTAAATACTATATTGAGTAAGATTAGTAAGATTATACTTTTTTTCATTTCAACACAAGATTTCATATCAATAACCTATTAATTAAGCAATTATTGTCATTTTGTATTTCAAAATTAGTTTGTTAAGAGCTATAATTAAAGTACGAATACATATTTGCAAGTTGTTAGTTTATATTCGCTTAAATTGATGTGCATAAAAAAAACCGCAATAATGCGGTTTTTAGATTTTTGAATGATCTTCTAAAATTAATACTTTTTCATTTTTTGGTATATCTGTTCTATAAGTTTTGTTGTAGAATCATACTTGTCATCCTCTTTTTTAGCAATTTTTATGGCTTGTTCTGCATAAATTAATGCTTGTTTATACTTACCTGTTTTGTATAGTAAAGCGGCATAAGTATCAGTATTGTAGTAGTTTTTATCTAATTCAATAGAGCGTTTTACCCATTTTATTGCACTTTTCAGTACTTCAGTGTCATTTTCATTTTCATAAACATCCCAAGCTAGGTTATTAAGAAAACTTGAGTCATTCCATTTTAATTCTTCTCCATAAATATATTCTATAGTAGAAATCAGTTTATCATCAGCATCATATTCTTTTACGGTCCCACTACCAAATTTTAGTGTGCCATGATCTAAAGGATTTCCTTTTTTATCAAAATATGACAATATTTCCATAAGTTTACCTTCTTTCCATAATTGTTCCTTTTTTACTTTACCGTTATCATAGAAATAGGTCCATTTTCCATCTTTCTTATCATCAGTATAATGACCTCTTTCAATACATTTACCATTCTCATTATAAAACTTCCATTCACCATTAAGTCTATTTCCATAATAACTTTCAACTACAGTTTCTGCATTATCCGCTGCGTCCTTGACTGCATCTACAGCATCACCTGCGGCTTCAACCTCACTTTTTGTCGGAACATCTGGATCTGAAATATGTTCAACAACTTCTGAATCATCACTTTCAGCAATCTCAACTACTTCTTCTATAGCATTTTCTACAACCTCTTCTGTTGCATACTCATTATTATTTTCAAGATTACCTTCCCATTTACTAGTTCTGACTCCAGTTTTATAATTTTCAACCTTAACTAATTTCCCATAATCGGTATAATATTTCCATTGACCGTGCTTTTTGCCATGTGAGTACTCTCCCTTTAGTTTTTGTTGCCAGTTGTTATAATACTGTTCCCAAACACCATGTTTCTTTTCATTATGATCAAAATTACCTGACACCATATTTCTTCCATTTTCATAATACGTATTTTTTTCTGTAATTAAACCATTAGAATAGTTAGTTCTTTTTTTTCTTTCTCCATTATAATAATACTCATTCCAATTTCCAGATTTTTTATCATTTTCATAATTACCATATTCTTTCAGTTCTCCACTTTGATAATAAGTCTCCCAATATCCTGTTTTTTTACCATCTTTATCGTGGTTGGTTATACTCTTTAAATTGCCATTATCCCAATAGGTCTTTTTTTCTTGTGCATAACTATATAAGGTTATAACTCCTAAAGTTACTACCAAAACTGCTCTTTTAAACTTATACATTTTCTTTAAAAATCTCATTTTGTTAATTTAATAAATTCATATTCTACTTGATCAAAATTAAATTTACCATTTAATTCTTTATAAGCACTTGTTAATTCTATACTTTTTTTATTTACGACCCATTTTCCAGTAGTTTTGATAGTGTCGTTTGGTTTAATTTGTGCATAACCTGCACCTTTTTTTCCATAAGAGGTTATAATTTTGGCTTTAAAAAGAGCATCAGACAAAAACTGAATATCTACTAACCTTCTAATTATACCTTCTGGTAGATTATAAGGTTGACTACTACTGAATGTATTATTTACAAAACTATTGTATTCAGAATAAAAATCTTGACACTTTCTAGTTTCACAAATTTCATTAAAGTTCTTTTTTATCAAGAAAAGTGTATCTAATTTTTTAGTTGCACTTAATTTCCATTCATGTTGTATAAACGTTGTAAAATTAATATCTTGGGCACTACTTTTTAAATGTATGGTATCAACATTCCATTCTGTACTCTTTGAAGCACCACCACCATATTTATTAAACAAATATAACTCTTTAGTTTGATAACCTTCTTTTTCAATATATTCAGATACATGTACAGGAGGAGCTTCACGACCTATTGTTGTAAACTCTCGATACCTTTTTTCTTCTAGAAAAAAGTGTCCATTTTTATCAGTAACTGTTTCACCAACTGCACAATTAGCAATTGGATTCTTATCATAATCGACAATTATACCTCTTAAATTAGGTCTTGACATTCTTGAAACAAGACAAGAAGAGAAGAGCAAAGAAATTATTATAAGTAAAATTATATATTTTATTGATTTCATTCTTTTTTAGGTTTATAAATTTTAGTTTCTTTTAGCTTACCATCTCTCTCAAAATATTTCCATTCGCCTATTTCATCACCATTTAAGTAATTACCAATACTTAACAAGAGCTTATTATTAGAGTTCTCTTTTCTTAATTTTGAATTTTTTGAATTAAAAATATAATTAACAGCAGCAGCAATAGTTGCTTCTGAATAATAGCTTCTCCATTCCCCGCTCATATATCCATTTTTATAGTTGCCAACCTCACGGAGTTGACCATTGTCATAATACCATCTCCATTCTCCTATTCTACTTCCAACATTATATTTTCCTATTTTAAAAATTATTCCATTTCTATGGTAATCTTTCCACACTCCTATTTCATTGTCATTTTCATAATTCCCTTTTCTCCTTAAATTATCATTTTCATAATAATATTGCCAAAGTCCAGATTTGTTTCCTCTATCATAATTACCAATTTCATCAATATATCGTTTACCATTCTTATCATCATATTTATAAGATTTCCATACACCATTTCTTTTATCTTCTGTATAATTGACTTCTGCAGATAATAGTCCTTCGTCATAACTTTTCCATAAGCCTTCTTTTTTGCCATTTATATAATTACCTATACTACAATCGCTTGCATCATGCCAACATTCTTCCCACTCACCATTCTTTAGGTTTTCTACATAAGACCCGCCATCTTTTAATATGCCACTCTTAAAATAACATTTGCTTACTCCATTTAATTGACCATTACTATAGTTTTTAACAAATTCTAGTTCGCCATTTTCATAATATTTTTCCCTTTTTGATATTTCACAATTAGTATCAAAATTAATAATTTCTTGTAGTTCACCATTTCTAAAATAAGCACTAAAATTTATCAGATGTTTTTCTTTATAAATACTTAGTTGGTGCATATTTCCGTTTTTATAATAGCGTTTCCATGTTCCGTCTTTGACGCCGCCAATATAACTACCCACTTCTTCTAATTCACCACTTTTATAATAGCTTTTCCATAAACCCGTTGCCACACCATTTTTCATTTCACCTTCACTCATTAATTCATTATCATAATAGTCTTTATAAATACCATTTCCACCTTTACCAAAATTGGTTTTAAACAACAGTTCTCCATTAGGATTATAGACAATGTACTTATCAATGATTAAACCTTTTTTATTAAAATTCAAACTTAACCTTAATTGCCCGTTTCTAAAATAAAATTTATTTTGACCAACTAATATACCTTCATTACGATTACCTATAACTTCTAATTGCCCATTTTCATAATAACGTTTAAATATACCTGTCACCGTTCCATTTTTATAGCTCTCAACTGCTCTCAATTGCCCATTACTATAATAATCTTTATGCTTTTGGGCATTTAAGAAATTGCTCAGTAACACTACTAAAAATAGTATTTTTTTCATTCTTTCAATTTTACGTTTATATCTTTAACTAGCTTCGCGGTTGATTTAAAGTCATCTCCATTAGCTTTTGCTATTTCTAGGGCTTCTTTTGCAACAATTAATGCTTGTTTATAATTACCTATTTTGTATAATAATGCTGCATAGGTATCTGTATTATAATAATTTTTATCAAGTGAAATAGAGCGTTTCACCCATTTTATGGCAAAGTTTAGTTTTTCTTTATCTGTTTCTTTTTCATAGTAGCCCCATGCTTTATTATTGAGTTTATCACCTTCATCCCAAATAAATTCTATAAAAAAACTATTGTCATCAGTTAAATTATCTTTATAATCTACTCTATTTAAAAGTTCACCTTCATTATTATATTCATTTACGTTACCTGTACCATCTTTTAAGCTTCCTAATTTTAAAGGGTTTCCGTTACTATCAAATTGAGAAATTATTTCTTTTAGATGACCATTTCTCCATGATTTTATCACTTTTAATTGACCATTATCATAATAAGTGTATGACATACTACCAATTCGTTCTCCTATAGTATCATATTTTATAACTTCTATTATTTGACCATTTTCTTCGTACTCTGTCCATTCTCCTATTTTTACATTATCTTGATAATTACCAGAAATTTCTAACTTTTGATTTTTATAATACATTTCAGATTTACCTGTTAATTTTCCTTGAATATAATTTACTACTTCTGAGAGTGTTCCATTCTCATAATATTCTTTCCATTCGCCGTTACTTTCTCCTTTCATATTGTAATTAGCAATTAAAGATAGTTGTCCATTCTCATAATATTCTTTCCATTCTCCATTTTCTTCCCCTTTCATATTGTAATTACCAATTGAATTTAGTTGTCCATTTTCGTAATACGTCTTCCAATCATATATTTTCACTCCATCTTGGTATGCCCCGGTACTTTTAAGTTGTTTATTTTCATAATATTCTTTCCATTCTCCAACTTTATCTCCTATTTTATACTCACCAATAGCTGATAATTTCTCATCATCACTATAATATTTCCATATACCAGTTTTATATCCCTCAGCATCATATTTACCTATTTCTGCTTTTTTACCATTCTCATGATAAACTAACCATTCGCCTGTTAAATAACCACTTTTATTATAATTTCCTGTTTTTTTTATTTGACCATTTTCATGGTAATATTTCCAGTCTCCTGTCTGATTAGCATTGTTGAAATTTCCAATAGATTCTAGTTTTTCGTTTTTATAATACTCTTTCCATAATCCAGTTTTGTTTCCTTTTTCAACTTTGCCACTACTAGCTATTATTTTATTCTCATAAAAGCTTTTACGCACACCATATTCTTCTCCATTTTTATAATATTGACTCCTTAATAGATTTCCATTTTCATGGTATTTTTTCCTTTCACCTTCTTTTATGCCATTCTTATAATTTATGACTTCATCTAATTGCCCGTTTTCAAAATACCAAGACCACTGTCCAATTCTTTGTCTATTTTTATATCTTTTGACAGATTCTAATTGTCCATTTTGGAAATGCTTTTTTTCTTCAATTTCCTCATCATTTTCATAAATAGAAATTTCTTTTATATTACCATTTTCATAATATGATTTCATTCCTGTTTTCTTATCATTTTCCTTAAAAAAGACGAAATCAATTTGTCCATTTTCATAATACCACGCCCATACTCCTACTTCCATTCCATTTTTATACTCACCAGTTCTATATAGCTCACCATTTTCAGTATAAGATTTCCATTTACCTGTTGTTTTATTCACCCAAGATTCACCTTTTTCATCAAATGAATTTATTTTATGTCCAACTCCATTGTTATATTCAAAAATTCTAGATACTACTCCATTATTGTGATGCTGTTTCCATTTTTTTGTTCTGTATCCATTTTCATTATATTGCCCAATTTCCCAAAGATTACCATTTTTTCTATACGATTTCCAATAGCCAAATCTTTTACCTTTTGTATATTTTCCAGTTTCATTTAATTTCCCATTCTGATGATATGTTTTCCATAAGCCTATTCTTTGTCCATTTATATAATTACCCTTTTCTTTTAATACATCATTCCTGTAATAGATATTATATTCTCCTGTTCGTTTATCATTATTATCACAATGGCCAACACTTCTAATTCCATAATTGTAAGTATCACCACATTTCTCTTCTTGAGCATTTATAAAATTACTCAATAGAACTACTACTAAAAATAACACTCTATTCATTTTTTAATATTCAGATTTTATTTTTATTTTTTATTTTTTACATTTATATTGCTTCTTTCAAAATAGAATCCTTATCATGGCTATGTACTACTCTGATACTATTTTCTTCTTTTATAGTTATTAAAAAAAGTAGCAATTCATCAAAATCATTTTTTCCCAAACAGTTTTCAAAAATTGTAATAGTATCTACAGTTTCATCATATGAAATATAAAAAATGATAAGCTTATTATCTTCAATACTATAATTTACTAGACGTTTGTTTTGTATTAATTTTACTGGTGCAAAAATTTTTAATCTCAATTCAAAATAATCATCAAATATTTTTATCACTTTAAGTTTAAATTTTAATAATGTTAAGATAAGTAAAACAATTCCAACAACAAAAATTGTTGGTATAAATTCATTGGTAATATATAAAAAAATAATACCAGTCAATAACACAAAAAAGCTAAGTAATAAGCTTCTTTTAACTAAAGATTTATTATATCTGAATTCTTTCATTGTTTCCATAATATTTATTTTGCAGCAACCTATTTGTATAATTTATTGTTATCGTTTTATGTATGATTTCGTTACATGTTTTCTGCAATTAAATTGGTAAAACTGTTTTGAGTTGGTTGAAAAACGAAGGATTTTCTAAGTACAAAATTAACTAAACAATTAATTAGATACAGTATTACCCTTTATTTTTTAATATCCATAATCTTTTCCAATTTCTTTTCATTTCAGGATACTCTTCCATTGATTTATTATCCCAAAATATTCGTGTTCCTTTAAATACTACTGTATTATTATATTCATCTATTACATAAATGTTTTCCATTATTTCAATAAATTCTTTCCCTAAATCGACAATTTTTATTGTCCCACTAATATTTTTGGCATTTATGCCACCTAAAGCTCTAGTAGAATGGTATCTATATCTTACTTTTAAAGAAAATGTGTCTTTATTAATTGTAAAAACTTCATCTTTTCTTAGTTTTAATGCATTTGAAAAGTGACTGTTAAATAGTTCCAACCACTATGTAATCCGTTTTTTGTATTATTAGTACGAACTTTTTGTTTTAGTTTTATTCCATTATTATTCTTTTCAAGAATGTTTGTTTCAGAATAGTATTTACTATTATCATTTATAATACTTGTTGATACACAGGAATTTAATAAAAGTGTAATAATATAGCGTAACGTCGTGCTGAACTCGTTTCAGCATCTCATTACTTTTTGATTCACAGCTATTTGTTGAACACGCCCCTGAAACAAGTTCAGGGTGACGAACCAATTATGTCACATTACGGACAATCTGTTATTTTTTTTAAAATAATGAATAACAACAATAGTATAAAAGTAGAAAAAACTCTAGCTTTAAAAATGAACTAATATATATTCGATAGGGATTAGTTTATAATTGAGAAGTTAAAAGGGTCTGTAATTTAAACTCTGTCTGCTCATTTTTTTGACGTTTTAAAAATAGTTTGATTTTTCTTCGGATTTTGATTGTTGAAAAATCAAATTGTTTT
>JGI24023J19991_10002925_pt1 | contig 12196 bp, 11 predicted proteins | sample Cruoilmetagenom1_FD_19991 | JGI IMG/M metagenome (IMG submission 19991)
TTCAGCATGGCGCTGCTGAATATGAAGGAGGGTGATAAATGGCGTGTAACCATCCCTTCCGATCAGGCTTATGGAAAACAGGGGGCAGGCAAGATTGGTCCCGATGAAACACTGGTTTTTGAAATTGAATTGGTCAAGGTCCTGTAGCGGGATTCATTCCGTACACGAGAATGTTTTGTCCCGGGGAAGGTAGAAATTATGGCTCGTAAAATATCTCTGCTCCTGCTGGTATTGGTGTTTATTGCCGGCGCACTCTTTATGTTGCTGTTCGAAGGAGGTCTGGCCTATACGAATGAGATGGAGTTCTGCACCTCCTGTCACTCGATGAAGGTCAATCTTGAAGAGTACAAGGAGACGCTGCATTATAAAAACAAATCCGGCGTGCGGGCCACCTGCTCGGACTGCCATGTGCCCAAGGCTTTCGGCCCCAAGATGGTTGCCAAGGTGCTGGCCTACAAGGATGTGCTGCACGAGATCCTGGGAACCATCGATACTCCGGAGAAGTATGAACAGCATCGTTGGGATATGGCGACTCGTGTGTGGGAGAAGATGCGCAAAACAGACTCGCGTGAATGCCGCAGTTGTCATAGCTGGGAGAGCATGGATCTCAGTGAACAGGATCGTTCCGCGAGAAAACGTCATGGGAAGGCTCCGGACGAGGGAAAAACATGCATCGACTGTCACAAGGGAATAGCGCATGAGGAGCCGGATGAGCCTGATGACGAAGAAGACGACGATGATGAAAAGAGCGGATAATTGGCGATACAGAGATAATCACATGAACAGATTATTACTTATGCTTTCCCTGGTACTGCTGGCTCTTCCTGCTTCAGCTGTTGCAGGTAAGGCTGCAGATGCTGAAGAGACGGGGAAAGCGTTTCGCCTTGCAGCCAGTGCCGGTGACACCAAAGCTGTGCTTCAATATCTGCAGACGAATAAGGTCGAGGTCGATGCAGCAAACCTGTTTGGTAAAACAGCCCTGATGATGGCTGTTGAAAACGGTCATTTTGCTACTATTGTTGCCTTGCTGAATCGTGGATCGAATGTCAATGCACGCACGAGAGACGGCGGCACAGCATTGACGTTCGCCGCTGAAAATGGTCATTCAGGCGTTACCGCTATGTTGCTGGAGAAAGGTGCACATCTACACGACCGAAATAATGCAGGGTTGGACTCCCTGATGCTGGCTGCCCAATATGACCTCGTCGAGGTTGTTGACCAGCTGCTGTTCAAAGGGGCTGATGTTAAAGCATCAGACAAGGCAGGAAGGAATGCATTGATGATTGCCGCAGAAAAAGGGCATACCGGAGTAGTCAGAATGATCGCTCAAGCGGGGGCAGACCTTGAATCACGCGACAGGGAGGGTGCGACTTCACTGATTATCGCTGCGGCGAGTGGCAAGCAGGATATCGTGGAGGTGTTGTTGGAACTGGGCGCCAATATCGATGCACAGGACAACGACGGCATCACGGCTCTGATGGAGGCAGTCTATAACAGGTCGTCATCCATGACCGGCCTCCTAGTTGCGAAGGGTGCGAATATTGGAATCAAGTGTCGTGAGGGAGACAGCGCGCTTGATATTGCACGAAAAAATGATGCTGCAGAATTGCTCGAATTGTTGCAGCAGCAGTAGAGCATCCGCCGGCTAAAAATCGTAGGAGCGGTCATCTGACCGCGATTTTGGGAAGAAATCGGTGAGGAGTCAATCCCGCCGCTGACGCCACCTGCTTTTTCGATCAGAAGTTTCCCTGTTTTCCCATCCTGTGGATGACCGCTGGGCGGGGGTTCGCACATAGTTGGGGAAATCCGGATTTTGCCAGCCAGGCTCCGCCAACTTCTCTTTGGGGGGTCGCAAACGTGACGTGTAATCCATCACGTCAATGATATCGCGTCCCCAGAAACTTTCGATCTGTTTAACCATCTCTTCATCAGCATTGCGGCGTTTGCCATCGCTGATCCAGCGGAACTGGCGCTCCAGGTAGTTAAAGTGCTGTCCCTGGATCAGGGGGATATGTTTTTTAGCGTCACCCTCGCCGTTTTCGCCGTGGCAATCGACGCAGTTGTCATTGTAAAGCCTCTCCCCGGAAGCAAGGTCCATCCCGGGGCCAACGCCGTTGTGAGGTGTCATTGGCAGTTGCGCGATATAGGCGGCGACATCCGCCATTGCCTGGGGGCCGCCAAGCGCACGCATTGATGAAAAAGGGGTCATCATCGGATTGCTGCGGTTGCCGGCGCGTATGTCAGCCAGTTGCTTGATAGTGACACTTGCCAGCTGCCCTGCAATCTGCGGATAGGTTCCCTCTTCATTTCCCCAGCCTTCGGGGCCATGGCAAACGGCACAGGACTCAAACGCCCTCCTGCCATTCGTCATATCGGGAGTGAGGGTGATGGCCTGATCATACTCTTTCATGGCTATGTCGGATTCAGAAGCCTCGGAGATTCCGCTGCTGACTGTTAAGATGCAGAGTGTTGCTGAAATTTTGGTTATTCTCATATCTTCTCCATAATGGCGCTATCATGTCAGTAACATCATGATGAATTTACGTCCGCCTGACTGAAGCATAGCACGCAAAGAGACTTTTTTTCCACGTTGAAATTTCATGCATTACCTGATTCTGATGATTGCTGTTTTGATGCTGTTGTATGGACCACAGTTGTGGGTTCAGTACATCCTCAATCGTTACAACCGCAAAGCTGAAGAGAACTTCACCGGTACGGGAGGAGAACTGGCCAGACACCTGCTGGATAGATATGGACTTGAGAATGTGACCGTCGAGAAAACAGAGCTTGGCGATCATTATGACCCGCTAAGCAGGAGTGTCCGACTTAGCGCCGATAAATACGATGGCAGGACACTGACTGCAATCACAGTTGCAGCACATGAAACCGGTCATGCTCTGCAGCATGCAGTCAAGCAGCCGATGTTTCAGTTGCGCACCCGCCTGGCCATTATTGCCGTCCAGTCGGGAAAGATTGGCATGTTGCTGCTGGTCAGTGCGCCTTTTCTGGCGCTGCTTCTGCGCTCGCCGGCCGCCGCCCTGGTTCCGGTGATAGGCGCTTTTTTGGTAATGGGAACGGGCGTGATCGTGCAACTGATTACGTTGCCGGTCGAGATGGATGCGAGCTTCAATAAAGCGCTGCCGATCCTGAAGCAGGGTTATCTGCGGGAAGATCAGTTGGTGGCGGCACAACGCATCCTGCGTGCAGCCGCCTGGACCTATGTGGCGGCATCCTTGGCCAGTCTGCTCAATTTCGGACGCTGGTTGATGATTCTGCGGCGATGAAACCCGATACCCTAACGGCAATGAAACTGCTCATCACCAGAACCCGGGAATCGATTCCACTGGGTACACCTGAAGCGCAGATATGCTCGGAGAGCTGTCGTATCTGTTCAAAGAAACTGCTGGATTATCTCTCCAATCAACTGGAGGAGTGGGATTACCGGCTTGAGCAGGGGGATATTCCAAGTTTTGGTGATCTGCAAAAACCGGAACGCAGCGGAAAAAGATCTACAGTATTTTGAAAAAAGATGGATTGCTTTAGGAGCTGTCCATAAAAAAGGCAACAGATGTCAGCACCTGTTGCCCTTTCAGTGCAAAACGGCTAAGAGAAATTAACCAGCTTTTGCAACCCAGGACATACACCAGCCTTTGGCGGCGACAGACTTGCCTCCAAAAATTGCGCATGGCCCCCACTCGGCACCTTCTGCGCCGGTATAGAGCTGACAGTTGGCGCAGTTGTCGGCATCGCTTTTACGTTCTGTGGCAGCGCTAGCATCATGTACGTACTTCAGGCCTGTTGCCACTGGATCACTCTCTTCCAGATGCGGCAGATCTTCCGCATGGGCAACACCGCTGATTAACAGATTGGCAAAAGGTACAGCCGCGACGCCAGCCGCGCTGAACTTGAGGAAGTCTCTACGATTACAGGAAATATTTTTTTTCATGGTAAATACCTTGGTAGTTGATTAAGTTAATCTCTAGCCCACATGCTTTTTCCCGAAGGAAAATTTTGAATTTCCCTCTTTTTTCGTGCAGGCTGATTTTCGATTATAGTTGAATCAGTAAAATCTTGTTTGATTCAGATCATATTTTTCTCGATTAATTTTTTCTTGTGAGAAAGATCAAAATACTCGGGAGCTTGACCGCATAATATGTGATTGACTTGAATGTTCTGCTGCAGCGAACCTTTATTTAGTGAGCGCCATAAACAGCTGCGGGAGTTTCTCCGGCAGGCTTTGCAGGTTGTCAATGACCGTGTACTGGTTTCCAAAGATATCCTGCACGTATTCATCCGCCTGGGGGTCGAGGTTGATGCAATAGGTATAAATGCCCTCCTGATCGAGTTCGTTTACCGCCATCGCACTATCTTCGATCAGTGAGCGTTCATCATCCACATCCACATCAGAGGGCTCACCGTCCGTCAGGATCAGGAGTAATTTCTTATCTGATTGTTGATGCCCAAGGTAGTGACCTGCATGACGAATTGCCGCCCCCATACGGGTTGAGTAGCCGGCCTCCATTGCTGACAGACGTGATTTGACCTCATCATCCCACTTTTCATCAAAACCCTTGATGTGCTGGTAGCGAACTTCATGACGGGTATTGGACGAGAAGCCGGCAATGGCAAAGGGATCACCTAATCCATCAATGGCGATACTCAATAAGGCAACAGCTTCCTGGCTGAGTTCCAGCAGGGTTTGGCTGCAGCCTTCGGGTATTTCATTCAGCGAGGCCGAGAGGTCCACTAACAGGGTTACCGCAATATTACGTCCATCATGCTTGTGGCTCATGTTGATGCGCGGATCCGGCGTCACCCCGCTTTTGTAGTCAATCAGTGAACGAATGGCGACATCCAGGTCCAGTTCGCTGCCCTCTTCCTGATATCGCACACGCACGAAATTTTGTGGTTTGAGCAGCTCCAGCATCTGCTTGATGCGTTTTGCCAATGCTGCGTGCTTGCTCAACAGTGCGCTGACCTTATCCGGGGAGGTCGACGGGTGCAGGTTTTCATACAGGCTCACCCAGTCCGGCCGATAGTTTTTCGCCTTGTAATCCCACTCGGGATAATGCCGCGGCGGCAGCTTGTCAACCTCCTCATCGATATGTTTTTTCCTGTCCTGCTCGAACAGCTCCTCGTCATCACTCTCTTCGATGTAGATCCACAGGTGGCGATTGTCATCCCGGTAACTGACTTCGGTATCCTTGAAATAGATTTTATGGTGTTGATCACTCTGGCGGCGGGTGCGGGCAATAAAGGAGACCGAGATTGAAGCCATCTCTTTGAGGCTGGATTCACCCTGTTGCATGGTCTCATGGAAACGCCCGGCGAATTCAATAATATCCTCGTTTTTGTAGCCGTGCTGTGGATTCATACAGGCATAGGAGAGCATGGCGAGGCGGTGACGAATACAGGACTCCTCCTCTGATTTGCAGGCATCCTCTTTGGGCTGCGGGTGCAAAGCCATGAAGAGCCTGTAGAGGCCGGGATACTGGCGCATGGCCAGTGTGTCAACGCGGCAATCTTCCAGGAATTCGATGCTGATACGTTGAAACGGGCTGAAATTATCGACGACGATTTTTTCACTCCAGCGCCGGTGTGCTGACATATGCGCCAGGGCTGCACGATAGCGATCCAGGCCGGATACGCCGCTTTCGCTGTCATCCAGCACGTCGGGAATGCGAATGCCCAGCGCGTCATAATAGGGTTGTGGCTTGCGCAGCTCATCAAAGCCCGAGGAGTAGGGGATAAGTTGCTCCTTTTCATTCCACAGCGATTTCATGTACATATCCAGGCGGCGCTGGTTGTCTGCAAACAGGGTTCCATGCCGTTCACGCTGTAAAATGGCCTTGCTGTCGGCCGACTGCAGCGTGAAGTAATCCTTTTGCCGCTCAGGGTGAGTGGTGTAGTAACGCACGCCATACTCTACCCAGTTCTTAATGCCATCAAGTGAGAGTTGGCTGAGCAGATAGGGGGTTTTTTCCAGAAAATCCGTCAACCCGGGGCTGGGGAAGGTGGTGTGGTGTCCATGAATGGAACCCGTGGTCGCTTCCATGAAGTTGAAAACAATCTCGATATAGTGGTCAAACTGCTCCTGGCTTCGAAGTCTGCGGGCAGCCGAAGGAAGCGCCTGTAAAAATGGCAGAATGGCTATGCCATTGGGAGTACGGCTCATCTTCCACACACATTGAGCGATCTGTTCTGCCGCCTGTTCTCCCACGATGCGGCATATCTGCGGTGTCTCTTCAAGGTAGACCAGCACAGGCTCGAAGCCGCGGCCAATCATGCACACCAGCGATGCGCCGCCCAGGTAGTCTGCNANCCCTTTGTCGGCAAGCGTTTTAACCGCTTCATCCATGCAGTCGTCAAAGACGTCTTCAAGTTGTGGAAAACTGCATTGGAGCGCCGAACGATATTCCGGGTAACGCGTTTCAGCGACTGTTTCGGGTTCATTTGTTCTCATATGAGTATGACCTGAATATGACCGTTCAGTTGTTAAAAATCCTTACCACCTGAATCATTCGGCAAATACGGCGTCAATTGCATGATCCAGCGTACTGCGAATATCTGCATCATCGGTGATGGGGCGAACCATTGCCATACGGCAGGCATCAACCGTTGAGATGCCACTGTCGATCAAATTGGCGGCGTAGACCATCAGACGGGTCGATATACCCTCGTCCAGTCCATGACCTTTCAAATGACGTGCGGCATGTCCGACAGTCACCAGCTTTTTGGCAATTTCCTCACTGATGCCTGACTCTTTGGCAATGATGGAGGCCTCCAGATCAGCGGGCGCATAATCAAAATCCATTCCTACAAAACGCTGTTTGGTAGATTGCTTGAGATCCTTCATCAGACTTTGATAGCCCGGGTTGTATGAGATAACCAGTTGGAAATCAGGATGCGCCTCGATCACCTCGCCTTTTTTATCAAGAGGCAGAGCACGGCGGTGGTCGGTCAACGGGTGGATCACAACCGTTGTATCCTGACGGGCTTCAACGATTTCATCCAGGTAGCAGATGGCTCCGATTCTTGCGGCGGTCGTCANTGGCCCGTCAACCCAACGCGTGCCTTCGGCATCCAGTAGATAACGCCCGACCAGGTCCGACGCAGTCATATCTTCATTGCAGGCGACAGTAATCAGGGGCTTTTTCAGTTTCCACGCCATGTACTCGATAAAACGTGATTTGCCACAGCCTGTCGGACCCTTCACCATGACCGGCAGACGCTTGTTATATGCCGCCTCGTACCATTCAACTTCTCTGCTCTGCGCAGAGTAAAAAGGCTCGGCTACAACCTTGTATTGTTCGATAGTGCTCATATGCGAACTCCTGGTAATTATAATCAGCAAAAAAAAGCCCCTGGGATCAGGGGCTTTTTGTTTTACAAAGTCAGCTTGAATGAACTCGCGCTAACAAAAAAGCCATTGGCTTATTTATGAACGCCAAGCTTGTCTCTCCAGCCAGGGTAGATCTGGTCGGCATCACCCGGGAACGACTCGAATGCACGGGCAAATTCCTTATGCTCTTTCGCGAACTCAATCGGATCTGCGCCTTCCTTATAGCACTGGTAAGACTGCTTCAGTGAGATGGCACCGGCCGCGGGGCTGTCGATGTGACCGTATGAACCACCACCGGAAGTGTTGATGACGTTGCCATGGCCAAGATTCTCGAAAAATCCGGGCAGNCGCAGTGCATTCATGCCACCGGAGATGATAGGCGTTGTGGTTTTCATGCCATACCACTCCTGGTGAAAGAAGGGGCCATCTGCACTATCTTGCTCGATCATGTAAGCGATGTTTCTGTCATCGGCTCCGCCTTCCATTTTACCGAAGCCCATGGTGCCCACGTGGATGCCGGAAGCACCCATCAGACGCGACAGCTTTGCCAGAACGAACGCGGTGTAACCACGTACAGATGACGGTGATGTGATGGCGCCATGACCGGCGCGATGATAATGCAAATACTGTGAAGGATACTGGCGACGAGCCGTAGTAACCATACCTGGGCCACCCACATAACCATCGACCAGAAAAGCGACACGAGGCGCATCTACACCGAAAGTTTCGAGGATGAAGTCTGCACGGGCGCACATCTCGTGGTAGTCATCTGCGGTAATATTTGCTGAGAAGATTTTTGCTTCGCCTGTTTCGTCCTGGGCACGCTTCATTGCATCTGCAACAAGTGGATAGACCTTTTTCGCAGGACAGAAAACCTGGTTGCCCTGAGGCTCGTCGTTCTTGATGAAATCGCCACCTAGCCAGAATTGGTAAGCTGCTTCAGCAAACGGCTCCGGACGCAGTCCCAGTTTGGGCTTGATGATAGTGCCTGCGATGTAGCCGCCATCGTTGTAATCGCGACCCAGCAAGGACCACAACTCATTGATGGAGACAGATGGGCCATCATAGAGTTGCAACAGTTTGCGCGGCACGTAGAAATCCACCATCTGAGAGCACTGCACGTCACCCATGCCCTGGTTATTACCAATAGCAAGAGTCAGGAAGGAGACGATCATGGAGCGACCATCGGTAATATTACGATCAAACAAGTCGATAGGATAGGCAATCTTCATGATGCCTTTCGCTTCGTCGATCTCATAAACCAGTGCGTCAACGCCTTTGGTGAAGTCATCCGTCGTAGAGACTTCCACGTTAGTGCCTGTTGATGATTCGGCGGCAAAGTGTGCGGCTGTTTCCAAATAACCGCCAAAACCTGGCATTGGCGTCATCGTGTAGGCGACAAGCATGTGATTGCCACCTGCGATCAAATCTTCTTCTTTCAGACTCAAGTCTGCATAACGACCGGATTGATCCATAATAATCTCCTGGGTTTGAAAAAGGGCGCGGTGCTACTGACCGCGAGCTCGGCATGATGCTGGAATAACCATACAATTAATAATCAATATTTCCTTTCTATACATAAGGAAATGCTAATATCGCGACTCTGTCGCTGAGCCAGGGGCGTATCAGTAGGAGTATATTGAAGGGTCTTTAACGAGCGTAGTTACAGTAGCGGGGAAGCTCATGTGCATTGCCCCAACGGGAGATGTGATCAAATTTGCAATGCGGTGCGGACAACGTTGTTGTCGATCGCCTGGGAGGCTGTCCGAGAATAGAAGACCTACTACTGAAACGCCCTTTTGGCCAGATTCTCCGCCCGTTATCGTTAAATAGCGCTGCTATTCGCCTCAAACGTGCGAAAAATCTGACTCAAAATGGCACTCCCTCGTTACGGCCCCTATTTTCGGACAGCCTCCTGGAACTGGAGATAAACCGGGGGATAGCTCTTTTTCACCAACGCCCGTTCGGCGCCGCCGATCACCTCGAGCCACTCAAGTGTTGTTCCAGTGCCTCTCCCATACGCGACAGCACCTTGTCCCGCAAACGACTTGCCAGGTAATGGTAAAAATTCAGGGTACAGGGGATCGGCTTGTGTAAATTGTCGCGGCCGATGTCCTGAAAATTCACCCAGGCAAGTACCGGCATATCGTATTGAACTTCATCCACGACCACCCAGCTGTCATCTTCGAGGATCAGCACCATCTGTTTCAGCCCCTGCAAGGGTAGCCGCAACGGGCTGCCACAATGCAGACGCGCGCGGCGCCACAGGTTGTACAGTGATGCATCCAGGTGGTCGGATTGTGTTGCGTACACCGGCATGCCGTCGATGCGCGTGCTCATTTTTCAGCTGGTCAGGCTTGCGAACAGGGTTGGCAACTGCTCAGGCAATTTATCGACATTATCGATAATGGTGTAGTTATTCGCGCCGAAGATTCTTTTTACGTAATCATCCGCGTTCGGATCAAGTGTCAGGCAATAGGTGAGCACACCTGTGCTATAAAGCTCTTCAACGGCCTTTTTAGTGTCGTGGCGCAAATGCTGGGGATCGCGTTCATCGATATCAGCCGGTTCACCGTCGGTTAATAATAAAACCAGCTTACGTCTTTCCTGCTGTTTTAGCAGGTGACTGCCTGCATGACGCAAGGCCGCTCCCATACGGGTTGATAATCCACCTTTCATTCCAGCGAGTCGCGACTTGGACTCATCATCGAAGTGCTGGGGAAAATCTTTAAAGCGGTAATACTGTACGTCATGACGGCCGTCTGAAGCGAAGCCGTGAATGGCAAAAGGATCGCCAATGCCTTCTATTGCGGTGGCTACCAGGGTGGCTGCCTCGCGAGTCAGTTGTAAGACTGTTTTGTCTGAACCATTCATCGGCAGATTGGTTGATTCGGACAGATCCAGCAACAACACTACTGACAGGTCACGCGTGTTTAGCACGTTGCGCATCGTGATGCGGGTATTGGGCTGCTCGCCCATACGAATCGCGATCATGGCATCGATAGCGGCATTGATATCCACTTCGTCGCCATCTTCCATATTACGCACGCGCTGTACACCTTCAGGTGTAAGCAGGTCGATGATCTGTTTTATGCGATGCGCAATCGGTTTGTATGCATCAATAATGGCCTGGATATCCTCAACATGACCACGTGGCTGCCGGCGTTCGTAGACGGTGGCCCAATCAGGCCGGTGAAGCTGAATCTGGTAATCCCATTCATGGTAATGGTAGGGATCTGATACCGGCTCCTTACCCCACATATCATTAAAGCTGACCTGCTCATCAGTGAGGTCATCTTCATATGGGCGCATATTCGTCGAACAGGTCCAGATCTCCTGTGCATCATCACCGGCTAATTCACAATCCACCTCGTTCGCCATTTCGATGACACTGACTTCACGTCTTACCTGGCGCTGGCTGGCCGGCACATACTCATACTCGACCTCCCAGCTGAATTCCTCAAACTCCCAGACATAACGATTATCATCGCGATACGGAATATCAATGCGTTCGAGGATGCGCAAGCTCGGCACTTCCTTGCGTGATGAGAAGAGGTTGAAGACTTCCAGGCCGAGGTGCCAGCAAAAATTGTTATCATCCTGCTTTTGTTCGATTTCGCTGTGGAATTTTTGTGCGAGTTCGTTCAGCTCCTTATCGTCAGAAGTAACGCTGTCATCCAGCAGCATCCTGGAAAAATTTTCCAGCAACGGCATGGTTGGATGTTCAACTTTTTGTTCACCGGGAACCTCCATCAGTGAGCTCCACAGTTTCTTTAGACCCGGAAATTCATTGATCGCTTTATATTCGATACGTGCATCTTCTACCTGACCGATAAAAAACATCTGCGCAGGGCTCAGCCCTTCTGCAGATATCGGCGCAGTGGAATACATCATATGTGACGCCATATGTGCGGCTGTTGCACGATAAAGCTCTAAACCCGCGATATCCCCACAGTCATCCAGCGCATCGGGAAGATGCAATATACGGTGTTCGATGAAAGGGCGGAAGTCTGCAAAGTCAGCACCGGTTGGGCGCAGGAAAAAATCGCGGCCCCACAATGCACGCAGATAAAAATTTAACTTGCGCTGTGTTTTTATGAAGAGGATACCGCGGCGTTCTTTTTGCAATACCGCACGGCTGTCAGCCGACTCAAGATTAAAGTAGGCCGTAAGGTTATCAAAATCACGACGATAGGCTTGTGCGCCAAAATTCGCCCAGCGGCGTAAACCGCTGAGCGTTAATTTCGATAGCAACTCATCGATATGATTGAGCATCGGGCGCACGCCACGTGAAGCAGTAGACGCTAATTGATGTATCAGGGTCAGATAACCGCGGAACAGCTCCGCATCGCCGAGGTTGCGCGCAGCCGTTGGCATACTGCCAAACAATAGTGCCACCACTTCACCGGAGGTCATGGAAGAGAGTTTCATGGCAGCGGTCAGGCAATCGCCAATAACATCTTCGCCACACTCTTTCGCCACCAGCGGCATCTCCTGTAGGTAGGAGATCACCACGCCGGAACCGCGGCCAAGGTTACACAGACTCTTGGCGCCGTCCATATACTCCTGCAAACCGGTCGGTGACATCACGCGTGATGCCTCCTGAAAGGTACCTTCCAGAATGTCACGAATCTCAGGCGCGGCCTCGGTAAGAAAATCTTCGTAATCTTCGAGCTTTATCGACATATCAGATTTCTATCATTCATCAAAACACGCATCTTAAGCAATAATATAGTTGCTTCAAAAATACGATATTCTGAATATTCGTTTAGCCAAAAAATGTTTCAACTGCTGCGTTCAGTGTATCGCGCATGTCAGGATCATCTGTTAATGGCGTAACCATTGTCATACTGC
>JGI24023J19991_10002926_pt1 | contig 12196 bp, 8 predicted proteins | sample Cruoilmetagenom1_FD_19991 | JGI IMG/M metagenome (IMG submission 19991)
CTATATTCCATGATGACCCATCGTATTTATAATAATTAGTTTTTGTTGTAGTGTCACCAGTTATACCAACTGTTTTTAATGCCATACTTGATATTCTCCATCTTCCTGCATCATCATCTGTAGACTCATACTTAAAAGCAATATTAATAGTTTGACCATCATAAGCCGAAAAATCATAATCTTCAGATGGATCTAAAGTATCTACACCAGGAGGTATTGATAAAGTAATTTCTTCCCATTCTGCAACTGCTGTATCTCCATCATAATCTTCAGATACTAAAATTTTAAGTAATGATGTATCATTCGCATATTTAAGTGCTCTAGTAATTTGAAACCTAAGATCACTCTCACCTGATAAGTCAATAGAAGGCGATACTAACCACTCTACGTTGGCTACTTGACCACCAAAGAAACCATTCCCTTGTACATAATCATCTTGAGATGTCCAAGCCGCCTCATTTCCTGATTCTTCAACGATGCTCCATCCTTCTAAACTACCAGCAAAATCATATTCAAGATAAGGAGCAAATCCTATTTCTGGTTCGTTTATATACTGCTCATATTCCATTAACACCACTTGACCCGAGACAGGACTAGCTATTTGTGTTGCTAATATATTTTCTAAAAAATCTGTAGGTTCTTCATTTGGAAAAAATGCATTACTAGCTGCTGTTGGATAATCTTCCGAAGCCAGTTCATAATCATCTGCATTAACATATGCACTTATATCTTCTGGGTTACCATCATAAAGGTTATAGTTTACAGTTACCGATGAACCTTCACCCCAAAATGGATATTTATCACCTAAAAAAGGAGATAGCATTACCTTTGCATCATCAACATCGCTAAATGCTTCAAATCTTTCATAATAATCTGTCTCTTCGTCATCTCCTTGATCTACTATATCAGTATAGTCATCTGTTGTCATTGTAAACTCAGTTACACCTATAACTGGATTAGCCTGTGCATCAATTTCGTTATTGATGTCTTCTATAGGGTTGCAACCTGTAACGGTTACCCCTAAAACGATTAATAAATAAAGTAATTTTTTCATTTTCTTTTTTTTTAAAATTTAAGTTTCGCTCCAACACTAAACGTTCTTCCAAAACCGTAATATACTTGAGCTGTTTGTGCAATTGAATCATCACCATCCTGAGCATCTGCTACATAACGTGTATCGAATATATTATTCATCCTAGCTGTTAAACTTGCATCAAATTTTCCAAATTTAAAACCATGTGTAAAAGCAGTATCGAAAATTCCATAAGCAGGTACTTTCCATGCGTCTGGGCCTACAGTTCCTCTATCACTAGGATTATAATCTGCGTATAGGTTATCGAAATAATTATAATCAATAGTAAATCTTGTTTTAGTAGCGAGTTTATAGTTAGCACCTAAAGCAAAAGTTGTTTGTGCAGCATCACCTACGTGTAAATCTTCAATAAAAAGATTTACTGTATCAATTAAGTTTTGCTCTTCATCAAAAATTTGAACATTTTCAATATTATTTTCCCATCTCCAATCACCTAAAGAAACCATACCTGTAAGATTCAGTTTATCTGTTGCTCTATAAACAAAATCTACTTCAATACCTTGGTGAATAGCATTTACACCTAAAATATTAGCAGAAGCAAACTCGCCACTTGGTTGCTGAAAACCAACTGTTTCAGTTCTATCGTTCCAAGTTGTTCTGTATAGGTTTACATTGGCAGATAATTTCTCACCTCTAAATCCATAACCTAATTCGAAACTTAAAATCTTTTGATTCTCAGCATCTTCAATAATGTTTTCATTATCAAACTCTGTGAATACAGCATCAAAATCGGCTGCTTTTTCAAAATACCCTAAGTTACCAAAAATATTATGGTTTTCCGTTATACGCCAATTTGCACCACCTTTTGCACTGTAGCCAAAAAAGTTATAACGGTCTGTCTCTTGTAAAGGATCACTATCTAAATAGGTAAAATAATCAATTCTTTTATATGATGTATTAGATGCCGCTAAAGATATAAATGCATTTACATTCTCATTAATATCATACTCTGCTTGAGCAAAAACACCAAACCAACCTACAACTCCATCATTATGATAGGCAATTTTATCACCAACTTGAGCTGCATTGTTTGGATTGTTTTCATTACTATCATCTAATAGAAATTGACCTCCTAATAAATCAGTTACCTCTCTAAAGTGAATTCCTCTGTAATTCCTAAAATCTAAACCTGCTAATAGCACTAAATCATCAGATAAATCTGTTTTTAATGTTGATAAAATACCGTACCAATTATGATCGTTGCGTGATGCTCTTAAAGCAGTAGTAGAACCAAGCGCTCCATTTGCTTCATTTTCCTCGACAATTTTATCAAAATCTAAAGGTCCAAAAGCCCCTATTCTGTATTCATCATTATCAAAATCAAACTTACTCCGGTCTGAACCTACAGTTCCACCTCCACCACCAGAACCAAAAGAAGCATAAGCTGCTGTTGATAAAGACGTCTTATCGTTAATATCCCAATAATGGTTTAAAGATATTTGTGGCTTGTGATAAAAGTTATCTTCAATAAAAGTTACTTGTCCGTTTTTATATCCCCAATCTGAATTGTACTTAATTCCGTCTTCAGCTTTTCTATAAGTTTCGATTAAGTGTCTATTTTGTCTTTGACCGTGACGCTGTTTAGCACCAAAAGCAGTGAAAGATAATTTGTGGTTTTCATTTAATTCTTTAGACACGTTAACAAAGTAAGATATTGCGTTAAATTGCGTACCCATAACATAGCCATCTCCATCTGTTTTAGAAGCAGATACAGTCGCTGCCAAGCCATTTTTCATTAAACCTGTAGAGTATGTTAATCCGAATTTTTTGTACCCATCGTTACCTAAAGTAGTATAAAAATTCCCACCTTCTTCCATATCTGTAGTCTTCGATATAATGTTTATTGTTCCACCAACTGAAGGTACAGCTACTTTAGATGCTCCAAGACCTCTTTGTACTTGCATAGAACTTGTTACATCACCTAAACCTGCCCAGTTACTCCAGAACACACGTCCGTTTTCCATATCATTAACAGGAACACCGTTAATCATAACGGCAACATTTTCAGAGTTAAATCCACGTAAATTAATACGACCATCACCAAATCCACCACCTGATTTTGTAGCGTACACACCTGGTGTAGATTTTAAAACTTCTGGAAATTCTTGAGTTCCTAGTTTAAGTTCAATATCTGCAGCTCTAACAGTAGAAACAGCTACAGGTGTTTTTCTATCAACGGCAATAGAAGCTACAATCATTATTTCATCTAAGCCAAGATTGCTAGATGCTAATGTTATGGTTCCTAAATCCGTATCGCCACTATATGCGATAGTTTGCGACACATAACCTACATAAGAAATTACAACCTCTCCAGAGTTTGACGCTGCATTTAAAGTGAAATTACCATCAAAATTGGTAGTCGCACCATTAGTTGTTCCTTTTACTATAATATTAGCACCAGGAAGTGGCGAGTTCAAGTCACCATCAATAATTTTACCCTTGATAGTGGTTTGGGCATATGCGAATGTTGTTAAACAGGTTAATACAACAATACATAAAAAATGATTAAATTTTTTCATATAAAATTTCAGTTAATTGGTTTCAATAATTAGCGCAAAATTACACATAACTAGAGTTATAATATTATCTAAATGTTAAAAATTTTAACATTGCAAGTTAATATATTATTCTATAAAATATATACGTGCATAGTTAAAATGTTTAGAAACTTTTTAACAATTTTTAACGATTCTTCTTGTAAAATGCCACTAGGTTTTGTGTAGAAGTATCATGTTGCGTGTTAGCAACATTCTCATTGAGTTCGTTTAAAATAGATTTAGCCAATTGTTTCCCTAACTCAACACCAAATTGGTCATAGCTATAAATATTCCAAATAAGCCCTTGTACAAAGATTTTGTGCTCGTACATGGCAATGAGTTTTCCTAAACTCTCTGGAGTTAATTTTTGAATTAATAGCGAAGTTGTTGGTTTATTACCTTCAAATACTTTGAACGGAATTAATTTTTCAATAGCTTCTTTGGAAAGGTTAGATGTATCAAATTCAGATCTTACTTCTGTTTCCGTTTTACCATTCATTAAAGCTTCTGTCTGTGCAAAGTAATTAGACATTAATTTATCGTGATGATCTTTATTACCATATAAAGATTCAACATAACCAATAAAATCTGTTGGAATAAGTTTAGTGCCTTGATGAATTAATTGAAAAAAGGCATGTTGCGAGTTTGTACCTGGTTCTCCCCAAATTAAAGTTCCGGTTTCGTAATTTACTTGGTTTCCGTCTCTATCTACACTTTTACCATTACTTTCCATAATACCTTGTTGTAAATAAGTTGCAAACTGATTTAGGTATTGTGTGTATGGAATGATGGCTTCACTTTCAGATTGAAAGAAATTATTATACCAAACAGTTAGTAATGCTGAAACAACTGGAATATTTTCATTAAAATCTGCCGTTTTAAAATGGACATCCATTTTATGTGCTCCTTCTAATAAGCTTTCAAAATGTTTATATCCTAGTGCTAAGCTTATAGAAAGTCCGACTGCACTCCACAATGAAAAACGACCACCAACCCAATCTTTCATTGGGAAAATATTTGCTTCATCTATCCCAAAGTTTTTTACGCTTTCAATATTTGTAGAAACGGCAACAAAATGTTTAGAAACAGCTTCTTTTGGTTGCGATTTTAAAAACCATGTTCTAATAGAGTTTGCATTAGATAAGGTTTCTTGTGTTGTAAATGTTTTAGACACAATCACAAAAAGTGTCGTCTCAGGATTTAAGTTTTTAATGATTTCATTATAATGATCGCCATCTACATTGCTTACAAAATGCGTGTTTAAATGGTTTTTATAATATTGAAGCGAATCTACAACCATTGCTGGTCCAAGATCAGAACCTCCAATACCAATATTTACAACATCTGTAATAGCTTTTCCTGAATGGCCTTTGTGATTTCCGTTGACAATTGAATTGGTGAAATTTTCAATCTTTTGCTTTACTTCATGTATTTCAGGAATCACATTCTCTCCTTCAAAAAGAACTTTTGCATTTTTTGGTGCTCTTAACGCTGTATGTAAAACTGCTCTTCCTTCGGTTGCATTAATTATATCGCCTTCAAAATATTTTGAAATTGCATCTTTTAAGTCTAGTTCATTGGCTAATTCAGTTAACAAATCTAAAGTTTCTGTTGTGATTCTATTTTTAGAAAAATCAACATAAAAATCTTCCCATTTTACGGTTAAATCATTTGCTCTTTCTGCATCTGAATTAAATAAATCTTTTAAATGTTTAGATTTTATAGATTCGAAATGTGATTGTAATTTTTTCCACGAGTCTGTGGTTGTTGGGTTAGTTGCTTTTAATGCCATTATTTTAAGTCTCTATCTAAGTCTTCGGTTATTGTGTTTTCTTGTTCAACTGGTTCAGCCTCTAAAAAAAAGATATTATCTAACCGCAGTCTTATTGGTTTAATATGCTCTAAATAATTAACTTTTAGACTATCAGAAATTGGTTCTGCTTCTGGTAATTTTTGTTTAAAAGGATCGACTTCTCTTCCGTTTTTCCAAAAACGATAACATACGTGTGGTCCTCCAGTATTCCCTGTCATACCAATCCAACCAATAACATCACCTTGTTTTACATACTCTCCTTTTTTTACTTTTTGAGCCTTCATATGCAAATACTGTGTGCTGTACGTTGCATTATGTCTTATCTTAACATATTTTCCGTTACCTCCTCGTCTTCTTGATTCTGTAACTGTACCACTTGCTGTAGCAAGAATTGGTGTACCAATACGCGCTGCGAAATCGGTGCCTTTGTGTGGTCTTATTTTATTACCATAATATGCAATGCGCCTTTTTAAATTATAGCGTGACGAAATTCTACTAAATTGCACAGGTGCTTTTAAAAATGCACGTCTTAGGTTTTTTGCATCTTCATTAAAGTAATCTATTATACCTTTTATAGAATCTGATTTAAACTGAAATGCGTATAAAGAATCCCCATTATGTTCAAAATAAGCAGCTTTAACGTTATGAACTCCAGCATAAATAGTATCATCAATATATTTATCTGTGTAAATTACTTTGAAACGGTCTCCTTTCTGTAATCGTCTAAAATCTATTGTCCATGCATAGATTTCATCTGCCATTTTAAAGGCTAGTTTCTGACTTAATCCTTTTTCTTCTAGTGTTTTAGAAATACTACTTTCTATAACTCCTGTAGCAGTTTTTTCAATATATGTTACTGGTTTTCTACTTGTGTAAGCATGAATAGAATCTTTTAAACCAATAACAACATATTCTTCTTGATTATTTTGATAAATAAAAGTGTTTGGACTTGGGAGACTATCGTTTTGCGATTCTTTAGAAAACAACAGCGTATAAGGTTTTCCTGGATGGAGTTTTCTTATGTCAAATGTATCTTTTGCAATTTCAGCAATTTCAAAAATTTCAGAATAACCAATATTATTGCGTTGTAAAATTTCACCAAAACTATCCCCTTTTTGAATGGTATCTCGCTTTACTATGTGGTTTTTGAGATTAAAGCCAAACTCAAGAATTTTCTCTTCTTCTACTATTTCGGCAAGTTCTTTTTCGTAAGCTACTTCAGCCGAGTTATCCTCTTTACAAGCAAACATACTTACTGCAATTATTACTATTGCGATTAATGATTTTAACTGCATTAATTAAGCTAATTATAAATTATTTCCCCAATTTTTTAATTCTTCTGCACTCCATAATTCCGGAAAGAAAATACGTCTCTGATATTTTGGATGCATATATTTTTTCCAATCACTTCCTCCAGTTGCTTCTCCATCACCAATACCACTATCTATATAATGTTTGGCTGCATTGTAATGTGCCATTACCCAACTCACATTAACCGTGTAATCGTAATGGCGCATAGCTTTTATAAGCTCTTCGTTCTTCTGGTCTTTTTCTGGTAGCTCTTTAAAACGTGTCCAAAGATTTTTAGTGTTATAAGTTTGCATAAACCTTAAAAACTCGTCTTTGTAGCGTTTTTCAAAATTAACTAAAAGTGTGGATTTCTTTCCTGTTTTATGATCTTTTCCTGCAGCTTGCCAATATAAATGCTCAAAGGCATGTGTAAAAGGTGTATCTCTATCTATATCTTTTCTAAATCTATTATCAATAAGATTAATTAATTCAGTGGATGCAAATTCAATAAGTCTGTATTGCGCACTTTGAAAACCACTAGCTGGAGTTAATGTATATCTAAATTTCATATACTGCTCAACCTCCATACCTTCTCTCATAATATTGAAAGAGGTAGATAACATATCGAAATACCGACTAACTCGCATGAGTTTGCTTTCAAAAAAAGTAACATCTAAATCTTCTTTTTCAGCAACTTGGGAAATTTCCCAAAGAATCATTTTAAAAATGAGCTCGTTAATTTGATGATAGCCAATAAACACCATTTCATCAGGTAACGTAGTACGTTGTGTTTGAAGCCCTAATAAGGCATCTGTTTGTATATAATCCCAATATGTAATTGGTTTACTATAAAGCAAACCGTATAAATGGTCTTCTGTGTCTTGGTCTATTTTTTTATACTTCTCTTGAAGTCCATTAATAATGTTGTCGTAATTAGGTTGGTCTGACATATACTATTTAATATTAGAATTCTATTTGAAAGGGATGCTTTAAGCCTTTAAAAGCAACGAGGTCTGCTCGCAATGAGCCTACAGCTAAATCTGCTTTTATTTTTAAAGGCATTTTATTTTTATCTGCACTTACCCATAATGTTAAACTTTCTTCTTCTTTAAAAACACGACCTGCCATTACATAAGGTCTAAATTTTATGGTTTTTACTTTAACTTCTGAACCATTAATATCTACTTCAATAGTCTCTTTACCTAGATATTTTAATTTAAAACCATAGTTTTCTTCATCAAAAAACATGTTTGTTTTTATTTCGTCACCTTCTTTTAATGATGCTATATCTATACTATTTCTTAAATGGTAATACATAGAAACCATATCTTGAACATCTTTCTCAGTAGCTATAGTTTTTACGTTTTTATGTTTTTTATTGAAAACTTCAGCCTTTCTATTTTCATGGTCAAACTTAATTTCGATATCTTTTGTATGACCACCTTCATCTATTTTTCTAATAAATTTATAAGGCACACCTGTTTCTTTATCAAAATAACTTTCGTAGCGATCTTTTACTTTAAACATCCATTTAATAGCTCCAGTAGTCCAACCTTTACCAACAACATGATAAACTGGCTTTCCATCCAATTTTGTTTCTTTTAATGATAGCGTAGCGTTTCCTGCTTTTACAAGTCCGCTATAACTCATTTCAAATTTAAACCACTCGCCTTCTTGGAATGCAGATTCCTTTTCAACATCCGAAACTTGAAAGCCTACAAAAAATAATATGATGGTAAATAAGTTCTTCATAATCTCTAGTTTGTAAATATAATTAATGTAACGCATTTTTTGTGTTACAATTATCTTAAATACAATTACTATTCCAAATCTACTAAGTCATTGAAATACAAGCATAAAACCTGAGCTGTTTCTATTCTATTTCTGATTAATGCTCACGTTTTTTAATTCAACCGATGTTAGTGTAGAGAGTTATCCAAAACATATAATTTTAGTTAGTGGTTATATGTAACGAGGATTAGAGTTGGTTTTTTTATTAGCGCGTTTAGGAATTAGAGAACTAAGCGCGCTTTTGTTTTTATAGTGTTCCTCTTTTTGCTTGTTCTCGCTCAATGGACTCAAACAGTGCCTTAAAATTACCTGCTCCAAAACCTTGCGCTCCCATACGTTGAATAATCTCGAAGAATAATGTTGGTCTATCTTCTACAGGTTTTGTGAATATTTGTAACAGATAACCTTCTTCGTCTGCATCTATCATTATTGACAACCTTTGAAGCTCACCAATATCTTCTTTCATCATATCCATATGCTCGCCTAATCGCTTTGGAATATCATCGTAATATGCTTGAGGTGGTGGAGGTAAAAATTCTATTCCTCTAGCTTTTAGTTGTGCGACGGTTTTAATAATATCATCCGTTGCAACAGCAATATGTTGTACTCCAGAATCTTCATAAAAATCTAAATATTCTTCTATTTGAGACTTTTTAGCAGCCTTTGCTGGTTCGTTTATTGGAAATTTTATACGTCCATTTCCATTACTCATTACCTTACTCATTAAGGCAGAATATTCGGTGTGAATTTGTTTATCATCAAAAGACAAAAAGTTAACAAAGCCCATAACATCTTCGTACCATTTTACCCATTGGTTCATTTGTCCCCAACCAACATTACCAACCATGTGGTCTATATATTTTAAACCCACAGATTCTGGATTGTAATCGCTTTCCCATTTCTCAAAACCTGGCATAAATGTTCCTGTATAGTTTTTACGCTCAACAAACATGTGTACTGTTTCTCCATAGGTGTAAATTCCTGCTCTTACTACTTCACCAAACTCATCTTTTTCAACGGTTGGTTCCATATAGGATTTTGCACCACGTTTTGTAGTTTCTTCGTAAGATTTACGAGCATCGTCCACCCAAAGTGCTACGACTTTAACACCATCACCATGTTTTACAATATGTTTGTTAATTTCAGATTTACTGTTTAATGGAGTTGTTAAAACCAAACGGATTTTATCTTGTTTTAAAACATAACTCACAGAATCTTTTGAACCTGTTTCCAATCCTTTATATGCATACGATTGAAAACCAAAAGCCGTTTTATAAAAATGTGCAGATTGCTTTGCGTTACCAACATAAAACTCAACATAGTCTGTTCCTAAAAGCGGAAGAAAATCTTGTGCTCCTTCAAATATTTTTTCTAAACCGTAGTTTACACTTTTTACTTCTTTTGCCATAAAACAAAAATTTATTTTAAATTTTTAAAATCTTCAATTTTCAAAAATCAAATCCCAAAAAAAGAAGCTCCGTTATTTATTTAATATTTCAAATACTGATTTGCCATTCTAATTACTCGTTTACTAAGCTATCTATTTCTTCTTTCTTAACTTCTTTAACCTCTACATTTTCTTCATCCATGATATAATCATCCTCTTCCCATATATTTATTGTATCGGTTTCTCTTTCAATTTCGGTATCATAATAATAGTCATCATTCTCAAAATCTCCATTTTCCAATCCATCTAAAACAGCAGAAGAAATGAGCGTGCCGTAAAATGCGAATGCAGTTAATGCTGCTATAAAGATAAAACTATTAAGTACTATGGCAATAATATTAATAATCTTAGCCGTATTAACATTACTTCTCGACTGTGGTGAAAATGCTTCTGGATTTTCACTAAACTCACGTAAACTTCTATTTGCCACTACCAATCCAATAATTGCAACAATCAGCGGAACAATAGCAGTAACACCATAACAACAACAGCCAGCAAGACCTATAACTAAAGCTAAAATTCCTAATATAAGAGCTAATGGATCTGCAGGTAATTTATTTTGATTCATTTATATTTCTATTCTAGCTTTCCTAAGGAAAGGAACTCTTACTGTTCTGTAAAAGCGTTTTTTCTATTAAATTTTATTTTTTTCTAAACAATTTTAAGTCTTCTTTGGGGATTTAGGGGATTCTAACCAAGATTTATAATAATCTTCATCGGCAATTTTTAAGGCTTCTTCTGTTACTTTTAAAGGCTTAAACGTATCTACCATTACAGCTAATTCGTCTGTCTTAACTTTACCAATACTGCGTTCCATAGCTCCTGGATGCGGACCATGAGGAATACCTGCAGGATGCAATGAAATATGACCAGCATCAATATCATTTCTACTCATAAAATCGCCATCTACATAATACAATACCTCATCGCTATCTATATTGCTATGATTGTATGGAGCGGGAACAGCAAGCGGATGATAATCGTAAAGTCTTGGCACAAAACTACAAATCACAAACGCATCTGTTTCAAAAGTTTGATGCACTGGAGGTGGTTGATGTACACGACCTGTAATAGGCTCAAAATCATGAATTGAAAATGCATAAGGGTAATTATAACCATCATAACCTACCACATCAAAAGGATGCGAAGCATAGACCATATCAAAAATATCTCCTTGCTTTTTTATTTTTATTAAAAAGTCACCAGATTCATTATAGGTTTCTAATTCTTGTGGTTGGCGTAAATCTCGCTCACAAAATGGCGAATGTTCTAACAACTGCCCAAAATAGTTCCTATACCGTTTTGGTGTATAAATTGGTCTATAAGATTCTACGATGAATAAACGATTGTCTTCTGTATCAAAATCTAGCTTATAGATTATTCCTCTTGGTACTATGAGATAATCTCCATATTTAAAATCCAGATTACCTAACATGGTTCTTAATTTCCCTGTACCTTTATGGATAAAAATTAACTCGTCTGCATCTGTGTTTTTATAGAAATAATCTTTTGTGGATTGCTTTGGTGCTGCTAATATAATATTACAGTCGCTATTTGTCAATACAATTTTACGACTCTCTAAATAATCGTTTTCTGGTTTTACTTGGAAACCTTTAAGTCTATACGATTGCATATTGTTTGCCTTCGCTACTTTTGGTGCAACACTATATTGCTTTTTTATTTCCTTTACCTGTGTTGGTCGTTGCTCGTGGTAACTATTGGTGGACATACCGTCAAAACCAATAGTACCAAACAATTGCTCGTAATAATAATCGCCATTTGGTTTTTTAAATTGCGTATGACGTTTTGGTGGAATTTTTCCTAATTTATGATAAAATGGCATTTTTTTGGGTTTAAAGTTTAAGGTTCAAAATTCTGCTCACTGTTGACTTTAGATTCGCACTAAAATAAGTAAAAATAAAGAGATTCCCGCATTCGCTGGAATTTATGCGTGTTTATTCTGGGTTACTTTTGATAAGGAAATGAAGATGTAATTTTATGTTTACCCAGAATGGTTTCATGTGTTACAAATATCTAAAATTATATTGAATTGCTGAAATAAATTTGAAATGAGCATGTTTAAAATTTATAAGTATTTACAGGTTAAATTACGGTTTTTCCACAGCGTTGCTGTGGAAAAACCGTAAATATTAGTGTGTTTCGAAAATTCTGACGTTTTCTTTGGTGGTCTATTTTTTTTTTTTTTAGATTTACAGTGTTGAAAG
>JGI24023J19991_10002927_pt1 | contig 12196 bp, 11 predicted proteins | sample Cruoilmetagenom1_FD_19991 | JGI IMG/M metagenome (IMG submission 19991)
CCCGCCGCTACTATCTACCGCAAACAAAATTGGTGAATCGATAAAACCTGCATTATCTAGGCGCGATAAATTACCTCGAAAAGCAAGATTGTCGCTTAAAGGTAAATTTACAACAACCCCAAGCTCATTGTTTATGTCACCCGCATGATCGGTAATACTAGCTTGTGTGCTGAGAATTATCTGTGTCTCATCTAAATTTGGTTCGTTTTGCACAATGTTGACAATTCCGCCCATCGCGCCAGAACCATATAACGTACCCTGCGGCCCTCGTAATATTTCAACGCGCTTAACATCTTTGACTCGCAGACCAGTAAACATCGGTGTGTTCCCAAGATAGGTAGCCACAGTCGGAGCTGTAAGCCCCGGACGATCAGAGGTATTACCCGCGCTATCAATACCAAGGCCGCGCATTGAAATACTGTTTGAAAACGCACCCGCCGATTTTGGACCTTTGTCCAAAAATGCTACGCCTGGAACACGCCGCGCGATATCCGCCATATCAGTAACACCGGTTCGTGCCAATACTTCACCATCAACAGCAGAAATATTATAAGGAATATCCTGGACGGAACGCGCACGCTTTGTACTCGTAACAATGATTTCATCTTGGACTCGCGGTTCGCCGCTTTGACTGTCTTGTGCAATGGCGACATTCGGTATTGCCGCAACTAAAACACAACAAGTGCTACTAATTAATTTTTCTTTCAACGACATATTCTATCCCTCCAGTTTGCATAGCGCTTATTATCTAACGCCTTTAAAACACCGCTATACGGCTCTCGATTTGATATTATCTGTTGACGCCCTTAAGGAGTTTAATAGACACTTGGCTTATGGGATCACGAATAGCATCATTTATAATTAGTATAAAAAATGCACCCAACTTGTTGCTGAATTAGCAATCAAAGCTAATAGGAAATAGGGTTTATCGGCAATAATCCGCATTATTTGCCGCCTCAAGCAAAGATGAATATCCAAATGATATGCATTTGAGAGGTCGGCTGAGCCCATTTTTATGCCGTGTTTTCATTTGAATTTGATGGTTATTCTACACTCTAATTTTTCTAAATTGCCAAATAAACTTTTTTTACAACGCCCAGAACAGCAGAAAAGACACTCTTTTGCATGGACTTTGCCCATTAAATTTGTGCGTCGATGGATATTATACATGGACGTAAGGGATTAAAGTCACTTCAGAAAGAGAAAGTCACTTCAGAAAGAGGATGAAAGTTGATGGCAAATCAAAATACCGACATAAATATTGGTACAGTCACGTCTATAAAAACACCGTACCTAATTTATCTTGGCGATGAACGTGACAAACAACTCGCCAAGACAGCATTTGGCCTGCGTGATTGGGCTAGGGATAAATGCGTCGGACAATTTCGCTCCTGTAAAAGCGCCGTCGATCTTGGCTTGGAAGAAATGTCATTTGAAGACGCCGTCCGTAAAGGTGCCAAGTCACTTATTATTGGCCTTGCTACAGACGGAGGGGACATCCCACTAAAATGGCAGCATGATCTAAAATCTGCATTAGAAGCTGGACTCGATATTGCTGCAGGCATGCATACTTCGCTGAAAAGCATTCCTGCCCTTGTGGAAGCTGCCAAAAATGCGAATAGACAGCTAATAGATATTCGAGAAACATCAAAAACTTTTCCCATTGCAACAGGGAAAAAGCGAACGGGCAAGCGACTATTGACCGTTGGGACGGACTGCGCTCTTGGTAAAAAATACACCGCCCTTGCCATCGCCCAAGCGCTGCAAGAGCGCAATCATTTGGCGTCATTTCGTGCAACAGGACAGACCGGCATTATGATCGCAGGCCAAGGCATTCCTATTGATAGTGTCGTTTGTGATTTTTTGGCTGGTGCCGCTGAAACACTGTCCCCCGATAATGACGACAATCATTGGGATATCATAGAGGGGCAAGGATCGTTGTTCCATCCCTCTTACGCCAGCGTTAGCTTAGGATTGTTACATGGTTCTCAGCCTGATGCTATAATCATGTGTCACGATCCTTCCCGGTCTCACATTGAAGGTCTTCCGCAGTTTCTTATACCTTCAATCCCGCGCGCCATATCACATACTCTTGAATGCGCGCGACTGACAAATCCATCAGTGACGTGCATCGGTGTCAGCGTAAATACATCAACATTCTCACCGCAAGAGCGTAGCGACATAATTGCTAAAATTGAAGATGAAACTGACTTGCCATGTTCCGATCCAATCGCGATTGGTGTCGATGCCTTTGTTGATGCACTGCTAAATATCAAATGATGAAGCTAAGTATTTTTGACAAAAAATGGGAGATTGATCCTCCATTTATTATCGCCGGCCAGCGGTTTGATGCCATTGATACGCTTATTGTTGAAATAACATCTAGCGAGGGCGTTACAGGGCGGGCGGAAACTGTTGGCGTGGATTATCTCGGCGAAACCGTAGAAACAATGCGCGCTCAAATCGATTCTATTCGCGCACACATTGAGCGTGGTATAAGCCGCATAAAATTGTTGAGCTTACTACCCGCTGGTGGGGCGAGAAACGGCGTTGATCTCGCTCTTTGGGATTTGGAGTCCAGACAAAAAAATATTCCCGTGTACAGGCTCGCAGGCTTGCCAAAACCAAAACCTGTGCCCACTGCTTACACCATCGGCATAATGGGCATAGACGCCGCAAAGCGCAAAGCAAAGGCCGCGCAAGCTTACCCCCTCTTAAAAGTAAAAGTAGACCGAACACATAATATAGATTTACTCTCAGCAATCCGCCGTGTTCGCCCTGATGCAAAAATTGTTGTCGATGCCAACCAATCTTGGGATATTGATACCTTACAAGCCCTCGGCCCCAAGCTAGAGGAAATCGGAATAGAAATGCTTGAGCAGCCTTTTGCCATTGGTCAAGATGCAAACCTTGATACTTATACGGGGGCACTTGCTCTGATGGCCGACGAGTCCTGTCAATCTCGTGATGATTTTAAACGTATTCATCCCGGATATACCGCCATCAATATCAAACTCGACAAGACAGGCGGGCTTACTGAGGCGTTGGAACTTGCGAAACAAGCTCGCAAGAAAAATTTGAAGCTGATGGTCGGAAATATGTGCGGGAGCTCCTTAGCGATGGCGCCTGCATTTTTACTGGCACAAATATGTGACTTTGCTGATCTTGACGGCCCGCTCCTACAAACTAGCGACTGCCCGCACCCTTTAATCTATAATAATGGTCATGTTGGGTCGCCAGCAACACAGCCACTATGGGGCGGTTTGTAATATCATATATTTATGTGCCCGTCTTTTTACTCAGCCTTTTGTGGTGATAGATTAGCTAAGGTTTGATGTTGCATTCCAACTCATTCTTTGGAAGAATGTTGCGTATGTATAAGATCGATAAAATAAATAGAAAATTGCTCGAAATCATTCAAAATGATGGGCGCAGCTCTAATCAAGACGTTGCAGAAAAATTGAATTTATCACCAAGCCCCTGCTTGCAGCGACGAAAATATCTTGAAGAAAAGGGCGTAATAACAGGGTATAGCTCTCAGGTTGATTTGAAAAAAATTGCGCGCCATGTGTTTGTTTGGGCAGAAGTTACACTCAAACACAATAAGGTTGCTGAGGAAAAAATATTTGAAAAATATTTAATGGATACGGACTATATAATTAAAGCATTAGCCCTCGGCGGAAAAGTTGATTACCTCGTTCTTTTCTGTGTCCCATCCGTCGAATTTTATCAAACCGCCACCTACACAATGATGGAAGAAACCAATATCATAAAAAACCTAACCAGCCATTTCGTTATGCGGGAAGTAAAAAAATTCGAAGGCTTCCCATTAAGCCTTCTCCTAGATGCGCAAGACGCCACACCATAGCATTCCCTCGGTTCAAATTTTAAGTGTAAGCCTCCCATTAATATTCATTATTGCCTTCTAACTTGGTCTGTCATGGCTAGGATTGCGGCTATATTTCGGGCTGTGGTGCGGAGGTTTTGGGCGGCATTTTCTAGGGCGTCTGATAAGGTACAAGGATGGGTGATGGTGCTAAATACGGCATCTATACCCTCTGCATAAACGGCCTTAACATCGTGAGAGGTTGAACCCGCAATGCCAATAACTGGCAGGCCATATTTCTTTGACAATTTCGCCACACCGATGGGCGCTTTGCCGTATATGGTTTGTCCATCCATCCGCCCTTCGCCCGTCACCACAAGGTCAGCCTTGGCAATATGCCTCTCAAGCTCGGTGGCTTCGGCTACGATTTGAAACCCAGATAAAAGCTGCGCATCCAATATTGCCAGAAATGCAGCCCCCAAACCGCCAGCCGCGCCCGCGCCCGCAAAATGCAAAACGTCTTTTCCAGACTGTTTTGATAGAAATGTACCGTAATGTTCCAGAGCGGAATCAAGTAAGGCTACATCTTCCGAACTTGCCCCTTTTTGAGGCCCAAAAACGGCTGATGCACCGTTTTTACCAATTAACGGATTATCAACATCACACGCCACTCTAAACTTAGTCTCACGCAGACGGGTATCAATTCCGGTAATATCAATCCGTGTTAGGCTTTTTAGAGCTGCGCCGCCTGCTGCTATCTCAAGCCCGTCCGAGCCTATAAATTTAACACCCAACGCCCTGAGCATTCCAGCGCCGCCATCATTGGTTGCACTGCCGCCAAGCCCAATAATCATATTTCGGCAGCCCGTATCTAAGGCCGCAATGATAAGCTCACCAACACCGAATGAGCAGGCCGTTTTCGGGTTGCGTTTTTTTACCGGTATTAGATCCAACCCTACCGCAGCAGCAACCTCAATGACGCAAACATTACTATCGCCAAGGGCACCAAAGCTAGCTTCAACCCTATGACCTAAAGCATTTGCGACTTGAGTATATATCAACTGACCATGTGTTGCCGCGACCAGTGTCAATGCAGTGCCTTCTCCGCCGTCAGCAATTGGCACTTTCATATATTTTGCATCTGGGAATATTTCCTTGAAACCAGCCTCAATTATATCAGCAACTTCAATGGCAGTAAGGCTCTCTTTGTAAGAGTCTGGAGCAATAACAATGTTCATTTGGTTTGACATAGTCACTACATTAATCGCCAATTATCCATTAAAGCAAGATAAGGCTAAGAATGTAAACCGTAGCCATAGCCGTAACGCCCTGAATGAGAGTTGCTATCGTGTGTGCGCGATATGCCAAATCCACCCCCATGCCGCTAAATTGCGAAACGACCCAAAAGAAACTGTCATTCGCATGTGAAACCGTCATGGCGCCTGCGCCAGTCGCGAGTACGGCGAGAACCCTGCCCATATCGCTATCTAAGCCCAACTGAGGCAATAGGCTGGCAATGAGTGCTGATGTGGTCACGATAGCCACAGTTGAGGACCCTTGAGCCGTTTTCAATGCTGCCGCCAAGACGAACGGTGCGAAAAGACCAATCCCCAATCCAGTAAGTGTCTCACCCAAATAAGTGCCAATCGTGCTGGCCTTAAGGACAGCGCCAAAAGCCCCTCCCGCGCCAGTTGTCAGTAGAATTGGTGCAGAGGCTAACATGCCTTTCGCGACATAATCACTAAAGGCTACAACCTTGTTTGGCCCGCTGATCAAGCGAAGGGACATACACAAGCCAACGGCTAATGCCGTCATTGGTTGTCCTAGAAAATCAATAATTGTATAAACAACCCCTTTGCCAAATATTTCGGCAGGCATTTTGGCGACTGAGCCTAAGCATATAAGGGCTATCGGCACTAATATGGGCGAAAATGCTGCGAAAGTAGTTGGTAATTTACCGTACTTTGCTTTCATATCTTCATATTTTTCAGCATTATTTTTTGGTATTAATTCTACTTCGACATCTCCAAAACGTCGTCCCCAAGCCAGTCCTGCAAGTGCAGAAACAGCGGCAACCAAAGCCCCTAATGCAATGACCCAACCAAGCTTGTCCGCCACGCCGAGATTGGCTGCTGCTGCAATGGGCCCAGGTGTTGGTGGCACAAATGTATGCGTGGCATATAACCCAGTCGCTAGAGCTACGCTCATGGACACGGTTGAGACTTTCATCCGGCGCGCCATTGCATTTTTTAGAGAGTTCAAAATCACAAAACCTGAATCGCAAAAGACAGGAATTGAGACGAAATAACCAACCGTCGACATCGTTAAATGTGGAAACCGTTCTCCAAATAACTTTATCATAGCATCAGCCATAACAATTGCTGCGCCGCTCTTCTCCAATATCACGCCGATGATTGTTCCCAGCACAATCACCAATCCGATATACCCCAAAATACCGCCAAAACCATTTTGAATAGTTTTAGCGATGTCCGTTACGGGAATGCCATAAGCAAACCCTGCAAGATAGGCGGCGAGGATAAGCGCTATGAAAGGATGAAGTTTAAGCTTAGCTGTCGCAAAGACAATAAACGCTATCAAAGCTGCCAAAATTAGTAATAAACTCACTGACAAATCTCCGCGTAGTTATCTAATAATATTTTAAAACTATGGTGCAAAGAACTGTTGTTGCTTATTAGCATTTTGCATCCCCCATTCTCTTGGCCCCATTTTCTTGGCCCCCATTTTAGCTACCACGCTCAAACCTCAAAAAACCATAGCCAAAGACTAACAATACGAGCGCCAAAGCAAATTTAATGGTTAGAGTCGGTAAAAATGGTTGGTTTTTCTGCTGTTCTCTTGGTGCAGAAAACACATTCTGCTGTTTCGCAGCGTAATAGAGCACGTTTCTAATTGTTAATAATTAAATTCAACTTCTTAAATGACCGTGTTTTTCCTCGTTTGCCACCATCAAATTCCAATGTTAAAAAATTGATCGGCGCTTGTTTAAATTCCACACATGTAACATCACTGATAGCATTAAGTTTATTTTCAAACTCAATTTCGCGGAGAGAAAATATTGCCTTGCTCAAGTGTGTAAGACCTGCTTTGTGAGCTCTTGGTTCTTGCGATAAGTGGGTTTTGCTTCTGTTTGGGGGAAATCTAAAAATCCAAGGCATTTTGTCATTGGTAACAATATCCACAGATTGACCCTTAGGAAGAAACATAGGTTGCCATTTTATGGACTGTTCAAAAATTTGTACCGTGTCTTTCGTGTTTTTCATACAAAGACCAAAACGGGAAAACCCGCTGTTCTGGAATTTTCCGCGTTGCGCAATACCAATTTCGGGAACACTTTTCGCTTCTAATTCATTTTCAACCCACAAAATTTCTAAATAAAAATTGTCAAAAAAGAACCGCCTGTTTGCGGTGCCGATACCTTGGTGAACTCTACCGCTGCCTTCTGTGAGGCCAAAATCAACTAACGCATCGACATCTTGTTTTGAACGGACAAATATAAAAATATGGTCTATGAGCATTATGTATCTGTGGAATTATCCCTAAGATTAAGCAAGCGGTAAAATAGCATTGAGTGCGCTCACAAATATCTCAATCATTTCATCCACCTCTGATTTGTTAATCACGAGCGGCGGTGAAAAGGCAAGTGCGCCAACACTTGGTAAGGGCCGTATTATCAATCCGCGTTTATAAGCTTCATTAGCGATTTTTGCAGGCAGTTTTTTTGATGGGTCATAGAAGATTGGGCCTTCTTTGTTTTCAACTAATTGTACGGCGCATACCAATCCCGCACCTCTAATTTCTCCAACGTTCGGATGCTCATGTAATTCTTCAGAAAGGCTCGCCATAAGGTAAGCCCCTATATTTTTTGCGTTAGCTGCAAGGTTTTCCCGTTCATAAATATCTAAAACTGTATTTGCGACTGCTGCTCCAACGGGATGCCCAGAATATGTATAGCCATGGGCAAAATTTCCATATTCCTCAGAGGCATCCCGAAGAATTCCCCAAATTTCTTTAGACAAAAAGGCAGCAGAAAATGGGAACACCCCGGCTGTTATTGCCTTCGCTGTCGCCATCATATCGGGGACAATACCAAATGTCTGACTTCCGAAATCACGCCCAGTACGACCAAACCCACACACAACCTCATCAGCGATCAACAGTATATCATACTGCTTGCAAATTTTTTGCACGCCGTGCCAATATCCTTTTGGGGGCGGTACAACTCCGCCTGCGCCCATAAGCGGTTCACCTATAAAAGCTGCAATTGTATTAGGGTCTTGCGCCTGAATGAGTTCATCTAAATTGCTAAGCAGGCGAGCCGCAAACTCGCTTTCGCTTTCACCTTTTTGAGCGAACCGATAATAATGCGGACAGTCAGTATGCAAAATACGGTCAATGGGTAGGTCAAACCTTTTGTGAAACCCCTTAAGGCCTGTCAAACTAGCGGTTGAAATTGACGTGCCGTGATATGCCCCCCACCTAGAAATAATTTTCTTCTTTTGCGGCCTGCCAAGCACATTGTTATAATACCAAACAATCTTCAAGAGCGTATCATTTGCGTCCGAGCCTGAAGAGCCAAAAAAAACATGGTCAAGTCCCTCTGGGGACATGTCCGTTAATCTGGTTCCGAGTCGGTCCTGATCATCATTTGAAAAGCCTCCGAACGTGTGAAAATAATCCAAATTGCGAACGGCATTTGCCATACTGTCTGCAATTTCTTCACGTCCATGACCAAGATTAGCACACCAAAGTCCTGCTATGCCGTCAATTAAAGTGTGACCGAATTCATCTTTGATATGTATGCCTTTAGCACTTTTTATTTTAGTCGAACCATTTTTTAGCATATCTGAAATTGAACTAGCAGGATGCAAAACAGGGAATGTATTTGTATTTTTCATGACCATATTCAAGCATGTTTTCTTGAAAGTTTAACACTGAACATAAGCCTCAAAGTAGGAGTTAATTTTTAGATTCCACCTCTAAACCAAATTTTATTTTTGTTGCGAAACATTACGGTATTAAGACCGCGTCCAAACAGCTTTCATAATGTGTCCACTTCGGTGCACACTTTTAAAGCTAGTATAAAGTTATGAACAAAATTTAATTTCGTCATTTCTTTTTATCAAACTTATTGTTTCGTATAGACACCTATTTTCAGTCATTCATCCGTCAAATATCATGCGATATTCACACTATATGTAAATAGTCTGAGGAAGAATTGTGAGTATATTTCGATTAGCGACACCTGATGATATTGAGGCCATCAGCGAACTGACTGTACTTGCCGGAAGTGGCATGACGACGGTACCTCGTACCGCATCAGAAGTCGCTTTGTATGTTGTACAAACTCAGAGGTATTTACAGGGCGATACAAGTGCGAACCGATTACTGTTCGTATTAGAACACGACAAAAATATTATAGGTATTTCTGGTATAATTCCCAAGCTAGGACTTGAGCGCCCATTTTATAGCTTTAAGCGTTCTCGCCATACAAGACGCTCAAGCCAGCCAAATCTGTCCATCACATATGAAACACTCCAATTGACCAACGATTTTGATGGTTATACGGAACTGGCTACAATTTTATTATCACCTGCTGTGCGAGGGCTTGGCCTAGGGCGATTGCTATCATTGGGCAGGCTAGCATTTATAGCCAGCCATCCTAAATTATTTGAGCCCCACTTAATGGCTGATATACGTGGCTGGTCAGATAGTCATGACGTGTCCCCGTTTTGGCAGGGGCTGACCTCCAAATTTATAGATATACCATTCGATGAAGCGGATAGGCAAAGCACGAGTAATGGAGATTTTATTGTCAATATTTTGCCATCAATCCCAATATTACTGAACCTCCTACCAAACGAAGTCTCTCAATGTACGGGCCGCCCACACGACAAATCTGCGGCTGCCTATAATATGTTGTGCTCAATAGGCTTCGTAGCTACTGATTTATGCGACGTGTTTGATGGCGGCCCCGCGATACAATGCCCTACAAACGAAACACTCATATCCAGAACTGCATTGCAAGCTGAAGGGTGTACGTCCTCTATGAAAGGTACGCCTTTGCTTCATTATACAGGATACAAAGAGACGTTTAGAGCAACAATAGCCAACGGATTATTCACAAAAAAAATGGCCGCACAGAGTGCATATGACGAACTTGAGGTAGACAAAAATAAAGAAGGTATGTGGATTGCTCGGAGTCGAACAAAACGCCAAACCTTGGCATTCCCAGCAACCCAATCACGGAGGAAATCATGAGTATAGAGCTAAATATTGACGGCTTGGTTGGACCTACTCATAATTACGCAGGTCTTTCTTATGGAAATCTGGCGTCACAGAATAATCATGGGCAAAGATCAAACCCTAGAAAAGCGGCGCTTCAAGGCCTCCACAAAATGAGAGTGTTGTTAAAAATGGGGCTTTCTCAAGCCATTATGCCCCCTCAAGAACGACCATTTTTACCTGCATTGCGTGCCTTAGGTTTCTCAGGTTCAGATAAAAACCTTATTGAGAACGCTTGGACAACAAATCCTTCCCTTGCCGCAAACCTTAGCTCGGCGTCATCTATGTGGGCCGCTAATGCTGCGACAATTAGCCCGAGCATTGATTGCAAAGATAATAAAGTTCATATTTCTACCGCTAATCTAAGTGCTATGCCGCACCGCAGTATTGAAGCTCCTATGACGCATAAATATTTGCGGGTGCTTTTTAACAATAGCCATTATTTCAAAGTTCACGAGGCCCTCCCATGCAATGATTTATTGGGAGATGAAGGCGCTGCTAATCATAACCGCCTTGCATCGCATCACGGAGCAAGTGGACTCGAAATTTTCGTTCATGGGCGCAACGCACTCATGCGGGCCAATACGTCGACACAATTTCCAGGCAGACAAACGCTGGAGGCTAGCGAAGCTATCACACGGCGACACCAGCTACGCCCATACAGGGTCATTCATGTAAAACAAAGTGCCTTAGCAGTTGATGCTGGTGCGTTTCATAATGATGTTGTCTGCGTGACAAATGGCCCAGTATTCCTTCACCACGAAGATGCTTTTGATGATTTGCATGGCCTTAAAGCAAACATTCGTAGTAAAACCAAAGCCTTACAATTTGAGCCTATATTCATACAAGCGAGTAGAATGGATATGCCAATTGCTGATGCAATAAAGTCTTATTTTTTTAATTCTCAGCTTTTAACAATGAGTGACGGGAATATGGCCCTCATCCTTCCATCAGATGCGCAGGAGGTTCCAAGTGCCCACAATTTTGCACAATCATGTGTTCAAGGTGACAATCCAATAACGAAAACAATCTTCTTAGATGTTCGAGAAAGTATGCGTAATGGCGGCGGGCCTGCATGTTTGCGATTAAGAGCACAATTAACAAAACCAGAATTTTCATCATTACACCAACCCTCTATCATGACCGAAGAGAAACTTGACCGTCTTGAAACATGGGTAAATAGATATTATCGTGACCGCCTAGACCCAGCCGACCTTTGTGACCCCAATTTATTAGAGGAGACACAACTTGCTTTGAATGAGCTGACAAACATTCTTGAGCTAGGATCATTTTACCATTTTCAAAATGGAACAATAGATAATTTTAAGGCTGAATAATTTTCAGAGATAATACCAAACACTCATACGCCGTAATCAACCCAAATGGGGTAACAAATGGCGCATCAAACGGGGTAACAATTCAACTTCGCACCATGCATAACCCATTGTTTTTATTGCATTATAATTAAAAGGTTGACTCCTGCTTGCGGAGCCACTCCAAACCTATATCTCATTGATTTTTATATACATTTACAAACTCACCAAAGGTTCGAGTCCTACTTCCCATTGCCATAAATCTCATATTTTCAAGAGACAAAAACAACATTGCCGTATGTATTCTAAGGGCTGGTAAATCCTCCAAAGGAGACATTAACTCAGTGTCTTACTTTGGGCGATTTTAAGACGCTCAGAAATGCCTGCTTTACGTCTGGTTTCAACGGGCTGCCGCAATACATTATCCGAACCGCTTGGCAAAGCGGATATTAGAAAATTTGAGTGTAAAGATGCAAATACCGTGAACCGGGGTTTTGCCCGCAACCATTTTTGGCTTAGAATGTTATGGATTGTTATACGGCTATTGTGCGCTTCAACAATACGTCTCAAAATACAACTGGTTTTATAAATTGAATAAAACGCTTGCATGTGAGTACTTACTTACATATATAGAAGGAATGATAAGAAAAACTGGAGACGAGCGGCGGGCTGAAATTATACAGAGCTCGCTTGAATTAGCATCTGAGGTTGGCATTGCGAAAGTGTCGACGCAGGCAATCGCTGACCGCGTGGG
>JGI24023J19991_10002928_pt1 | contig 12194 bp, 9 predicted proteins | sample Cruoilmetagenom1_FD_19991 | JGI IMG/M metagenome (IMG submission 19991)
TTGTAAGAAGTATGAGTGAATGCCCCTTTGCCGTTACAGTCACCGATGGCCCATACGCCCGGCACATTGGCCCTGCACTCATCGTCCACNTGAATNTANCCTCTGTTGTTAGTTTCAATTCCNGCTTTATCGAGNCCCAGATCGTCCGTATTGGGAACTCTTCCCACAGCCCACAGGAGATGCGTGCCAACGACGCTCGGATCTCCATGCATGCAATCGACCTCTACCTCTACCCCTTTTTCGTGCTTTTTAGCGTTAATACACTCGGCGTTTAATCTAAGATTAATCCCCTCTTTCTCCAGTATCTCCCTCACAGTATCTGAAACGTCTTCGTCTTCTCTGCCGATCAAACGCGGTCCTTTCTCGATAATAGTAACCTCGCTTCCGAAGCGTCTGTACATCTGAGCGAACTCAAGCCCTATATAGCTGCCGCCTATAATAACCAGGTGCTCAGGCAGAAAATCTATCTCCATCATCCCGGTATTCGTAAGATAGGGAAGCCCCTCGCCATCAGGCATCAGTGGCACAAAAGCTCTTCCTCCTACGTTAATGAATATCTTGTCCGACTCTAATATCTCTTCGTTAACGCTTACCGTGTTCGGGGACTCGAATCGGCCGTGTCCCTCATACACGGTTACGTTTTCCATACCTCTAATCCAGCTTTCTACATTTTTATTGGAGGTCCCGGCGACTTCGTCCTTCCTCTCTTTAACCTTCTTCATATCTACGTTTATAGCGCCCTCAATCATAACGCCGTAATCCGCAGCGTTCCTTGCCACGTAAGCTGTCCTCGCGCTTGCAACTAAAGTTTTTGTTGGTATGCATCCGGTATTCACACAGGTGCCTCCAAATAGATTGCGCTCTAAAACTGCAACTTTCATCCCGGCATCCGACAACCTCCCGGCAAGCGCCGGGCCTGACTGCCCAGTACCTATCACTATCGCGTCATATTTAGTAGGCATAACATTTCTCCTTCATAGTATCGGTTATCAATGTCATGATAGCCATTATACAGCTTTATTATATGAAGATTAATAGCCGGCAGAAATAATCCTGATTAAGAAATAATGCATGCGGATGCTTGTAACTAAATTAGGGAGTTCTTATAATGTTCTAACTACTCATTGTGGAGGGATTATCTTAAATGAATGAAAACGGTATGGTGACTATAGGCTCTTACTTGGCGTCAAGGCTCGTAGAAGTTGGCATAAAGCATTATTTCTCGGTCCCCGGGGACTATAATTTGGTCTTGCTTGATGAATTGCTCAAGAACCCTGAGCTCACAATGGTTTCCTGCTGTAACGAGCTTAACGGGGGATACGCCGCGGACGGCTACGCGCGCGCAAACGGTATCGCGGCCCAGGTGGTAACGTTTTCAGTAGGCGGGCTGAGCGCGCTTAACGGCACTGCAGGCTCCTACGCAGAAGACATGCCGGTGATAGTAATAAGCGGAGGTCCCAATACCAATTCCGAAGTAGAGAACCAGGTGTTACACCATACTCCGGGAATAGTCAGTTACGGTTATCAGAGGGATATATTTTCGCACATAACAGCTTCGGCTGTAATAATAAAACACCTTAAAAATGCGCCTTATTTAATAGACGAGACAATCTCCACGTGCATAAGTGAGCGTAAGCCCGTGTATATAGAAGTGCCGTGCAACATGGCCTCTCAGTATATACCCGCTCCCCATAAACGGAATTTTCTAAGTAGAGTAAAGAGCGACCCTCACGCTCTTAAAGGCGCTGTGAAGGCAGCGGCGGATTTTCTTAATTCAGCCGCAAAACCCTTAGTAGTCACAGGTGAGGAGCTAAGGGCATGCTGTGCGGAGTATTCTTTTGAGAAGCTCTTAAAGGCTTCTAACTATGCGTTCGCATCCATGCCGGGCGCGAAGGGTTACGTCTCGGAAGACCACCCTAACTATATAGGAACCTACTGGGGCCCCGTCAGCAGCCCGGGGACGAATGAAATTGTGGAGTCGGCAAACGTCTACTTATTCGCCGGTTCTAGGTTCACAGACTATACAACTTGTGGATTCTCCGATCTCATAAACCCCGACAAGCTAATACACGCAGGACGAGATTTTGTAAGACTGCCGAACGTAACCTACAACAAGGTGATGATCAGTGAATTCTTAGAGGAGCTGGCAAAAGAGGTAAAGCCAAACGACTCATCCCTAAAAGCGTATAAACGTATTAAAATGGAATTTGCTCCGGAGCCTCCCGTAAAGAAGGACGAGCCGATTACTACAAGACGGCTCTTTTCTCAAGTCCAGAACCTTCTGGATTCTAATACCACTGTGATTGCGGAAACTGGAGACTCGTGGTTTAACTGTATGAAGCTCGAGCTTCCCGAGGGGTCAAAGTTCGAGCTTCAGATGCAGTACGGATCCATTGGCTGGTCAGTAGGCGCTACGCTCGGGTATTCGCTAGGCAGCGGGAAAGGCCGCCGGGTACTCGCGTTTATCGGTGACGGCTCTTTCCAGTTAACCGCCCAGGAACTCTCGACCATGATAAGATACGAGATTGACCCTATAATTTTTTTACTTAACAACGGGGGTTATACGATCGAGGTCGAGATACACGACGGCCCGTATAACAATATTAAAAACTGGGACTACGCGGGGCTTATGGAGGTATTCAACGCCGGAGAAGGCAAAGGGTGGTCACAGAGGGTTTCAACTGAGGGGGAGCTCCAAATGGCTATAAAAAAAGCGTACTCAAACAAACGAGGGCCGAGCTTGATAGAGGTTATGCTCGAAAGAGACGACTGCAGTAAGGAGCTTTTAGAGTGGGGCTCGAGGGTGGCCGCGAATAACGGCAGGCCGCCAAGGGTCAGTTAGATTGATAAAGAACGGGAGGTCTTAATATGGCGGATAAAGCTGCGATAATAGTGCTTTCGGACACACAAGACTACGAGGGCATGGGGCGCGTTGTAAACGCTATGATTACAGTAAAGGAATACAAAGAAGCGGGAGAAGAGGTGAAGCTGATACTTGACGGGGCGGGCACGAGGTGGGTAAAGCAGTTCATGAAGCCCGAGGTGCCTTACCGTGAGCTTTACGATCAGGTGAAGGACAAGATCTCAGTGTGTGAATACTGCGCCGGAGCATTTAATGTTGCAAAGGAAGTAGAAGAGCAGAGCCTCCCTGTCGAAGCTGCGTATGACGGGCACCCGAGCATAAGAACGCTTCTGAACGACGGCTGGAAGGTGGTAACATTCTAAGTTGATAGAAGATTAGGAGGAAGTTAATGTCTGAGAAAGTAGCGTTAATAACAGGGGGAGCCAGGGGGATCGGAAAAGCAATCGGGCTTGAGCTTGCAGCAAAAGGATGGTCCGTTGCCGTTTGTTACAGAACAAGTGAACCTGATGCGCACGAGACCGTTAAAGAAATTGAGGAGAAGGGAGCGAAGGGGCTTCATTTCAAATCCGACGTGTCAGACTCTTCCTCTTGCGTAGAGCTTGTAAAGAATGTCGAGGGAGAATGGGGACGGATTGATGCCCTTATAAACTGCGCAGGGCCTTACCATAGGGTTAACATTCTAAAAGAGACCCCGGAGGGCTGGAACAGCATGTTCGATAACAACCTCCACCCTGTTTTCTACATGAGCCAGGCAGTATCTAGCGGTATGAAAGAGCGTGGATGGGGACGGATAATAAACTTCAGTATGGCAAACGCGGATAAACTAATAGCCCAGACCGAGATCACGGCGCATTACATCGCAAAAGCAGGAGTTCTGATGCTTACCCGCTCCCTGGCAAGAGCGCTTGCGCCTGACGGTATAACGGTAAATGCCATATCCCCTGGGTTTATTAACTCAGGAAGCGCGCCCATGGAGGAGCTAGAGTCTATGGTAAAGAGAATACCCGCGGGCTATATAGGCTCCACTGATGATGCTGTTAACGCTGCACTTTATTTACTTTCAGATGAGGCCAGCTACGTGAACGGGAGCAATATTCAGCTAAGCGGCGGCTGGGGGCTATAAAAACTGGATACACGATGCATGATGCAGGATACATGAAACCTGTTCATTCCGAGCCTAGCTTGATGGAGATTGCCACGCTGCGCTCGCAATGACGGAATTCTCAACTGGAAATTAGAGGAGTCTTGGTTATAATCAATCCGCTATGAATATAAAACTACTCAAAACACTATGCGAGGCGCCCGGTCTTCCGGGGGCTGAAGGTCCCGTAAAGGAAATAATACATAAAGAGTTCAGGAAACTGACAAAGGAAGTAACCGAGGACGCGCTCGGAAATATCATCGCCCATATCCCCGGAAAAGGGCCAAAGCTCGTGCTCGACGCCCACACCGACGAAGTGGGCTTTATGGTGAACCATATCGATTCAAAGGGCTTCATTCGCGTTACGTCTCTAGGTGGAATGGACCCGAGGGTATTTTACGGACAGAGACTTACTATATGGGGCAAGAAACCCCTTTTGGGAATGGTGGCCGCCGTACCCCCGCACATAAGCAAAACAGGAAATAATAAAGAAGTCCCAGAGGTGGAGGACTGTGTAGTGGATCTGGGTCTTCAGGCCGATAAAGTAAAGAGGCTTGTCTCGATAGGTGATGTTGTCTCATTCAACGCTCCATTTGAAGAAACTGAGGACGCGATAGTTTCAAAGGCGATTGACGACAGGGTCGGGCTCTTTGTTATGCTTGAGGCTTTAAAGAGAAAGCCAAAGCTTGGCTGCGACCTTTATCTTACAGCCACTGTGCAGGAAGAAGTTGGCTTAAGGGGCGCGCGTGTCATAGTCCCCGTTTACGAGCCTGATTATGTAGTAGCGCTAGAAGGAACTGTGGCAATGGACCTGCCTGGCGTTACAGAATATAAGACGCTCGCAAATGTTCTGAAAGGTCCCGAGATACGACTCTCTGATAGGTTCCTTGTAGCACACCGTCCGTTTAGCTATTTCCTTATGGACACGGCGAAAAAGAAAAAGATCCCGTATCAGGTAACTGTTAAGAAAGCCGGGAGCACAAACGCGACTGCAATGCAGGTGACGGGGAATGGAAGCCGCGCGGCTGTTGTCTCCGTACCTGTTCGCTATCTCCACAGTCCCAGCTGCCTTGCGTATAAAACTGATATTGAAGATACGATTAAACTTATTTATTCTCTACTCGAAGGGCTTAACAAGTTTAAGTAAGTCTCATTTTAAGACCCGACGGGAGATATGATAAAAATAAGCTCCACTCGATTCTTCATCTTTTCTATCCTAATCGTTTTAATATGCTCCGTAACTGCTATATCTCTTCACGCAGAGGAGCCTGTCCCGCTCTCAACCGATAGTGTGCTCGATCCTTCGCAGAACGGTCTTAACCATGCATGGGAAGTGCTTGCCCTATACCACCGAAACCCCTCGAATATAGACAAGACCATAGAAATGCTCCAAGAAAAGCTCATACGAGAGCCGGATAATGTGGAAGCGCTGCTTCTTCTTTCAAGAGCGTGGCTTACTTACGGCTATGTTAAAGCCAGGAGCAAAGAAGACCTCATCAGGGTGTTTGAGAACGGTACAAGCGCAGCCGAGAAAGCTGTTGAGCTTGAGCACGATAACCCAGACGCACACTTTTTCTACGTAGCCAACCTGGCTTCGCTAGGGGATGCGAAGGGACTATTTAATTCCTTATTCATGCTCCCCGAGGTGAGAAGAGAGCTAGATCTGATTTTAGAGCTTGACCCAAACCACGAGAACGGCCTTGCCATGCAGGGTGCGCTGTTTTATTACCTGCCCGGTATCCTGGGCGGCGATATGCAGATTTCAGAAATATACATTCGACGGGCGCTCAGCGTTGACCCCCATCTCTCTTCAGCCAAATTTTATCTCGCTATGAATCTAAAGAAGCAGAAACGCTATGAGGAGGCAATCGCTGTGCTTAACGATCTTGTAATGGATAAAGAACCTACTTTCTATCCCGATTGGTATCTGAACAGGAAATACGCGTTTCAGATGTTATCAAGAATCAACACAGAGATGAGTGAAAACTCACCCAAAAAAAAAGCTCCCAGGGACAGGTTGTAGCATGCAGAAAACAATATATACAGTAAATTCCCTGGAGAGGCCTAATATATCAGTTATATTTGTGCTTACTTATGTTTATAGACGACTTACTCAAAGTATTTGATAAAGCATCCGGGCGGTATCACGAGCTTCGTTCTCCTCAGGTAAAGGAGGCTCTAAGGAAAGCTCTTGAGTCCCAAAAGTATGACCTCCAGGACGAGGGGCTTATCGAAGTCATAATAAAGGACGAAGAAGACGAGCTTGTGGATTCCTTTCAGCAAACGCTCGAGATTCACATTGGCGGTAACGACGAAGTATCAAAATACCTCACAAGTAAAGACGGCATTGACGAGTCTATAGACATCTTCATCAAATCCCTTGAGTACCTAATGAACTTTTACTACAACAGCCTCATCGGTAAGCACTTCTCAAGTAGTTAGGTTTTCTTCAATAATTCATCATAAGTTTTTACTTGTTCGTCCTGAGCTCAGTCGAAAGGCGAGATATTTATGGGTGCGTTCTTCGAGAATCCTACCCTTGGTAGATCGAAGGAATCAGCATGAGTGTGTTAAAGATGAGATTGTCACGCTCACAATTTTTGCCTGTAATAAAAACACAAAAAAAAGGAGACCCGATTGGGTCTCCTCTGTTTAATTTCTATTTGTAACTGCTTAGGTACTACTTACTTCTTTTTTCTTTTGGACATCGGAACATATTTGAGGTTCTTCTCGCCCAGGTAAACCTGTCTCGGGCGAGCAATCCTGTTCTCCGGGTCGTTCAGGAGCTCCTTCCACTGAGCGAGCCAACCGGAAGTACGAGCTATGGCGAACAGCACCGTAAACATCTCGACCGGTATACCCATACTCTGATAAATAAGTCCTGAGTAGAAGTCAACGTTCGGGTAGAGCTTTCTACTTACGAAGTAGTCGTCTTCAAGCGCGATCCTCTCAAGCTCAAGAGCGATATCGAGGTGTGGGTTCTTGCCGGTTACTTCAAATACGTCGTGTGCGACGTCTTTGATTAGTGTAGCCCTTGGGTCATATGATTTATATACCCTGTGCCCAAATCCCATCAGTCTGAACTCGCCTGCTTTTGCGCGTTTTATGTACTCGGGGATTTTATCTACAGAGCCGATCTCGTCCAGCATCTGAAGAACGCCCTCGTTTGCTCCGCCGTGTAGCGGTCCGTAAAGAGCGGCTATTGCCGCGGCTGTTGCCGAATACGGGTCGGGGTTTGAGCTTCCGACGTTACGCATGGCGCTTGCGCTGCAGTTCTGCTCGTGGTCTGCGTGGAGTATGAACAAGACGTCAATGGCTTTTTCAATTGCGGGGTCCGGATCGTACTTAAGCTCTGTCATCTTAAAGAGCATATTCAGGAAGTTACCCGCGTAGCTTAGGTCGTTGTCAGGATAAACGTAGGGCTGGCCCATGGCGTGGCGGAAAGCAAAAGCCGCCATGGTCGGCATTTTTGCGATAAGTCTATGTACCTGTATATCCCTAACCTCTTCATTGAATATGTCTTTAGCCTCGGGATAAAAAGTTGATAGGGCGCCTACTGTTCCGAGAAGCATACCCATGGGGTGCGCGTCATAGCGGAAGCCGTCCATAAATTTCTTAATATTCTCATGAATGATCGTGTGATTGGTGATATTATCTTCCCAGCGGCTAAATTCCGCTTTGTTAGGAAGCTCACCTTTTAAGAGTAAATACGCAACTTCCAGATAATTGCTCTTTTTCGCCAGTACTTCGATTGGGTAGCCTCTGTACATAAGCTCGCCCTTGTCTCCGTCGATGAAAGTCACCCTGCTTGTGCACGATGCAGTATTACCATAAGCGGGGTCATAACTCATCATACCGAAGTCGTCCTTCTTAACTTTGATCTGACGCAGGTCCATTGCCTTGATTGTGTCGTTCTCTATAGGCAATTCATAATCTTTACCTGTTCTGTTGTCCTTTACGGTTAAAGAATTCTTCTTAGCCACGATACTTCCTCCTTATGCAGATTGATTGGGCGCGAATAGTTAGATATTCGCTAAATTTTTCCACTAAAGTTATTTTGGATTTGTGTTTCACCCCACCGTGAATGGAACGAGAAACCTAAACACCTTACCTAAACTAAAGAATATTTCAATAAGGGTCTAAAAATTTTTATAGTCTATGGATTTAGCTGCAGGATTCTAAAAACAAAAATTTTTAATAGAAACTCTGCCCCAAGGCTGAATTACTTATGCAAGCTTTATAGGTACAGGTGTGAAGCATACAATGAATATCACAAGCGAAAGTGCACCAAGAAGTTTCCTTCTGCCGTCAAGCTCAGACTCTTCATAGACTGTAGGCGGGTGCTTTGTACCCATGATGGTCAGAAGCGCTGCCCACAGCACCCATCCCGGCCAGCCTTCAATTACAGGGACGGTACTCAGAAATTGTGGCAGGTTCCCACCTGAGAATTTAGTAGCCAGGCCAAGTAAAGGCTCGGTCCCCACACCGAATATGAATAGAAGCGCGATCATTATTATCGACGTGTACTTGTGGTAGCGTTTAGAGAACAGGGCATACACGATGTGCCCGCCGTCCAGCTGACCCGACGGTATCAGGTTCAGAGCTGTTACGAATAGCCCCACCCACCCTGCGAAAGCGACAGGATGTACATAGAGGTCATAGCCTTCAGGCATTTGTCCGAAAAATATTTCAGAGAAAAAGCTGAACAGAAGAGGCGTTCCAAGGAGGAGCCCTCCGCCGGATTCATATTCGCTGATGTTAACGATAGTCGACATTTTTATTCCGATTATGAGTATTGGCACCGTTGCCACCATACCTGCAAGCGGACCCGCTATGCCGATATCGAATAGCGCTTTTTTTGAAGAGATAGGGGATTTTATCTTGATGAATGCCCCGAATGTGCCAATTGGGGATATAAACGGAGGTGCCGGTATGAAGTAAGGCGGCGTTATATCTACGCCATACTTTCTGCCGTAATAATAGTGACCCATTTCGTGAGAGCCCAGTATGAACAAAAGTGCCGCAGAAAAAGAAAGCGCACTGGTAATACTTCCGCCGAACGAAAGCCCGGTTACGAACGTTGTTATAACCGTGAGCACAAACAGAATTACATGTATTTTTCGGACTTGCATAACTTAGGGGGTAAAAAATACCTTAATAAACAAGAAATAAAAGTTTCAGGGCTATATCATGCTATTTATAGGAGTAATATAAAGATACCTTAAGTTCAGGCAGAGTTACTCGATTTCGATAAGAGCAGGGTCAATTTGCTCAAGCGTCTCTATCAGGTGACGTTCTATGTCTGATCGTTTGTTGATATGAAGCGTCTTTGCGCGCACCGAATCAAGAACATTTTTGTCTAGCCTGTTGCATAAATACCTTATGACCGGTACGTGAGAGGGAGATACGCTAAAGTGTCTGTAGCCGAGCGCGAGTAGGCACAGCGCGCCTGAGGGTGTTCCCGCAAGCTCGCCGCACACCGATACGTCTATGCCGAGCTCCCTTGTTCTGTACTCTATATGGTCAAGCGCTCTAATCACCGCCGGGTGAAAACCCGAGTACAGATGGCCCACCATATTGGAGTTTCTGTCTACGGCTAATAGGTACTGTATGAGGTCATTTGTGCCAATGGATATAAAATCGATTATATTTTTATAATCATTGAGCTGATACACTATTGAAGGCACTTCCATCATTATCCCAAGAGGCGGAATGTCGGATCTAGACAGACCCACTTCCTGTGAGAGCTGCTCAATTATTTCCTTTGCAGTCTCAACTTCCCAGAAATTAGTAATCAGAGGCAGTAGTATCCTGAACCTGTGGCCTTTTTTAGTTGCAAGCAGTATTGCCTTAATCTGGTCTTTGAAAAGGTCCAGATACTCCATCGAGAACCTTATAGCCCTTAGCCCGAGTAGAGGGTTTTCCTCCTTTGGGAAATCAAAATAAGGAAGGAGCTTGTCTGTCCCTACATCTAAAGTCCTTACCGTAACAGTGCCTTCAAATTCGTCTGCGAGTTTTTTATATATCCCTACCTGCTCCCTTACTTTAGGCCATTTGTCATACTGGGCAAAAGCAAACTCGGTGCGGAAAAGCCCTACGTCCTTTATGCCGTATTGTCTTGCGAGCTGCACGTCGATCGGGAACCCAATGTTGGCTGACAGCTCGATACCGAGCTTCTCATTTTTGGAAGGCAATCTGCCCTCCCCTTCTATCTTTTCCCTTAGTTTTACAAATTTCCCATAGGTGCTCTCGTACTCTTCAATTAAACTCTCATCCGGGTTTGAGAATATAAACCCGGTCTTACCGTCGACGATCAGCTTCTCGCCCGCTCTTACAAGACCAAATATATTATCTATACCGACCACTGCCGGTATCCCTAGTGACTTGGCTAGAATGACTGCGTGAGAGGTCTCTCCCCCTTTTTCTATGACGAGCGCGGAGAATTTGTTTTTAAAAAGCATGGATATAAAAGAAGGGCCGATTTCATACGCAACCAGTACCGAGCCCTCCATAGGCTCTATCGCGGCTTTCCTTCCTTTTTTATGCTTTACTAGCTCCTGGAGGATTCTCTCGCCTATGTCCCTGAAATCCTGGGCCTTTTCCCGCAGATACTTGTCGCTTAGGTTTTCAAACTGCTCGGCTATCGATTCAACGCCCTCAATCACGGCAAGCTCGGCCGGGATGTCACTATCTTCAAGCCTCTGAAAGAGCGTAGTACTTAGTGTCGAGCCCTGTAGCACAAGCAGGTGAGCCCTGAAGATATCAATCTCAGCTTTACTCAGAAGCTCTTCTGAGTCGAGTGTCTCAATTACGTGCTTTATATCTTCCTCTACTTCTGTCAGGGCTTGTTTAAGCCTTTTTGTCTCAATCTCCAAACCTCTGGACTTGAGCTTCTCGTCGCTTATTTGTCTGAACAGACCACGGAACATAAACACATTGCCTATGGCGATCCCGCTTGAGACTCCTTTTCCCTGGTGCGATCTTGTTTCGTGCTTTACTATTGAGGGTGTTTTGAGTCGCTCAAGACGGTCTGCAACTTCCATGAGTCCCGCGAGGTTTGAGGCTATGATCTGAAACAGGGTCTCTTCCGCCGGAGTGATTACTCTTTTCTCTCTAGTCTGACCGACCAATACCCCAATACACCTGTTCTGAAGCAGTATCGGCACTCCGATGTAGCTTTCGTACTCTTCCTCGCCTATCTCTGGAAAATAGCGGTAGCGGGGGTGTTTTGATGCAGGCATAGCCGTTAGCGGCCTTGAGGTCTGATAAACAAGCCCTGTGAGCCCTTCTTCCGGGCTTAGGGTTATAGGATGCTTGAGCGGGTCTACGCTTAACCCCTTTGTTGATCTCAGCGATAGGACGCCTTTCTCACTGTCCCAGAGATATACCGAGACCACATCAAACCCGAGTGATCCCCCGATTTTATTGACTACTTTTTTTAATATTGTGCTCAGACCTGTGGACTTATTAACAAGCTCACTGATTTCTTTTACAATCTTCAGGTGGAAATCGGCTCTCTCTATTGTAGCTTTAGTAGTCATTTGCAGTTAGTAACCCGTACCCTGAATATCTGTAATTACGTATGAAAGTATATGAATTTCCCAGATTTATTGTATAGTTATCACCCGAAAAATGATATCGGGGAAAACTGTGTAACTCCGGTGTAAGTATAATATATATTGAATTTACAGAATGTACGGACTTGCTCCTCTCACATCAAAAATACCTGAAATAGCTGCTTACACCAGCACAAATTCAATATAGACCAATCGACTTAGGAAAGCAGATAATGACAGAGAAATCAAATACACAAGGACCCATAAGGGTAGCAGTAATAGGATCGGGACCGGCAGGATTTTATGCTTCTGAGCACCTATTTAAGCATAAGGAATATGAATTCCTAATAGATATGTACGATAAGCTCCCGACCCCGCACGGACTTGTGCGCACTGGTGTTGCGCCTGACCATCAGAAGATAAAATCCGTTACAAGAGTTTATGACAAGATAGCGTCTAACCCTAATTTTCGGTTTTTCGGACACGTCGAGTACGGAAAAGACATTACGATGGAGGACCTCAAAAAACATTATCACATGATAATTTTCGCAACAGGAGCCGAGACCGACAGGCGGATGAATATCCCCGGAGAGGACCTTAAGGGCTCTCACACGGCTACTGAGTTTGTGGCTTG
>JGI24023J19991_10002931_pt1 | contig 12188 bp, 11 predicted proteins | sample Cruoilmetagenom1_FD_19991 | JGI IMG/M metagenome (IMG submission 19991)
ATCGAATTCACACTTTGATCCTGCGCCTCTCCTATTGCATGTGCATCGAACATACCATGCCTATCCGGTTGCCTCCTAAAGCACTATATTATGTGGTTTCGCCGGACTGGCAAATCCAAGGGTTCAATACCAAGGGTGGTTGTGTTGGGCGTTAACCGGATAGCCATCGAACATACTTGGTGAGAGCCGATGGCAAACTATGAATTTATCCAAAAATAAAATCGATGTTGCCGTTCCCTATAGCATGCTTCGGGTCAACCTCAACCCGTTGACCCTGGCTTTTACGGGAAGTGACAAATCCCTGGAGGCCCCCTTCCGAAAAGCCTATTTTTCAAACTCTTTGAATTATGTGCGACGATGCAAACTATACGCCATTCTCTTTTTCAGCATATTCGGTATCCTTGACGCTCATGTGTTTCCGGAACAAAAATGCCAATTGTGGTTCATCCGGTACGTGCTGGTATGCCCCATGTTTATGCTGGGGTTGATCTTTTCCTACACGGCTGCCTACCGGCGATTATGGCAGCCAATCAACGGTTTTTACATCATGGTCACCGGGTTGGCCTATGTGGCCATGGTAGTGATCACACCTGCACCCGAGTCCCTTTACTACGGGATTGGCATCATTTTTTGCATCTTTTTCGGATACACCTTTGTGCATGCCCGATTTATCACCGCCGCCATTTCCGGCATCGTTGTGATCGGTGCCTACCAGGGGGCCTTGATGTGGCTCATGGAAGCCGGCGGTTTGATTCAGCTGATCTTCGGCACCCATTTTCTGGGGATCAATCTCTTGGGGATGCTTATCTGCTATTCCCTCGAAACCCACCGGCGCAAAAGCTTTTTCCTGAACCACCTGCTGGCGGAAGAGAAAAAGAAAACGGACGGTATCAACCGCAACCTGGAAAAACGGGTGAAAGCGCGCACCGCCGCTCTTCAGCGAATCAACCAGGATCTGAAAAAAGAGGTGTTTGATAGAAAACAGGCTGAAGCAAGGATGCGTTCCAGCCATGAACAGCTCGCAACCGTCCTCGACAGCATCGATGCGGATATCAATGTGTCGGATGTTGAATCCCGCACTATTCTACTGGCCAACCAGCACATGAAACGGACCTACGGCAATGATATTGTGGGTAAAAACTGCCACCAGACGATCGCGGGCCGGGATATGGCCGGCCACCAATGCAAGCGTGTCCGGCTGCCGGACGAAAACGGCCGGCCCGCAGAGAGCTATTCCTGGGAACAGAAAAATCCGCTCAACGGTCGCTGGTACATCATCTATTCGCGTGCCATCGTGTGGGAAGACGGCCGCTTGGCCCGACTCCAGGTGGCCACGGATATCACCGTGGTTAAAGCGATGGAGGCGCGACTCCAACGGGCGCAGAAAATGGAAGCCATCGGCGCCCTTGCCGGTGGGGTGGCCCACGATCTGAACAACATCCTTTCGGGGTTGGTGGGATACCCGGAACTGCTGCTCATGGATATCCCCGAGGACGACGAGATGCACTCGATCGTCGAAACCATCAAGAAATCCGGTGAAAAGGCCGCGGCCATCGTACAGGATCTGCTGACCCTGGCGCGGCGGGGGGTAACCGTTACCGACGTGATCGGTTTGAATCGCATTGTTCAAGACTATTTGGACAGTCCTGAACTGGCCAAACTTAAGTCGATTCATCCCCGAGTAACGATTCATCCGGATTTGGACCCGGCGGTGTTAAACATTATCGGCTCCTCGGTACACCTGAGCAAAACCATCATGAACTTGATCACCAACGCTGCCGAGGCCATGCCTGAAGGCGGGCAAATCTCATTGAGCACGCAAAACTGTTATATGGACCGCCCGATGAACGGGTTCGAAACCGTACCGGAGGGCGAATATATCCGCCTTCGGGTGGCCGACTCCGGCATCGGCATCCCGTCTTCGGATTTGGAACAGATCTTCGAACCTTTTTATACCAAAAAGAAAATGGGTCGTAGCGGGACCGGGCTGGGCATGGCCGTGGTGTGGGGTACCGTGAAAGATCACAGCGGCTTCATCGATGCACGCAGCATCCAAGACCAGGGAGCCGTATTTGATCTTTATTTCCCCATTACCCGGAAAGACGTGGAAAAAGAGGTCGAGGCACGGCCCATCGATCGCTACCGTGGTGCCGGCGAATTGGTGCTCGTGGTTGACGACATAAAAGAACAGCGCGACCTGGCCGCATTTATGCTTAAACGATTGAACTATCGGGTGGATACGGTCGCCAGTGGCGATGAGGCAGTCGCATACATCCGGCAGACATCGGTGGACATCCTAATTCTGGACATGATCATGGCGCCGGGAATGGACGGCCTTGAGACCTATCGTCAAATTCTTAGGATCTCTCCGGGCCAGAGAGCCATCATCACCAGCGGTTTTTCCGAGTCCGAACGGGTGGTGGAAGCCCAGCAATTAGGTGCCGGCCGATATATCAGAAAGCCCTACCGCCTGGAACAGATCGGCATGGCATTGAGGGAAGAACTGACAGCGACACCCGCCGATGACCCGAAAAAAGCCTCATCCGTCAATTGATGGTTTTTTCCCACCAAAGATCAGCCCCGGCTGTCTGTTAATATTACCAATTGGTAATCTTTCTGTCATCTTACCGTAACCCTGCGGGTTTATCTTTCCCCGAGCCAATGATCGGCGTGTTCGGTACACTGCCATTGCGTTTTCACTTAATGATACTTGAGGAGATCGGGTATGATCGCGTTAAAAAAAGGTATTCAACCGTTTTTTGTTTTTATTCTGATGTTCGGTGCGACGGCATTACTGTTTACAGGCACACCAGTGGTTCACTCCGTGGACGCATTCTCCGCCCCGGAAAGCTTCAGCGAACTGGCCGAATCAGCCAGGCCCGGGGTGGTTAACATCCGTACGGTGAAAACCATCAAGGGCGGCAGCCCGGTTTTCCGACATTTTTTCGGTAAGCCTTTCGGTGGGAACCGAAATCCCTTTGATGAATTTTTCGGACCGTTCAAGGGTGATGGTCCCCAGCGTGACTTTAAACAACGCAGCCTTGGGTCCGGTTTTCTTATCGATAGCGACGGTTTCATCGTTACCAATAACCATGTGATAGAGGATGCCGATCAGATCAAGGTGATTCTGGCCGACGACAAGGAGTTTGATGCCGAGCTGGTGGGGCGTGATCCCAAAACGGACCTTGCCCTTATCCGTATCAAAGGCGCCAAAAGTCTTAAACCGCTTGAACTCGGAAATTCAGAGGATTTGAAAGTGGGGACCTGGGTGGTGGCCATCGGAAGCCCCTTCGGCTTGGAGCAGACGGTCACCGCCGGCATTGTGAGTGCCAAGGGGCGAATCATCGGTTCAGGACCCTATGATGACTTTATTCAGACCGACGCCTCCATCAACCCGGGAAACAGCGGTGGTCCCCTGCTCAATATGGATGGTGAAGTGGTGGGTATCAACACGGCCATCATTGCCAGTGGTCAGGGCATCGGTTTTGCCATCCCCATCAATATGGCCAAGGGAATCATCAATCAGCTCATGGACAAGGGCGAGGTCACCCGTGGCTGGCTGGGGGTGGGGATTCAGGACCTGAACCCGGAACTAGCCGAGTATTACGGTCTGAAGGCGGAAAAGGGTGTGCTCGTGACCCAAGTGTTCGAGGGTGATCCGGCGGACAAGGCCGGCATCAAGGTCAATGATATCATTTTGTTCGTGGACGACAAAGGCGTGTCAACTGGCCGGGAACTGTCTGCAATGATCGCCAACACACCGGTGGGGTACAAAACCAAAATCGACTTGATACGAGACGGCAAGAAAAAGACCCTGTCGGTAACCTTGGCCAAGCGGGACGATGATAAAAAGATCGTTGCCACCCAGAGTCGGGACAATGATGAACTGGGCATCGAAGTGACGGATCTGGATTCGGACATCGCACGTCGTTTCGGGATCGACGGAAAGGAAAACGGCGTGTTGGTCACAGATGTCAAAGACGACGGCCTGGCCCAAGCGGCCGATGTACGACGCGGTGATATCATAAAAGAGATCAATCGCACCGTCGTGAAAGACCGCAATGACTTCGTCAAACTGATGAAAAAGAACCGGGACAGCGAAACCATTCAACTGCTGGTCAAACGACGGAATGCCGGATACCTTGTTGTAAAAATAGAACGCAAATAACCATTGGCGACCCAATCATATGATCGGCGGATTCGAATGCAACCCCGTATCCGCCGATCTTTTATGAGTTTTCCGGGCCTTTACAACTGTGGCGATAGAGTCTTGACATGATACGAAAACAGAACTAAATTAACCGCAAACAGTCAGTTGTAATCGACTGCTTCTTCAGGTTGTTCGATCCAGAAAGGACCAATTGATGCCGGTTTATGAATTTCAGTGCAAATGTGGCCACGTTACCGAAGAACTGGTACGGATGGATACCGAGGCGATTGAGTGCCCCAAATGCCACGATAAGGCGAAGAAAATACTATCTGCGTGCAGTTTCGATCTGAAAGGCGGCGGATGGTATGCCGACGGGTATTCCTCGTCGAAAAAATAGCCGCTAATCCATGAATTTCCCAACGGGAATTCGGGGATCTGCCGGGTTGCTTCTCACCTACCCATCTTTTATTGCTCGATTGTTATCGTTTGATACCATACTTGTCGCCAACGCCGACTGTTTCAGCGGCGGTATTATTGCCGAATGGTTCTTCGCGCCCGTGTTTATTGGGAATGATGCCGGCCATCATCGTGGATGATGGTTCGGTGGTTCCATCCGTTTTTCCGTATCTATTCGCCAGGGAAACCATCTTTTCAACAACCGGGAGGTGACATGACACAGGAACCAATCCATGGGATTGAAGCCTTGACGACGTTTGCCATCAACGCCATTCGCAGTGCCGGTCAAGTGGCAATGGAAAACTTCGGCAAGGGCAGAGGGCCGGTCAAGTTCGATGAAGGACTGATCACCCGTGCAGAGCTTACGATCAGCAAACGTTTTCGACAATCGATGGAGAACCGGTATCCCGACCACCGGATGTTCACCAGTGGAATGCCGGACACCACCTATACGCACGACAGCCGGCGATACCTGTGGATATTCGATCCCATCGACGGGGTGGACAATTATCAGGCCGGTATTCCCATATGGGGAATGTCGCTGGCGCTTTTTGAAAATTTCTGGCCGGTGTTCGGTGCCTTTTACATGCCGGCGACCGGAGACTTGTTTCATGCCCGGGCCGGCGGGGAGGCCTTCTGGAGAGAAAAACGCATCCGGATGCCTGACGATCGCACCATCGATGATGAAAGTCTGATGTTCACCTTCTCCAGATTCCACCAGCATTATGTTTCCCGGTTTCCCGGAAAAATTCGAAACCTCGGTTGTACCGGCGCGCATTTGTGCTACGTGGCCATGGGACGGGCGGACGTGGCGGTTACGGCCAATGAATCCTTTCAGGACCTGGCCGCCACCCGGGTGATTGTCGAAGCGGCCGGCGGTCGACTGTATAAAGTCAGTGGCGAAAAGTTTTATCTCAATGACTATCTGGACGGAACGCGGATTGAAGAGCACCTGCTGGTGACCGCACCGGGCAATTTCCCGGCGGTACTGGGCTGTCTGGATAGACGCTCATGACCCGAAATCGTTATTGGGTATCATCGTCGACCACGGAATGGGTGTTTTCCATACGGTGGATGAGCACACAAACCCACAGGCCGCCGGCAAAAAGGGCGCAAAACAGGAGAAAACTGTCTGCGGCCTTTCTCCAGGCCAGAAAAAATAAAAACGCGATCATCATCAGTAACTTGGCGTTCATGGCCTACCTCTGGATCTCTTTCCGCACCATGGCGTGCTATCTTGCGTATCGGCTTTTTTTTCCATTCCTTAATTCGCTTTTTCAAAAAACGGTATCCTTGCCCCCTGCGTTATTCCGTTTCGGTAAGACTCAGGGTGCGGTGATCGTGGAGATCAATGCATGGACCCGGCAACCCGCATCGTCATCGACTATTTTGAACAGATTAACCACATTCCGCGATGTTCGAAACAGGAACGTCGGCTTTCCCGTTGGCTTCGGCAGTGGGCCGAGGAGAGGAGTCTGGCCGTAAAAACAGATCCAGCCGGCAACTTGGTGGTTCAGGTGCCGGGCACCGACGGGTTCGAACACGCGCCCACTGTCATTCTTCAGGGGCATATGGACATGGTCTGTGAAAAGCGGGCCGACTCCGCCCACGATTTTTCCAAAGACCCCATCCGGATGGTGCAAGATGGCCCCTGGCTCACCGCCCGGGAAACCACCCTGGGGGCTGACAATGGGATTGCCGTTGCCCTGGCCCTGGCCTTGGTCGACGACCTGGATGTTTTTCACCCACCCCTGGAGCTGTTTTTTAGCGTGGACGAGGAGACCGGATTGACCGGCGTCCTGAATATGGACCCGGAACTGCTGTCCGGTAAAATTCTCATCAACCTGGACTCGGAAGATGAAGGGGTCTTCGTGGTCGGGTGTGCAGGCGGTCGAAACACCACCATCAAACGGCCACTGGACGTTCGGATGCTTAACGGGGGGTACGAATTGATCGGCGTCGTTGCCCAGGGCATGCAAGGGGGGCACAGCGGTGTGGATATCGCCAAACATCGTGCCAATGCCAACAAGGTCATGGCCCGCTTGCTCGGCGCCGGAATGACGGCTGCACCCATTCGGCTCGTGGCGTTACAGGGCGGCACCGGAAGGAATGTGATTCCCCGTGCGTGCGAGGCGCTGGTGGCCTGCCGCCGGGATCAGGCCGATGCTCTGGAAAGGGTGATCGCTTCGATCGCCGACACGATCAAACAGGAGTATCGGAAGGCTGACCCGGGACTAACGGTTCATATTGAGAAAAAAGGGCCGGTGAATACGGGCCGGCGCGGGGTTACCGAAAACGATACCACCATGGTGGTGAATCTGCTGGCGGCGCTGCCCGACGGCCCGGCTGAAATGGCCGAAGAATTTCCGCTTCTGGTGCAGACGTCCGCCAACCTCTCCATGGTGGAGATCAACAACAACGCCTTGACGGTGACCGCCAACCAGCGAAGTTCGGTGCCTTCGCGACTCGATGCCATATGCCTTGATGTTGAGGCAGTGGGCCACCTGGCCGGCGCTTCGGTTCATACCGACACCGGCTATCCGTCATGGCCCATGAACCGCGAATCTNCCCTGCTCAGGCGCTGCACGGCACTTTATCGGGATTCGTTTGATACCGCNCCCACGGTGCAGATCATGCATGCCGGTTTGGAATGCGGGGTAATCGGTGACCGCTTCCCGAACATGGATATGATCTCCCTGGGACCCACCATAGAAAATCCCCACTCGCCGTCGGAACGCCTTTATCTGCCGTCGGTGGAAAAGGTGTGGCGGCTGATGGTGGCCCTGCTGGCATCTTTTAAATCGGAAGGTTGATGCAATCTAAAAAGCGGAAACGGTCAACCGTCACCGGCGCCTGCCGATTCCCCGAACTCGGCTCACCGGTTTGACCGGCCCCGGGCTTTCTGTGCCGCCCACGGCACCCACGACGCTGCCACGGCGTCGATGGCATCGATAGCCGGCAGCGGCGCGGGCAGCCCCACCGGCGGGATTGGCCGATTGGCGCTTCGGTTTCGGGGCGATGTTGCCGCCGGCCATTTCATCGAGAACCTGTCCGAAGGTCTCGCGCCGGTTCGCATCAGATTCAGCGGCCGGTTGGTCCCTCGGTCCGCCATCATGGTTCCCCGCAAACGCGTTCAGCGCGTCGAACAGGTGGTCGACCCAGGCGCGCGTTTTCGATTTTTCGCCGGGCGTATCGTTGGGGCGGGGGGGATGTGGCGGATGGGATGTGGTGTCGGTGCCAGAGACGTCGGGTGCCGGTCGGCGGCTCGCCAGATGCGCCTTGACCCGGGCGTAGGCGATGTTGATCTGCTTCAGTTGCTCGTCGGCCCCGGTCTTGGCGGCCGAGCCCTGGGGAAACTGATCCGGGTGCCAGCGCCGCACCTGGTCCTTGTAAGCGTGCTTGGTCAGCGCCTCGTCTGCCTCCGGAACCAAACCCAATATTTTGAAACTCGTCTTTAAATCCATCGTCGTTTGCCGGTTTGTCGTCACCTCAACTGAACTTCAAAATAGGTGAAAAACGGCAACGTGTCAATTGGCGCCTTGACCCGACGGCCAAAAACTTTTATGCAACGAACGGATCCGATGGCTACCCAAGGAGTGAACATGAAAAAACGTCCCTTAACCGTTTCATATATATTTTTTTACCTGCTTTTATCTGAAGACACCTGGCGCATTGCCGCCGGTTTTGTCTGTGCTGTTTTTTTCGGCCCCCTGGTGACCCGGGATCGGGACCTTAGCCAGAGCGGTGAAGTGATGGTCTGGCTGATGATCATGGCCGTCGGCTGGTCGGTGACGGCATGGCCGGCCAAAAAGATCACCAATGCCCTGCGACGCGCCGTAAAACGGGTCTCAAAGTAAATTTCTCATCTCAGCAATTGTAAAAAAAAGATCGCCCTCCTTGAATTCATCAGCGACATAAAGGCTCGGCTGATATTCGAACACTCCTCCATTTTCACCCCAAATTTTCTCATGACTCGGGAATTTTTCCCGGGATATGGTAAAAAAACCTAAAAAAATGAGTCGTCTGCCCCATAGACTTTTTTTTGTATGCCGATAGTATGGGCATGAAAGCGCAAAGTCGACGGTCTAAACGGGGTGGAACATCGACTGATGCCGACAGGGAATCCAATGGACAACAGAAAAGGGAGGGTAACGGGTACTATCTTCTTTTAATATTCGATGATGGTGTGATTGATGCCATGAAAGGATGACAACGTGATATCTTCTCCATGCAAAACCTGTGAAAGAAGGAACGACCCTAAGGATGAATGTCTGAAGAATTGCAAAATCCTGCATGAAGTTCAGGAATTTCACCTGACAACCGCAAAAAATATCTGTTACAGCGCCATTGATTGCACAGAGGAAAGCCGCTACCAAATTAAGTCACCGTCTGCGGCCATGATGGGCCATTATTAACGCATTTATTTTCCGGTCACCGGTGAGCGCTTTGTCGTTAAAACCCATTGACTTGCCATTGCGGGCCGGAGCAAGCGTTTAACCGTATATTAACTATCCCCGAAAGAGCTACCGAAGATGGATCAGGATCGATCTTCCGTTCCCGAGGACCAGTCGTCGTCTCGTTCCGGCGACACGTCGGACAAGACGACCCAAGACGATAACATCCAAAAAAGGCGTCCGGCCGGGCAGGTGGATATTATTGCNATGGTCCGTAGCCTGCAGCGAGCGGCAGGCATGACGGACTGTTTCAGAAGGGGCAATGCGGACTGCGACANCGTAGACTGCGACTGGCGCACCTATTGTATAGGAGCATCGGGCGACCAGAATAAAGAAACCACCCCCTGAGGGGGTGGTTTTGGAATAGCTCCTGCCCCAATCTATCTATTCCAACATGAAAAAACCATACCCGCCGGGTATGGTTTTTTCATGTTGGAATAATGTTCACAATCCTGGTCGGTGCGGATCACCCGACCGTCAGCCTGAAGCGCCGGTTGATTCCCGGATCCCGGTGTGCAACGTCGAACCCCGCCCCTCGCCCTTCGAAATAATAATGTCCTGACGGCAATTTGATGTCGTTTTCTCAACCCTATTATTCCTGTAAGCGTTTTTGCCCGCCGGTTATTCTTGCCAACGGCGAAAACGGGCACTACTGTAGGAGCCGAAGTAATTTTGGCCAAGCCGGCAAGTCGACGCAGGGAATCTCAACGGCCGGACAGATCGAAAATAGGGCTATCGGGAAGGAAGATAAAATGAAATCAAGCGTGCTGGGAAAAACGGATATCCACCTGTCACCAATCATCATGGGCACCTGGCAGACCGGTAAGTCCATGTGGACCAGGATCGATGATGCACAGAGCGAGAAAGCCATCCGAGCGGCCATGGATGCCGGCATTACCACCTTCGACACCGCCGAGGTGTATGGAAACGGACACTCGGAAAAAATACTGGGCAAGGCCGTCGGCAGCCGGCGGGACAAGGTGGTGATCCTTTCCAAGGTATTTTCCAACCACCTCAAATACGACCAGGTGATCGCTGCCTGTAACCGCTCCCTGAAAAACCTGGGAACCGACTACCTGGATCATTACCAGATCCACTGGCCGACGGGATCTTTTGGTGCAAAGAAAGTCCCCCTGGAGGAAACCATGCAGGCCTTGACGGCTCTCAAAGATCAGGGGAAAATCCGCGCTATCGGTGTATCCAATTTCTCCTTCGATCAACTCAAAGCCATCTGTAAAATCGGTCCCATAGAAAGTATCCAACCGCCCTACTCCCTGTTGTGGCGTCATGTGGAAACCGANATCCTGCCCTGGTGCCGCGATAACCGGGTGACTATTCTGGCCTACTCACCCATGGCCCAGGGACTACTCACCGGAAAATTCGGTCCCGATCATCAATTCGATAAAGGTGACCACCGCAACGGCAACCGTTTGTTCCAGGCGGATCTCTTCCCGCTTGTGCAAAAGGCCCTTTACGCCCTTCGTCCTATCGCCGAAAAAAAAGGCATCACCATGGCCCAATTGGCCCTGGCTTGGGTGATCGCCAATCATTGCGTCTGTGCCATCGCCGGCGCCCGCAATGCCCGGCAGGTCATCGACAACGCCAAAGCGGCGGACGTCACGTTGATCGAGACTGAGCTGGCGGAGTTGGACCGCATCAGCCGGCCGATCACCGACCTGATCGATGACAATCCGGTACAGTGGACGTGGTAGAACAATAAGGANTGGGGACGAAATAAAGTGAACGAAAATTGCGAAGGATATCCGTTCGTATTCAAGGCACATCAACGGTTGCATACGGGTTGTATGTGGAAGTTGATGTAACGCAGAAAACGGATGGATAGACAAGTAATTGGGTTCACTTTATAAAGTTCACGATCCCAAACCAGCGCGTAAAGGATACCCATGGTGAACGGGAACGCCTCCCGAAGCAATGCCCTGCTCTGCCCGGACTGCCGCAAGCTGATCAGCGCCGATGAGCCCGAATGCCCCTATTGCGGATTGTCGACACTGGGGTCTCGCTTGAAAAATACAGTTCTCACCAGGGGGTTCGGCAGTGGCGAGCGGCTCGTCAACACCATCATTGCCGTCAACGCCGTCATGTACCTGCTCTCCTTGTTGATGAGCAATCGCGGATTGCATCTTTCGGCGAACCCGATGACTTTTCTCTCACCGGACACCCGAGGACTGCTCTTGATGGGTGCCACCGGCGCCATTCCCATCGACCGTTTCCACCACTGGTGGACGTTGGTATCCGCATCCTACCTTCACGGTGGGATGCTTCACATCGTTTTCAACATGCTGGCCCTTCGCCAGATTACCCCCCTGGTAATTCGCGAATACGGTGCCTATCGCATGATCGTCATTTATACGCTGAGCGGTGTATGTGGGTTCCTGATTTCTTACCTGGCCGGAATCAGCATAACCATCGGTGCGTCCGCCGCCGTCTGCGGTCTCATCGGGGCGTTGCTCTATTACGGCAAGCGTCGTGGCGGCACCTACGGTCAGGCGGTCTATCGCCAGGTGGGCGGCTGGGCCTTAAGCATCGGCCTGTTCGGTCTCTTGGTGCCGGGAATCAACAACTGGGCGCACAGTGGCGGCATGGCCGGCGGCATCTTATTCGGGCTGTTTTTAGGATACCACGAACGCAGAAAAGAAGACATGCTTCACCGTCTGCTGGGAAGAATGTGCCTGTTCGGTACGGCCGCCGTCTTGTTGTGGACGATCTTTGCCGGTCTGTCGTACCATTGGTAGCTGTCGGGAAAAGGATGGTGTTTCTTCATGGCCAGAAGGCACGGGCCAACCGCGCGGTCTCTTCCGGAGCGGTAAAGGTGGCCATGTCCCCCAGCATTACCTCGAAGCCGGTGTGGTCGCTCCTCACCCACGGGGCGTAGTTGGCGCGCACCAGCATAACTGCCCGCAACTCCAAGGCGCTTTGCGGTGTTTCCACCGCGAGCAGGCCGAAGTTATACCCGTTGCGGTGCAGGCTGCGGTAAAACCGTTGAACCCGGATCATGCCATCGGCCAGATGACACCACTCGCGTTCATCTACCGCCAGCAAAGTGGTGGTGATTGGAGCCGATCCGATCGGCATGGACCTGGAGGTGGGGATGGACCATGGATCCGCCC
>JGI24023J19991_10002932_pt1 | contig 12186 bp, 16 predicted proteins | sample Cruoilmetagenom1_FD_19991 | JGI IMG/M metagenome (IMG submission 19991)
ATTGAGTCCTTTAGGTTTTTTCTGAAGTAAAATACTGTAGGTTGCAAAAATTAAAGATGCTCCTAACATCCAAATATCACCTTCATAAAAAGACAATGCCAAAAGTATAGATAAAGACCCCTTAGTAATAATTAACAATACCCCTACGGCAACAAGAAATATCCCTAATACTTTTTTTACCGTGATGAGTTCTTTAAAAATAAACCTCGAAATAATAATAATAAAAATAGGAAATGTAATTGAAATTAATGAAAGATTGATGGCAGTTGTGGTATGTCCTGCAATATATATAAGCGTATTAAATATAGTAACTCCTAAAAATGAAGTAATAACCAAGTAAGGAACATGCTTTTTTAAAAGTTTCCAATCTTTAATAAGAAATTTAAGAGCAAAGGGCGTAAAAATAACTACAGCAACTGTCCACCTCCAAAAAGCCAAAGAAACTGGAGGCACACTTTCTGAAAGGTCTCTGGCCACAATAAAATTACCCGACCATAATGCTGTTGCTACTAGAGCAAAAACATATCCTTTTAACTCATTTTTATTTGATTGTTGATTGGTCAAATGGTTTGTAGGTTTCAATCGTTAAATAAAATTCTGCCTGATCAAGATGTGCCGCTAAAAACTTCATCAAGAGAGGATTTATTGCCTATCTCTCGGTATTATTCGCAATCAATTACATTCTTTCAGGAACTTCAATGCCCAATATTTGGAAAGCACTTTTAATGACTTCACTGGTTTTTTTAGACAATTGTACTCTGAATATTTTTTCTTGCAACTGCTCACATCCTAAAATTGGAATACTTTGGTAAAAAGAATTGTATTCTTTAACCAGATCATAGGTGTAATTGGCAATAATGGCAGGACTATAATTCTCTGCAGCCAATTGAATAGTTTCTGGAAATAGAGCCAACTGTTTTAAGACCAATTTTTCTTTTTCATGTAAATTTATGCTTACTACAGTAGAATCGTATTCAAAGTCCGCTTTCCTTAAAATGGACTGTATTCTGGCATAGGTATATTGAATAAATGGTCCTGTATTGCCATTGAAATCTATGGATTCTTTAGGGTCAAATAAAATTCTTTTTTTAGGATCTACTTTTAAAATATGATATTTTAAAGCACCTAAACCTATGGTTTTATATAATGTTTTTTTCTCAGCATCAGTATAACCTTCTAATTTACCCAAGATCTTCTGAAATTTCTTTCGCCGTAGTAGTCATATCCAATAATAGATCATCAGCATCAACCACTGTTCCTTCTCTAGATTTCATTTTTCCTGAAGGTAAATCAACCATACCATAACTAAGGTGATATAGATTTCCGGCCCATTCAAAACCTAATTTTTTTAGGATGAGAAACAGTACTTTAAAATGATAATCTTGTTCATTCCCTACAGTATAAACCAATCCGCCCACATCGGGATAGTCTTTAATTCTTTGTATGGCAGTACCAATATCTTGAGTCATATAAACAGCAGTACCATCAGAGCGTAATACTATTTTTTCGTCTAAACCTTCATCAGTCAAATCTATCCAGACTGAGCCGTCATCTTTTTTAAAGAACACTCCCTTTTGTAAACCATCGGCAACTACATCCTTACCTAATAAATAGGTATCACTTTCATAATAATTCTTATCAAAATTAACCCCTAAAGCCTTATATGTTTGTTCAAAACCGTCGTACACCCACTGGTTCATGGTTTTCCATAGTGTAACCACTGTGGTATCACCCGCTTCCCATTTCTGAAGCATTTCCTGAGCTTCAAGTAGNAGGGGAGCCTGTTTTTTGGCTTGATCTTCACTTAAACCCTTNGCCATTAATGATAGGATCTCTTTTTTATATTCCTGGTCAAATTTCACATAATAATTACCCACCAGCTTGTCTCCTTTTAAATGACTACTTTCTGGTGNTTCANCTTGTCCAAATTTTTTATAGGCCANCATACTTTTACAAATATGGATACCTCTATCATTTATAATTTGAGTTTTATATACTTTTTTACCTGATGCTTTGATAATTTCTGACACCGAATATCCCAAGAGGTTGTTTCTAATATGACCTAAGTGAAGTGGTTTATTAGTGTTTGGCGAAGAATATTCAACCATAACCGATTTTTCAATTGGGTTTGGTTTTTCAAAACCAAAATTTTGAAGTGGATAAATAGAATAAAAATGATTTAGAAAATAACCATCATTTAAAATAATATTTAAAAACCCCTTTACTACATTAAATCCTTTTGCATCTGTTACCTTTTCAGTAATATATGCACCTAGTTTATTCCCAATTTCAACAGGATTGCTTTAATTACCTTTAAAAAAGGGAAAACCACGACGGTAATATCACCATCAAAATCTTTACGAGTAGCCTGAAATTCAACAGTGTTTATACTAACATTATAAATTTCTTGTATTCCTTTAGTTATAGCTTCTTTTAGGGTCTCTTGAATATTCATCAAAATAAAAAATTAATGGGCAAAATTAATGAATTCATTAAGTATTTACTACTTTTAAAGCTGATTAATTATAAAGCTTGATTTGGAAGACCAATGAATGAAGTTGAAAAAGTATGTTTTTTAATTCATTTTAGTGATTATAAAAAAGCATTAGGAGGCTTTGTTAATCATTTAACTTAAAAAATATGCATTTTAAATTATTTAGTTTATTAATTTTTTTATCGGTATTCTGTAGTTGTACAGGACAAAATATCGAAGAAATATATAAAACGGAAAATTTGATCATTCAAAAATTAAGTGAACGCACCTTTGTACATGTATCTTATTTAAACACTCAAAAATTTGGTAAAGTAGCTTGTAACGGAATGGTATTTATTAAAGGTAATAAGGCCATTGTTTTTGACACTCCAACAGATGATGATGTTTCAATTGAGCTTGTAAATTGGTTGGAGAATGAAAGAAAATGTAAAGTTATAGGCGTTGTAGCTACGCATTTTCATGTGGATTGTTTAGGAGGGTTGTCTGTGTTTCATGAGAAGCATATTCCTTCATATGCCAATGCAAAAACCATTGCATTCGCAACCCAAGATAGTGTAACAGTACCTGAAAAAGGTTTTGAATCGAAACTGGAGCTTGATTTGGGTGGTCTAAGAATAATCAATTATTTTTTTGGTGAAGGTCATACTAAAGACAATATTGTAAGTTATATTCCTAGTGAAGAAATTCTTTTTGGCGGATGTTTAATTAAGGCTGTGGGAGCTCAAAAAGGTAATTTAAATGATGCCAATATTGAAGAATGGTCAAATACAGTTAAAATAATTAAAAAGGAATTTCCAAATATAAAATATATTGTTCCCGGACACGGAAAAGTTGGAGGAACAGCATTACTTAATTATACAATAAAGCTATTTGAAAACAAATAAAACAAAAGTCAAAAGAGCCCCAAAACGCGGGCACTATGACGCAGAGACCATTTACAGTATATTAGATAAGGATTTTATTTGCCAGATCGGTTTTGTTTATGACGATTATCCGGTGGTCATTCCTACCATTTATGGTAGAAAAGGCAACACCTTATATTTTCATGGTGCGAGTGTAAGTAGATTATTGGTGACCATGGAAACAGTACCTGTCTCCATAAATGTTACACAAACAGAAGGTATTGTTTTGGCAAGATCTGCCTTTCATCATTCTTTAAATTATCATTCTGTAACCGTTTTTGGTCAAGCCTCTTTGGTGACCGATATGGACGAACGAATGGAGGCTTTAAAAGTAATTTCAGATCAAATTATTCCATTAAGATGGGATGAAGTACGTTTGCCGAATGCTAAAGAGATGAAAGCTACCAAAGTATTGAAACTAGAAATTTCTGAGGCCTCTGCTAAAATCAGAACAGGACCACCAAAAGATGAAAAGGAAGATTATGAATTAGACATTTGGGCGGGTGTTTTACCTATAGAAAAACGATTTGGCAAAGCGATAGCAGATCCCGAATTAAAAAGGATTTGCCTATACCAGATAGCGTTAAAAACTTAGTAAACAAATAAGGTTGTAAATTGATAATTATTTGATAGTAAGCATGGTACAATTTTATAATTTAATATAATATCAAGGCCAAAATGATTGCCATTGGTATGTTTTTTAATTTTAAAACGAACTTACATTACTGTATTTATCCGCTGTAGCTTGACGAGTGAATTAGTCTAAATAGTATTCATTATTCATTTTAGCCACAGTACAATCCCAACCTAATTTGGTTTTGATTTTTGTTTTTAGTGCTTGACTTTGATGAGGTTCTCCATGATTGATAAAAGTTAATGTTGGAGGTGTAATAAAATGACCTAACCATTCTAATATTTCACTTTGATCGGCATGACCGGAAAAATCATTGATCTTAAATATTTCAGCTTTAATTTTATGGTATTTACCAAAAAATTTTATTTCTGTATCTCCTGCTAGTAGTGCTCTACCTCTTGTTCCTTCAGCTTGATAGCCCACAAGCAGTACACTATTTTTGCGGTCAGAGATGTATTTATTTAAATAATGCAATACCCTGCCACCGGTAACCATTCCACTTCCTGCTAATACAATTTTAGGATGATTATCATTTACTACTGCTTTTGATGCGTTTATATCACTTATCAATTGTACTGTGGACAACATACTATTGATGTCTTCTGTGGTTAAAGTATGTTCATCCTTATACTTAAAATATACGTTTGTGGTATTTACGCCCATTGGACTGTCTAAATAAATAGGGATATCGGGCAATTGATTTCTTCGTTTTAATAAACTAAGTAGATAAATAATTTCTTGAGCTCTTTCTACTGAAAATGTAGGAATAATTAAAATGCCACCTTTACGATACGTAAGTAATATATATTTTAACAGCTCATCAATAATTGAAATCTTTTTATGCATTCTGTTACCATAAGTAGATTCAATGATAAGGTAATCTGCTTTGTCTATATACTTATATTGATGTAAAAGAATAGGCTCAATTCTACCTATATCACCTGAAAAAACTAAAATTTTACCTTTAACATCTAATATAATAAAAACACTACCTAAAATATGACCACTATTTAAGAACTTGAATTTTAATCTTCATCAACTATATGCCAAATATTTTCTTTATAAGTTTGAAAATGATCTATGGTGTGTTTGGCATCTTCAATAGTGTATAATGGTTTTGCAGGTTTGTGTTTGGTATATTTGTACTTATTTGCTCTATGTGCATCTTCTTCTTGTATTTTACCACTATCTAATAATATAATCTCTGTAAGATCTCTAGTAGCGGCGGTACAACAAATTTTACCTTGATATCCATTTTTTATCAAAACAGGTAAATATCCTGAATGGTCTAAATGAGCATGTGTTAACAATACCAGATCTAAATCCTTCAAATTTATAGGTAGTGGTTCACGGTTTTTTAAACGTAATTCTTTTAATCCTTGGAACAATCCACAGTCAATCAATATTTTTTTGTAAGCTATTTCTAATAGTATTTTAGAACCGGTTACAGTGCCTGCCCCTCCTAGAAATGTTAGTTTCATTTGTTGTGATTTATGCTAAGTTACAGACGTAAGTTAAGTGCAAATTTTAATATTATAGATGATATAAATCAGTTATTAGATGGCTTTAATTTAGTAACTTTATGTGTTGAATAATAATATTACCTAAACTATGATTTATCATATAAGTGGTTTAAAGGTTTATTTATATCAGATTTTTATTTTTTCAATTTTACTATTGTTATGCAGCTCCTGTAGTCAGAATAAAGAAAAAATACGACCACAAAAACGCAATTTATCAGAATCTGTATACGCTTCAGTGGTAATTCAACCTGATAGTATTTATAAAGTTTATGCTGCTGTTGCTGGAATTTTAGATAAAAATCTTGTGGAAGAAGGTGACCATGTTTCAAGAGGAGATGCCTTGATTCAAATTGTAAATAACACGCCAAAACTCAATAACCGGAATGCTAAATTATCTTTAGACTTAGCCAAAGAAAATTATAAAGGCAATGCCGCAGTCTTATCTGGTATTGAAGAAGAAATAGCAGCGGCAAACTTGAAATTTAAAAATGATTCAATAAATTATGATAGGCAAAAGAATCTTTGGAATCAAAAGATTGGTTCTAAAGTTGAATTTGATACTAGAAAGCTGAATTATGAACTGTCACAAAACAATTTAGTCCTTTTAAATAGTAAATATAATAGGACAAAAAATGAATTACAAACTGCTGTAAAACAGGCTCAAAATAATTATCAAACATCATTAATTAACACTAAAGATTTTACTGTTACTAGTAGAATCAATGGAAAAGTATATGCCTTATACAAAAACCATGGTGAAATTATAAACGCCATGGAACCTTTAGCATCTGTGGGTAGTGCCACTGTTTTTATTATCGAAATGTTGGTAGATGAGGTTGATATCGTTAGTGTTGCTATAGATCAAGAAGTCTTAGTTACGTTAGATGCCTATAATGGTAAGGTATTTAGAGGAAATGTAACTAAAATATTGCCTAAAAAGGATGAACGGAACCAGACCTTTAAAGTGGAGGCACTATTTGATCTTGCACCTCAAGTTTTATATCCCGGACTATCGGGCGAAGCCAATATTATTATTGCAAAAAAAGATAGCGTATTGACCATACCAAAAGAATACCTTATGGATGAAAATATGGTAAAAACAAAGGTTGGTTTGACCAAGGTAACAACAGGATTAGAAAATCTAGAATATGTTGAAATTCTTTCTGGTATACATGACCAAACGTTTATTTACAAACCGGAATAATGCCAAATTGGAGCGTCATATTGAATATAGCTAAAACACATTTGCTCACTAAGATAAAGCAAACAGTTACTGCCGCCTTAGGGGTAACATTTGGTATAGGTGCTTACATTACTTTAGTGAGTTTTATGACAGGTCTAAATGGCATGCTAGATGATTTAATTCTCAATCAAACACCTCATATTCATATCTATAATGAGATAGAACCTTCAAAAAACCAGCCAATTGATTTATATGATGAGTTTAAAAACAGCTTTAATGTTGTGCATTCTATTAAACCAAAATTAAGTCAGCGAAAAATTCATAATGCTTTTCCTATTATTGATTATTTAAAAGAAGATGAAAATGTACGTGGAGCAATTCCTCAAATTAAGACCCAAATATTTTACATAGCAGGTTCTATAGAATTAGGGGGCAATTTAACAGGAATATATCCTCTAGAAGAGGCCAAGCTATTTAACTTTAAGGACTACATCATAAAAGGTTCTCCTGAAGCCTTACAAAATGCGAATAATGGTATTTTATTAGGGTCAGGTATTGCAAAAAAAATGTCTTTAGATATTGGCGATCGTATACAAATAAGTACGATAAAAGGCCATATTTTTCCACTTAGAATTGTGGGTATTTACCAGAGTGGGATAGCAGACCTTGATGCCATTCAAAGTTTTGTAAATCTTAAAACTGTACAACGCATTTTGGGTGAAGCTGAGAATTATGCTACAGACATTAATGTAAAGCTACATGATATTGATATTGCATTTGATATGTCTAAAAAAATTGAAAAACAATTTCATGTAAAAGCCGTAGATATTAATACAGCTAATGCTCAATTTGAAACAGGAACAACCATTAGAAATTTAATTACTTATGCCGTTTCAATTACTTTATTGATTGTTGCTGGTTTTGGTATATATAACATTTTAAATATGCTGATTTATGAGAAAATGAATGATATTGCTATTCTAAAAGCAACCGGATTTTCGGGTAAAGATGTACAGCTAATTTTTATGAGTCAAGCTATTATTATTGGTATAGCCGGAGGTATTTTAGGTCTGCTTATCGGATTTATATTTACTAGTATTATTAGCACCATACCTTTTGCAACTGATGCCTTACCAACCATTGAAACTTATCCTATAAATTTTAATGTATGGTTTTATGTTATCGGAATTGTGTTTGCCATGATATCTACTTTTTTTGCAGGGTATTTGCCATCGCAAAAAGCTAAAAAAATAGATCCTGTTCAAATTATAAGAGGACAATAATATGAGTATAGTATTAGCAGCAAAAAATATTAATAAATACTTTAAAAAGCCAGTTCGTTTTCATGTGCTAAAAGACATTAGTTTTAAAATTGAAAAAGGAGAGTTTTCCTCTATCATGGGAAAATCAGGTTGTGGAAAATCTACATTATTGTATATACTTTCTACTATGGATACAGATTATGAAGGAGAATTGTATTTGAATGATGAATTGGTTACCGGCGATAGTCGAGAAAAACTATCATATATTAGAAATAAGCACATAGGTTTTGTGTTTCAATTTCATTATTTATTGTCAGAATTTTCAGTATTAGAAAATGTGATGCTTCCGGCTAAGAAGTTGGCTGAAAGAACTTTAAAAGAAATAGAACACAATGCCATTTTACAGTTAAAAACACTAAATATTGAGCATCTTGCAAGGAAAAAAGCCTCTCAAATTTCGGGTGGCGAAAAACAACGTGTTGCCATTGCCAGAGCCCTTATTAATAATCCTTCCATCATAATGGGAGATGAACCAACCGGTAATTTAGATAGTTATAATTCTGATAATGTATTTAATATTTTTAAACAGTTGAGCGATGAAAAAGGCTTGTCTTTACTGGTAGTTACACACGATGAAGATTTTGCCAAGAGAACTGATCGCATAATTACCATGGAAGATGGTAGTATTATAAGTTAAAATTATCGTTTATAGCATACGTACTTAAAAAATAAATTTATGGCATTTATAGATTATTATAAGATATTGGAAGTGCCTAAAAAGGCATCCGATAAAGACATTAAAAAGGCGTACAGAAAATTAGCAAGAAAATATCATCCTGATTTGAATCCGAATGATAAAACAGCTGAAAAGAAATTCAAAGAGATCAATGAAGCCAATGAGGTGTTAAGCAATCCTGAAAATCGTAAAAAATATGATGCCTATGGCAAAGATTGGCAGCATGCAGAACAATTTGAAAAAGCAAAACAGCAGCAGCAATATCAAAGAACATCACATCAAGGCCGATCTAGAGATTTTTCAGGAGAGGAATTCTCAGATTTTTTTGAATCTATGTTTGGTGGACGTACGGCTTCAAATCAACGCAGTAGTCGTAGTGTTAAATTTAGAGGTCAAGATTATAACGCCGAGTTACATTTAAATTTGAAAGATGTTTATACCAGTCATAAACGAACATTAACAGTTAATGGTAAAAATATAAGAATTACCATACCGGCAGGTCTTGAAAATGAGCAAGTTATTAAAATTAAAGGCTACGGTGGTAAGGGCGTTAGTGGTGGCCCTAATGGCGATCTATATATAAAATTTTTTATCATTAATAATACTGCATTTAAAAGAGATAAAGACAATTTATTTACTGAGGTAACTATTGACCTGTATACAGCAATATTAGGTGGAGAAGCTACTGTAGCTACTTTTGACACTAAGGTCAAATTAAAAATAAAACCTGAAACTCAAAATGAAACCAAGGTGAAATTAAAAGGAAAAGGATTTCCCAAATATAAAAAAGAAGGTCAATTTGGCGATTTATATATTACATATCAAATAAAAATGCCGAAAAATCTGTCAGAAAAAGAGAAAGAATTATTTAATGAATTGGCAAAATTAAGATAGTTATGGATACAAAAGATTATATATCAATACAACAATTTTCTGTGCATTATAATGTCCCTGCTGGATTTTTAAATACTTTATATGATTATGAACTAATTGAAGTTATAAAGATTAATAACACTTCTTGCATTCGTAAAACACAAATAGAACATATAGAAAGAATGATGCGATTACATTTTGATTTAGAGCTAAATATGGAAGGGATAGATGTTGTAGATAAACTTTTAAAACGGGTAAAAATATTACAAGAAGAAATTAAAATGCTACATAATAGATTGCAATTTTTTGAAGATAATAGTTGAAAACTGAGCATTGTCATTTTACATCTCAAATTTCTATACTACATTTAGCTGATAACATAAATATATGATTATGAAAACACAAGTTATTTATAATTCAGACTTACATTTTGAGCATTTACTTTGGAAAAATGAGTTATTATTTTGGAATGATGAAATTAAAACTTTTCAAAATCGAATAGTTGAAATTGAGGACAGATGGACAGATAAAAATATTTTAAAAGAACTAGGCGAGTTTAAAAATAGTTTTGTCATCCATAAAAAACATGTTAAAGATTATTTGGAAGAAATAAGTGGACATGAAATGAACATTGCAAAACATTATGAAATTCACATCAATGTTATTGATATACCAGATCTCAAACGACATGAGGAAATTAAGGCAATTATGGAAACAGAACGAGGTATATACCACGAATTGAAAGATGAATTCTTTAAATTTATTTCAAAATACATGTAAATTTATTTTATTTACTAAAGCACCTAAACATTGTTAAGTATTATCTTAATTGACTAAATTTGTCTAATGAAGAATTACATTGTACAAAAATCGCCGTTTGTTGTACCTACGGATGATGGTAAAATTATTAAAGAACATTTTGGTTTAGCTGCTGACGGTAATGCACCATTAAGTATTGCCCATATGATTGCTCCTCCAAAGTGGAGTGAACCTTTTCAGTCCCCTGAGTTTGATGAATATACTTTTATAATAAAAGGGAAAAAGCAATTTATTATTGAAGGTGATACTGTTATTCTAGAAGCGGGTCAATCCATTAAAATAAATAAAAATATCAGTGTACAATATTCAAATCCATTTGATGAAGCTTGCGAGTATATTGCTATTTGTTTACCTGCTTTTTCAATTAATTTGGTACATAGAGAAGCATGAAAAAATTACAACCATTCCATATAGCCATTCCTGTTCATAACTTGGCAGAGTGCCGCAAATTTTATAATGAAATTGTTGGATGCAAAGAGGGCAGAAGTAGTAAGCATTGGGTCGATTTTAATTTTTTTGGACATCAATTGGTCATTCATTACAAACCAAAACCTGAAGATGAATTGCATGCCAATACGGTTGACGGCAAGCAGGTGCCCGTTCCACATTATGGTGTAGTGTTAGAATGGGATACTTTTCATGAATTTGCCGAAAAATTAAAGGCTATAGGTATTGCATTTATTATTGAACCCTATATCAGATTTAAAGACGAATCTGGAGAGCAAGCTACTATGTTTTTTCTAGATCCTGCAGGAAATGCTTTAGAATTTAAGTCTTTTAAAGTAATAGATCAGTTGTTTGTAAAGTAAAGGTTAAATTTTTGCTAATTGTCATAAAAATTGACAAGAGTAATCATATTATTTGTAATTTTATTTCAAATTATAAATTATGATTTTAGTCAAAATAATAATCGCTGTATTGCTTACAATTATTTCAATAATTGCTTAATTTTTTAATCATAATGCGTTTAAAAATTAGTTTTTTATTATTGTTTTTTAGTATCCACTTTTTCGGACAAGAATATTCCGGAAAAGGAGAGGATGTGAGCATGATTTTACAAAATATTAAAAACTTCTCTGAAGCATATATGGAAGAAGATTTTAATAAGTTAGCTTCTTTTTATTGTGAAGATGGGAAAATATTTCCGGATGGAGTTGATATTATTGAAGGGTATGCTGCTATTGAAGCAAGATGGACTTTGCCTAAAGGTGTTGATATTATCTCTCATAAAGTAACACCTAAAGAAATAAATGTTCTAGAAAATTATGCTTATGATTATGGATATTACCAAGGGAGCTCGAGTAATAAAAAGAAGGAAATATCTGAATTCAAAGGTAAATATGTTATTGTCTGGAAAAAGGTGGATAATAATTGGAAAATATACCTTGATATTTGGAACAAAATTAAGTAGATCTGTCGTTTGATGATCTCTTTATATACACTAGTCAGAGCATTGAAAAAAAATAAACTACTTCAAATTATTTAGCTCATGTTTTACCAAAAACCTTGTATCTCGTAATTTAATCGTTCCTGCTACAAGCTAATAATGTATTTTTCAAAAGCATGGCAATGGTCATTGGGCCAACACCGCCAGGTACAGGAGTAATGTAGCTTGCTTTTTTACTTACAGATTCAAAATGTACATCACCGGCTAAGCGATAACCTCTTGGTTTTGTTGTATCATCTACTCGGGTAATACCCACATCAATAATGACCACATTATCCTTAACCATTTCTCCTGTTAAGAATTCAGGAATGCC
>JGI24023J19991_10002933_pt1 | contig 12184 bp, 15 predicted proteins | sample Cruoilmetagenom1_FD_19991 | JGI IMG/M metagenome (IMG submission 19991)
ATCGTTCACCACTGGCAGGCTGGATGGTCGCTTTGGTGAAGTGGACCACGACTGCGTCTGCCTCGTCGACCGGTGCATCTGTCAGGCTGACTGAGAGCGTGCCATTTGATGAGCTACTGCCACCACCACCACAGGCTACCAGTAGTGCCAATGTCGTTGACGTAAGAAGAAGTGTAACGATCCTGTTCATAATAACCCCTTATTAATTTTTGGTTTGTCTAAAAGATGTTAGGTGTTAATAAGCTCAGTAAAAACATTGTTAAGTGCAATGTAATTATTGGGATTATATTACCATATATATCATTTGAATTGCTGTGATCATTTAGACATTTAAGTGGAATTCAGGTAATTCCTTAACCGCTTCGATAACATTTTATGATGGTTAGTTTAATAAGGAGAATACGTTCGAAAACGCCTGAAACCAGACATATTCAACATTCAAAAAACAGCGCGGACGCGTAGAAGTCAAATAAACAAAATAGTGAACGCACAGTTCTCGCGGTTGGTAGATTCCATTATGCCAGAGGCATATGAGCTATTGATAATGAAAGATGACTCCGGTCTGGAGACGTGTCTCGAACTGTTAAAGAGCCCGAATATCGATGAGAACGGACAGAAAAACTTACATGATATGCTCGCGTTGATGCGACATAATGCGAGAGAGCATGTACCTGATGGTTACATGGATTATATGCGTTCTTATCTGGTCGTAAAATTCTTCAATAATCGTTTTCCCTGGAATCCCATAGAGGGAAATGTGGTGGCAGGCTATCTGTACTGTGTATTGCCCTATGCGTTAATTCAATTGCTGGTGTGGATGCAGGTGAGGGTCGCGGGTAACATCGACGAAAACGAAGTCAAACGAATTATCTATAGCGTTGAACGCTACCTGGATCATAATCAACGGATTTACAAGATCTTGTCTGACCACACCGAGCTATTGCGGCTCGATGATTATCTGGACTGTGTCTTGCAGTTGTAACTAAAATTCAACTGGAAATAAATGAGAGACCGATTATCTGTCATTAAGATACCATGATGAATTTTAATAGGTGGCAGAAACACAATAGATGAGAGCAACTCGACTTATAGTCGGTAACGGCATGTATCGATTTGTGAGCATTTATATTGAGTTTTATTCTAAGAGGTTGTGGATTTTATCTTGAATGTCCCTAAAGGAAAGATTAAGGTTCTCACGATTTTTTCCATTTTTGTTTACGCGCTGCTTTTTTATCGGCCTGTTGTTGTTTGATAATAGCGATCTCCTTAATTTCCTGCTGCATACTGGCAGGTGTTTCCAGAGAAATCCTGCCCAATGCACCGGCTCGCAGTTCGGTGAGCAGGAGTTTGCAGACCTTGTCGAGTTCTACCTGTCCGCCTGCGCGCAGGCATCCGCGTTTTTTTCCTATGCTCTCAAGTAATTCGAGTTCACTGTCAGGTATTTGATCGAGTTCATATCGTTGCTTGAGCTTGTCTGGATAATGTTTCATTAAATAGCCTGCTGCAAAGAAGGCGATATCGTCATGATCAATGGCGGTGTCCTTGATGGCACCAGTCGTTGCCAACCGATAGCCGATATTTTGATGGTCGAATTTAGGCCAGAGTACGCCAGGTGTATCAGACAGGACAATATTGTTGTCTAGNTTGATGCGTTGTTGTCCCTTGGTAATAGCGGGTTCGTTACCGGTCTTGGCGATGGTTTTGCCTGCCAGGATGTTGATCAGGGTAGATTTACCGACATTGGGTATACCCATGATCATAGCATGTATGGTCTTGATACCATCCTCTCTTCCAGGCAGCATTTTATGGCATAGTTGGCTTAGGTAATGAACCTTGTCAACTTGCTCAGTGCTTAACGCCAGTGTTTTTACGCCTTTTTCTTTTTCCAGAAAAGTTTGCCATTCCTGGGTGATCTCGGCATCGGCCAGGTCGCTTTTATTGAGTACTTTAATGCAAGGTTTGTCACCACGTAGAGTGGCCAACAGGGGGTTGTCACTGCTGTAGGGAATGCGTGCATCAAGTATTTCAATAATGAGATCGACCTTGGGCAGGATTTTTTTTATTTCTTTGCTGGCCTTGTGCATGTGGCCTGGAAACCATTGAATGGGCATGTTTGACTCTTCTTTATTGAGTGTGTCTGGTATGGATAACAGNGCGGATGCAGGGCATATTCATAGCTGTACTAGTGTNGCTCGCTGTGTTGTATGAGTTTGATCTCATTCTTGTCGATGAGGATCAGTCTGTCTTTGTAAAGTTTACCCAGGGCTTTTTTGTAACTGGACTTACTAACGCCAAATTGCTCAAAGATTGCATCAGGCGAACTTTTGTCAGTCAATGCGGAACTGCCGCCTTGGCTGTTCAAATGATCGAGAATTTCTCTGGAGAGGGCATCTCGGGTTAGTTGGCTGGGCGGGTTCAGACTCAGGTCGATTTTATTGTCGTCCCTGATGGTCTTGATATAGGCTTTTAATTTTTGCCCTGTGTGTAATGGCCTGCGCACTTCATTTTTATAGATGAGTCCCAGGTGAGTATTGTTGATGACGGCTTTATAACCCAGGTCGGTTTGTCCGCTGATCAGTACATCGACTTCTTCGTTGATGTCAAAATAATGGGATTCTTCGTTGAGAAACTTGTGTAATTTCGATGAGGCGCTTATGCGTCCATCCACGTCTGAGAGATAGACAAAAACGACATAGGAGCTGCCCGGTTTCATGGGCTGCTGTTGTTCACTGAAGGGCACGAACAAATCCTTAGGAAGGCCCCAATCCATAAAAGCACCCACTTGATTCACATCGACCACTTTGAGATAAGCGCATTGCTCAACCATGACCAGGGGGTTTTGGGTGGTGGCGATGAGCAGATCTTCTGAATCCCGATAGATAAATACCTCGATCCATTCATCCATGTTGCAAGGCTGGGGTACATGGCGTTTGGGTAAAAGGATCTCGCCCAGCTCGTCAGCATCCAGATAGACACCGAAATCGACGATTTTGGATACCCTTAAGCGGTTTATTTTGCCTATATCTGCCATATACTTACCTGAATAGAATGAGGGTATAGTGTAACTTTGTTAGCAGCCAAGAACCAGCTTTGTGCCGACTGTCAAGTGTTTACTCCCGGGTTTCGCCCAGGACGCAGACACAGAAATAGTGTATTATTCATGGCGTTTTTTTAATTTATAGACTCAATGGAGAGTAGCCATGCCGAGAGCAACTGCAAGACATATACTGGTAGACAGCGAGCAAAAATGTGAAGAACTGAAAAATCAAATAGCGGCAGGTAGTGATTTTGCCGATGTGGCCAGTGAACATTCTACCTGTCCTTCGGGCAAACAGGGCGGTGATCTGGGCGAATTCGGCCAGGGACAGATGGTCAAGGAATTCGACGAAGTAGTGTTCAGTGGCGATCTGAATACAGTCCATGGCCCTATCAAGACCCAGTTTGGCTACCACCTGTTAGAGGTTACCAGCCGTACGGATTAATATTGTTCAAGCATCATCGAGATTGCCGGTACTGACCATGCACTACCAAGCGTGGTCGGCCGGCATTAATTTTGTATTTTCTGGGTAGGGTGTTTATGTCGGTCATGCTCTTTAGGTTAAGAGGTGTTGAGGAAGATGAGGCGGAAGAGGTTCGCCAGGTCCTCAAACAGCTGGGTATCGATTTTTATGAGACACCGGCAGACCGCTGGGGTGTGTCGATGCCGGGTATCTGGCTGCGAGACGATTCTCGCCTACAAGAGGCCAGGGCAGCGATTGACGAATGCCAGCAGCAAAGAACAATCAGGATCAGACAGGAATATAAACAGCTCGAGCAAGAGGGAAAGGCCGACACCTTTTTAAGTCGGATACGCCATCGGCCTTTTATGATATTGATGTTTATTATTATGCTGGCGATTGTGATGTATTTTTTTCTGGCGCCATTTTTTTACTTTGCGCTGCCTGGATAATGATGTCCAAAGTCTGATACATTGAGTGTTCAGATCGTTGTTTGCGGTACAAAAGTCCTGCGCTCACCACTGCGTTTTTCAGTGCCATCCCATTCTTTTTCGCGCCAGTGTATATCACGCCTCTCGTTTCCATATGAGCGGTGAATATACTCACGAATATGTAAAGGTTGTCCGTAAGGACTTTTCAAATTATATTTTTTGATAAAGCGTCGTGCCAGTTTTTCCTGGCTGATACTGGCGATACAAAAGAAACCATCCTTAATATTTTTTAGGATAGGTGTTTTGATTTGCGCCTGAATATTTTTGTCTACTTGCTTGAGTAATTGTAATATCTCGGCTTCGAATTTCTTACCAGGTAAATTACCGATAAATATATCCATGTCGTTCATTGCTCCCGCTCTCCCGTATTGATAAACAATTTTGCCACACCTGGTTTCTGGATTGACCCGGTGAATGTTATATGTTTGTAAAGTATGACTTGCGATAGCGATAAATGTTAAATGTGTTACTTACTGAATTAAGAATAGTCCAAAGATCAGCGGCATGCAATAATATTACAAATTATAAGGATATGATGCAGAACGATATGGGTAAGCCGTCTGGCTAGTTAAGGCCGATTGAAATAATAGCAATTTCATCCGTATCGGAGACAGCACTATCCAGTTCTGCAAATTTTTTATTGAGGGTGACCTGAACCTTGTCGTCTTGCAGATATTGCTCCCAGTTTTTACCTCGTTGTCTAAGCCATGCAAGTAGATCCTGTACAGTAGTGATGGACTGATTTATGTCGATATCTTCCGCAGCGATATTGAGTCGATCGGGGAGGGAGCCAAAATAAAGTAGTTTTGCCATATTTGTCAGGACCAGGAGTGTGTGACGGGTCTTTATAACAACTCATCGTTTAATATTCAAGTCATACGCCATGCAGGAAAATACCTGATTGGGCGACTTATCAGACTGTATATTACGACAAGTATGATGTAATCTATCGGGCTATGAATCAACAGACTCCGGTTTATCAGGCAACCACCGAAAATTATCAACAACTGGTCGCGGCAAATTCCTTAAAGGGTCCGGTGCTCGTGCACTTCTGGGCTCCCTGGGTAGGCCCTTGCATGATGTTAAAACCATTATTGGCGAAACTGGCCAGTGACTATAACGGTCGATTCCTCCTGGTTGAGATGAATACCGACGAATTCAGGGAGCCAGCGCACTCATTCGGAATCAGCAGTCTGCCTTACTTGAAATTGTACCAGCAAGGACGTGTCGTCCATGATTTTCGAGGGGGGCAGGGAGAGGCCGAGTTTCGCCGTATACTGGACAAATTTACGGGTCGTTCGGGTGACCCCTTACATATTGAAGGCATTAAGCTATTTAAAGAAGGGCAAACAGATCAGGCATTCACCGTGTTATCCCGCGCTATTATTAATAATCCTCNAAACATAAAAATCAGACTGGATTATGCAAAATTATTAATGTCGCAAAAACGTTTGCAGGAGGCCGAGAGTCTACTGTTGGACACTGAGGATGATTCGGAAGACTATAGTCGGGTCACTGATTTACTGGCCCATATACGTTTTTCCATTGCGGCCCATGATGCGCCCGATAGAGAGCATCTTGAAAAGGCCATAAACGAAGATCCTGATAATCAGGATCTTCGTTTTACATTATCATCCGTGTTGTTAATGAACGATGAAATTGAAGCAAGTTTGAACCAGTTATTACATATGTTAGGACTAGATCGTTACTATCGACAGGAGCTGGCACGCCATGGAATGCTGGCTTTATTCAATATGCTGGGCGACGATCATGATCTGGTAAAATCGTATCGACCCCGTTTATTGGATGTCATATCAGGCTAAAAGGCCACCAGTAACATTCGGAGACAAGTATGCCAAAACGACCAAGAATTGCAGGTGACCCCATAGATACCGAGAAACTGGATCGGGTCGTCGCCGAGGCCAGACAGGCTGAGGAAAAGCGACAACTGGGTTACAGAGAACAATCCTTGCGTATCCATCCATGGATCTGTGGGCGTTGCGGGCGTGAGTTTACCCGTACTAATTTACATGAACTGACGGTTCATCATAAAGACCATAATCACGACAATAATCCCGCGGATGGTAGTAATTGGGAAAACCTTTGTCTTTATTGTCATGATAACGAGCATCAAAAATACGTGGAACACGTTCGCGGATATGACAGTCATGCAGAAACACCCTTGCAGACAGCCACCCATAACCCCTTTGCCGGGCTTGCGGATATGCTCAACAAGAACAAGGAATAACAACTGGAACCTCTGATGACAGGCGTATTGTGAAGACACAATTCGTCATACAGCTACGCTATTGATCATGGATGGGTGCGCCGTGCCCTCAATGAATCACTATCCTGGAGCAGGCAGTGTTTCCAGTCATGCATATTTTTACAACTTAGCGATCAATGCTGCCAGGGTTTCAATATTAAACAACCCGAGTGTTATCGCTTTAATTATACTAATTATTACAACATACAACGCAGGTAACTAATGAAATACGATGTCATCGATGCAAGGATTTCGCCAGTAGGGCGCATGGCGCTTCTTTCCAGGGCGGAGGTCGCTAAATTACTGGATACCAGCAAAGGAGGATTGTATCGGCTCTTGCGTAATTGCTCCCTGGCTGTTTTAAATAGTGGCAGTACATTGGACGATGGTAAGGAGCTGCTGGAACGCTATGAATCATTCGATATCCGTGTCATACAACAAGAGAGAGGCATCAAGCTGGAGGTGCTGAACGCACCAGCACATGCCTTTGTTGATGGTGAAATGATCAAGGGTATTAATGAACACCTGTTTGCAGTATTACGCGATGTGATATTTGTCAGCGACGAGATCAATGCCAATCCGATATTTGACCTGGAAACATCGGGTGGAATTACCAATGCCGTTTTCCATATCCTCAGGAATGCCAATATCTTGCAAGCGGAAGGTGATCCTAATCTTGTGGTGTGCTGGGGTGGTCATTCTATAAAACGCAAGGAATATGATTATACGAAAGAAATCGGTTACCAGCTTGGTTTAAGGGGGCTGGATATCTGTACAGGCTGTGGACCTGGGGCCATGAAAGGACCCATGAAGGGGGCCACGATTGGTCACGCCAAACAGCGTATCAATAGTGGTCAGTATTTGGGTATCACAGAGCCAGGTATTATCGCCGCTGAGTCTCCTAATCCAATCGTCAACGACCTGGTGATTATGCCAGACATAGAAAAGCGACTGGAGGCCTTTATCCGTGTAGGGCATGGCGTGCTTGTGTTCCCTGGTGGCGTGGGTACCGCAGAGGAAATACTTTATATACTCGGCGTATTATTACATCCCGAGAATAAACATATTCCTTTCCCGCTCATCTTCACCGGACCTGAGAGTGCTAAAGAGTATTTTGAAGAGATTGATCGCTTTATTTTAGCGACTTTGGGAGAGCAGGCGCAGAAACGTTATACCATTATCGTTAATGACCCTGCCAAGGTGGCAAAAACTATGGAGCAGGGTATAGCGAAAGTACGCGAGTTTCGTAAGCAACAAAAAGACGCCTACTATTTTAACTGGTTGCTGAAAATCGATGAAGAATTTCAACGGCCCTTTAATCCTACTCATGAGAATATGCGTAATCTGGCTTTGCATGCGGATCAGGACAAGCACTTGCTGGCGGCCAATCTCAGGCGTGTTTTTTCCGGCGTGGTCGCAGGCAATGTCAAGGATGAAGGGCTGCGCGCAATAGAAAAATACGGTCATTTTGAAATCCAGGGCGATGCAAAGATTATGGAGTGTATGGATTCCTTGCTGACATCGTTTGTTGAACAACATAGAATGAAACTGGGTGGTAAAAAATATGAACCTTGCTACAGGATTGTGAAATGAAAATGACTCACTTTCAGGTCAGTTTCGCCTGTACGCATGGGTAGATTGAAGGCTTGTTAATATGGCTAACGTTCGCTAGAGTTAAATGATTATCTGTTCGCAGACAAAATAAGGAATAAATATGGCTATTACACCTGACCTGGTCGACGAATTAAATGTTTTATTATTATTCAACCTGGAAACGACGCAAGAGGGTATTAAGGTGCATAAAAATGCCGATCCGGCAAAGATTGCTGCCGTAAAACGCCTGAGTGACAAGGCGCTGGTGACCCAGGAAGATGGCGGCTACCTAACTGATCTCGGACGTGAGTTGGCCGAGCATGTTCAATCCAGCCTGAGAATACTGACCTCCGCCTGAATGCAATCAGGGGATATTGCCAGACCAAGACAGGGATACCCACGTGTTTGAAGATCTGATAAAACAACTGGAAGAAAGTGGAGACTACAGGGTAATAAAACGTTTTACTCCTGTCGACAGATATCACGCAGAGGGCGGCAGTAAGCTCAAGCAGGCGGTTTATCTGGATGTTGAAACCACGGGTCTGGATGCAGATAGTGACAAGGTCATTGAACTGGCTATGGTACCCTTTGAATTTGATAGCGAAGGTAATATTTACCGACTCCTGCCAGAATACAACGGCTTTCAGGATCCAGGCCGACCGATCCCTGAAAATATTTCTCGAATTACCGGTATAACGGATGAGATGGTTGCCGGGCAATCGATCGACCTGGACAGGGTGAAAGAAATATTATCCTCAACAGTCCTGGTGATAGCACATAACGCTCGTTTTGACCGACCCTTTATGGAACATCTTTATGACGGTTTTCAGGATCTGTGGTGGGCCTGTTCGATGGCGGATATAAACTGGAGTGAGGAAGGCATCGAAAGCAGTAAACTGGAATATCTTGCCTATAAATATGGTTTCTTTTATGAAGGACACCGTGCCACGATTGATTGTCAGGCAGGCTTGCACATTCTCAGTCAGGCCTTGCCCACCAGTAAAAAACCTGCGTTAAAAACCCTTCTTGAATCTGCTCGACGAACCGATGTCAGGCTTTGGGCCGTCAACGCGCCCTTTGATATGAAGGATGAACTGAAGAAGCGTGGTTACCGCTGGTCTCCTGGGGATGATGGAGGCTACAAGGCCTGGTATATCGATATAGCCGAGACTGATCTGGAAGAAGAGCAGGCGTACTTACAGAAAGACATATTTAAAAAACCGTTGGGTAATTTGCCGATGAAAAAAATAAACGCACAATTACGCTACTCGAAACGCTTGTAGGGTTGTTGGCTAAGGGTTATTCCTTGAGCTTGATGTTCAACTGGCCATTCTTGACATTGATGTTATCCACGCCGTCTGCAAAGGATTTCCAGAAACCTTCCTGATCACCAAATTCCTGCACCAGGTCGATGTTCTTGATACCTCCAATCCAGGCATTGGGTAAAGGCACGCCCATAATGCTGACGCCTTTAATGACGACAATGGGTTTCTTATTACGATAGGCAATCTCTACCCCGGCACGCACCTTGAGAATCTTGCCACCCATAATAGGGAAGTCCTCATCGACGGGCACCAATAGCTTCGCACTGACCAGGTCATCCGATAAATCGATGGCCAGTTTTCTGGCAAGATCGGTATTTTTAGCCAATAGTGCGTTGACTTCCTTTTCACTGAGTATGATTTCGCGTTTCGCGCCGACCTCGCTGTAGGCCTCTGGCTTCAAGGGCTGATCTGATGTTTGTCCGCGTGAATTCGCTAATGACCTGGATGGTTTTATCGAATCCAGTTTTTGCAGTTTGGCATCGAGTATGGATTCTTCTTTAGTGTTGAGGGTGACTGGTGTGAATTCTGAAGGAAAGAGATAGCTTTTTACCACCCAGACAGTAATGCCGATGGTAACCACCATCATGACAAGCATGATCAGGATAACGTGCGTCCAGCGGACCCCGCTGCGTTTTTCAACGACTTGTGTGGTGGTTTCAGTATTCATGCCGTCATAGTGACGTAATCAAGCGCACGCGTAAAGTGCAGGAGATACATTCTAGCAGTGTATTTGCATCATTCGGGAGGAAATTCCCTTAAAAGCCGGTTAGTTAGTGGAGAGATGGGTGAATGTTAGTATTGTGTGAATTTTACATCAACAGTCATAATCGGCCATAGCGTCAACAGGCTCGGAAGAGGAGATCACGCTCACTACCACTGGGGATTTATGTTAAAGTTGGGTGCATGAAAATATCTGGACACTTAAGAAAGATGGTGACATCGCTTTCGTCCCCCGTCAGTTATACGCTGCCACTGGACGAAGAGCGCGTTCCATTGAATCAATATATAGGTCACGCCATATCACTGGACTACCGCGGTGAAATTCACTGTATAGAATGTGGTCGAAAAACCAGCAAAAGTTATAACCAGGGTTATTGTTATCCCTGTTTTCAATCGCTGGCCGCTTGTGACATGTGCATTATGAAACCGGAAACCTGTCACTACCATAAAGGTACCTGTCGTCAGCCGCAATGGGGTGAGACGCATTGTTTTCAGGACCACTATGTTTATCTGGCCAATTCGTCCGGGATCAAGGTAGGCATCACGCGGGGTACGCAATTACCAACACGCTGGATTGATCAGGGTGCCAGCCAGGCGCTGCCTGTGTTCCGGGTCAGAAATCGCTTATTATCAGGGCAGCTGGAAGTGGTCATCAAGGAGCATGTGTCTGACCGTACAGACTGGCGCAAAATGCTCAAGGGAAGTCCGGATGAGATCAATCTAGGGGTTAGGCGTGACGAATTACTGGAACTATCCAGTGAAGGTATTCGTTCAATAGAACAGGCCAGTAATGCCACTGACATTACCTTGCTAAGCGATGAACAGAGAGTCGATATTGACTACCCGATCGAAGTGTATCCGGCAAAAGTAAAATCATTAAGTTTCGATAAAACCCCTTTGGTCCAGGGTGTCCTTCAGGGTATCAAGGGGCAATATCTGCTGCTCGACAGCGGCGTATTGAATATTCGCAAATTTGCCGGCTACCATGTCGATTTTGCTGTTACCTAGGGCCTGTTAACACTAATTACGCCGTCGCGGGGGCGTAATTAGTGTTAACAGGCCCTAGTATCTGAACAGTCAATATCCTGATCAAGCATCAGCGTTGTATCAGCGCTTCTACAAATGGCCAGGCATTTTCAAGGATAATCGTCTGGGCCTCCTGGGTTGGATGAATCCCATCTTTTTGCATGAGATCAGAGTTTCCACCTACCTGATCCAGAAGAAATGGAATTAACGGAATCTGATACTGCCTGGATAGTGTCAGGTAGACATCATAAAAAGCCTGTGTATATTTTTTGCCATAATTGGGCGGGATCATGATGCCGGTGAGTAGTACCCTGGCCTGATATTGCAGGCTCAAGTTGATCATTTCCGACAGGTTCTGTTTCATTGCGGCGACAGAAAGTCCCCTCAGGCCATCATTACCGCCGAGTTCGATAATGACGTAGGCTGGCTGGTACTCCATTAATAAAGGCGGCAACCTTCTCAAGCCATTATAGGTCGTATCGCCACTGATGCTGGCATTAACCAACTGGTATGTGAAACTTTTTTGCTTTAGTCTATGTCGAAGTAATGAAACCCAGCTTTTATCAGGATCTATACCATGCCCTGAACTCAAGCTGTCTCCGATAACCAGGATAACAGGCTGACTTTTTTCAGTATGTTTCCCGGCTATGACGACATTGGCATAGCCGGTCGCAATAGCCAGTAATACTAATAAAATTTGACGTATCATGGACAATCCTTCTGAAATAATATTATCGGCCCATAGTCTATGTAAAGACGTACCCTCGCTAGACCATTCTGCAGATCAATATATCAATATCCTGCAGGGTGTTGATCTGGAAATCAAGTCAGGTGAGACCATTGCCATTCTTGGAATATCCGGTTCCGGCAAATCAACACTACTGGGATTACTGGCAGGGCTAGACAGCCCAAGCAGTGGCGATGTGGTTCTTGCCGGGCAACGGCTCAGTGACCTGGACGAAGACGGGCGTGCTGAACTCAGGTCTTCACGGGTCGGGTTTGTGTTCCAGTCTTTTCAATTATTACCTAACCTGAATGCGCTTGAGAATGTCATGCTGCCCCTGGAATTAAAATCGGTTGCCGATGCGGAACAACAGGCACGCAAGCTATTGGACAGGGTTGGGCTCGGGCAGCGCTTGCACCACTATCCACGTCAATTATCGGGGGGTGAACAGCAACGCGTGGCGATAGCACGGGCATTTGTCGTTCAGCCAGACATTGTTTTTGCGGATGAACCAACCGGGAATCTAGACAGTGCCACCAGTG
>JGI24023J19991_10002934_pt1 | contig 12180 bp, 7 predicted proteins | sample Cruoilmetagenom1_FD_19991 | JGI IMG/M metagenome (IMG submission 19991)
AGAGGAATGAGTTTTTCCTTGCCGAATGCCACACTCTTCGGCACGGTCCAGTTTTCTTTTTGTAGCGTAACGCTATCGGTGTTGCGTGGCAGGCCATAAAAGTCGGCACCGTAAAAACTGGCAAAGCCTTCCAGTTTGTCCAGTGCGTTAGCTTGTTCAAATACTTCGGCATAAAGCTCGATGGCGGCGTGGGCGGAATAAATCCCGGCGCAGCCGCAGGCAGATTCCTTAGCGCTTTGTGCATGGGGTGCACTGTCGGTGCCGAGGAAGAATTTTGGGTTGGCCGAGATGGCTGCCTCGATGAGTGCCTGACGATGGCTTTCACGCTTGATGATGGGCAGGCAGTAGTAATGAGGACGAATACCACCGGCCAACATGGCATTACGGTTATACAGTAGATGATGCGGTGTGATGGTCGCTGCGATGTTACTAGCAGCACCTAAAACAAAATCGACGGCATCCTGGGTGGTAATGTGTTCAAGCACCACTTTCAGCTTCGGCAAGCGTTGTGTTAAGGGTAACAATACCTCATCAATAAAAACCTTTTCCCGATCGAAGATATCGATGTGTGATGCCGTTACCTCACCATGTACCAAAAGGGGTAGCCCCAGTTCGGCCATTTTCTCCAGCGTGGCGTCACACTTGCGAATATCCGTTACTCCGGCATCGGAGTTTGTCGTCGCCCCGGCAGGATAGAGTTTGAGGGCCTGTACGAAACCACTTTGTCTGGCGTTGGTGATTTCATCAGGCGGGGTATTATCCGTTAGATAAAGCGTCATCAAGGGCTCAAATATTAGCCCGGCCGGAATGGCCGCCATTATCCGTTCACGATAGGCCATGGCCTGTTCGGTTGTAGTCACCGGTGGTTTGAGATTGGGCATGATAATGGCCCGGGCAAAACGTTGCGCGGTGTCCGCTACGACATACTGTAAGGCATCGCCATCACGTACATGCAGGTGCCAATCATCAGGGCGGGTCAGGGTGAGTTGTAGCAAGTTAAGAACCTCGAAGAGATAAATTTGTTTCGATTATGCCAGCTTCGGCGTGCAGGATCATTTCCGGATGAGGATGACCCACAGACTATTTTCCTGCGCTATGCCCAGATATTGAATGTTTTTTTGTTTAGCCCAGGTTTTCACGTCTTACCGCAAGGGGGATACGTGATGAGAAGTTTTGCCGCTGTATCTGGCTCGAGACGCTCAACAGCCTTGTTGATCGCCAGCAGATAACCGGGGCAGGTCTGACCACGGACGTCAATGATGGCCGTACCGTTTTCCATATGGACCGAATTGGCCTCAAGCGTAGATGTCTGTCTCTTCGAGAATGGCCACATATTGCCTGTGCTTTCCGTGAATACTGTGTGAGCATGAAATGTAACCGTTTGCATGCGTTCACCATACATAACTCGGACAGGCTAACAGATAGCATCTCAAATCGTCTACGAGATCATCCTTTTGTCGCCTTCCCGTATTTTCCCCATCGTGCGCTGACCAGACCAGTTGTCCTCAACATGGATTCCAGATTACGGCTCATGGTAAGTCCAGACGGGGGCCCTAGAGTAATGAAAAATCAACCAAATCTAATTGATAACGATTAGCGTTTAGATTAATGTTTAAGTATGGCCACCTCTGACACTGGGACCGTTATAACCCAAACCCGAGTGAACATAGGCGTGACAGGGGGACGGATTACCTGACCACATATCGTTCAATATGAATATTGCATACTCTGCTATAAAGGACTTAAAACAAATGAAAATCAATAGCTTGCGAAATCCATGGCACTATCTTGCCACCATGCTCCTGGTGGCGATTACAACCAGCGCATGGGCGGCACAGGGGGAAAAATTGTCGCCAGAACAAAAGCTTGGCCGGTTACTGTATCAGGACATCAATTTGTCCCTGCAGCGGAACCAATCCTGTGCATCCTGCCATAGCCTGAAGCGAGTCAGGATGTCCAAGCAGGACAAGCTCACCGCCCCCGGTTTTGTCGCCCCGGATAATGTCCGCAACGGTACGCCGGTGTCTGCCGGGTCCATCGCCGGTAAAACCGGGAGTCTGAATACCCCGAGTGCCGGTTATACCGCTTTTAGTCCCTTCTTTCATTGGGATGGTGCAGAGGGTCTCTACGTCGGCGGGCAATTCTGGAATGGCCGCGCGACAACCCTGGCCGAACAGGCCAAAGGNCCATTCCTTAATCCGGTCGAAATGGCCATGCCGAATAAATGGGCCGTGGTGAGTCGTCTGAAGGAACGAAANAAATACGTCAAACTTTTCAAACGGGTTTATGGCGTGAACCTGGATGCTATCCCTCCCTATAAGGGNACTTTTGCTGGTGAGGAGGANGATGAGGCGAAGGGGCTGTTGGTNCCTGCAGGCGTACTCGAGATTTATNATCGCATGGCCGTGGCCATCGCGGCCTTTGAGAAAAGCCGCCGCTTTCATAAATTCAACGCCAAGTTCGATTTTTATCTGGCCGGCATGACACAGCTGTCGCCCCTTGAGGCCCAGGGCTTGACGCTATTCGAAGGCAAGGCCCAGTGTTCGGCGTGTCACGNGAGCACGCCGGTGATGGCACCGGATGGCAGTCCGTTTCCACCNTTATTCACCGATTTCACCTNCGATAATATCGGTCTGCCTCGCAATATGAATATCCCGGGNCAACCCGAACCTGATCTGGGCCTGGGTGGCAGGCCCGATNTCGCGGCCCGNGATCCGGCAGGCAATGAACTCGGCAAGCACAAGGTGATGAGTTTGCGCAATATCGAACTCACGCCACCCTATGGTCACAACGGGGTACTGCAGACCTTNCAGGAGGTTGTCCATTTTTATAACACGCGTGATGTCCTCCGCCGGGTNACCGACAACAACGATCCCGACTTTGGGACCAGTGGCTGGCCTGACCCCGAAGTACCCCAAAACGTCAATACCGATGAATTAGGTGATTTGGGACTCAGTGCGGATGAAGAAGCGGCCCTTGTCGCTTTCCTGAAAACCCTGACCGATGATTATCCGCGCTGGGGGCAGGATTCGAATATCCCCCCGGGAACGCCTTCACCTTTTGCGAATAGCCCCTTTCCACCTCTGCCCTAGGCCGAGGATGGGACCAGGCCCGGGGAGGGTGACTTTTTCCCGGGCCTTTTTTTATGGGTTTGCATTATTCGGCGATGCCACCTTGGGTGAGGTTGACGGGATCCAGCAACGAGTTCAATTCCGCTTCGGATAAATCGGTTTCCTGTTTGGCGACTTCAAGGATGGGGCGGCCTTCCGCATAGGCCTTTTTCGCAATAGCGGCCCCCTTTTCATAACCGATAACATGATTGAGTGCGGTAATGAGGATGGGGTTTTTATCCAGCGCGGATTTGATGTGTTGTTCATTGACGGTGAAACCGGCGATGGCTTTGTCGGCCAGGGTGCGGGCGCCATTGGCCAGGAGTTCAATGCTTTGCAGGAGGTTATAGGCGATCACCGGCAGCATGACATTGAGTTGAAAATTGCCGGACTGGGCAGCGATAGTAATGGTAGTGTCGTTGCCGATCACCTGGGCGCAGACCATGGCGGTGGCCTCGGGGATCACCGGGTTGACCTTGCCGGGCATGATGGAACTGCCGGGTTGCAGGGCGGGCAGGGCGATTTCGCCCAGACCGGCCAGTGGGCCGCTGTTCATCCAGCGCAGATCATTACTGATTTTCATCAGGGCCACGGCCAGAGTCTTGAGTTGACCGCTCATTTCCACCGCCACGTCCTGGCTGGCCAGGCCGACAAACTTGTTCTCCATGGGGGTGAAGGCGATGCCGGTACGTGCCTTGATGGCGGCAACAAATTTTTCAGCAAATTCCGGGTGGGCATTGATACCCGTGCCGACGGCTGTGCCGCCCTGGGGCAAGGCGCGCAGGCGGGTGAGGCCGGCCTGAATGCGATACATGCACTGGCGGATCTGGGTCACCCAGGCCTGTAATTCCTGACCAAAGGTAACCGGCATGGCATCCATCAAATGGGTGCGGCCGGTCTTAACGACATCCTTGAGTTCTTCGGCGCGGTCTTCGAGAGTACCGACCAGATGATTCAATGCGGGTAACAGCTGCTCTTCGATTTCCAGACAGGCACTGACATGGATGGTCGTCGGAATCACATCATTAGAGCTCTGGCTCATATTGACGTGGTCATTGGGGTGAACCGTTTCGCCGGATTGATCACTGGCAAGATGGGCGATCACCTCATTGGCATTCATGTTGGTACTGGTGCCGGAACCGGTCTGAAAGACATCGATGGGGAAGTGTTTGTCGTACTGGCCGTCGGCGACGGCCTCGGCGGCTTCCTGAATGGCGGCACCGATCTTTTCGTCCAGTAATTCGAGTCGCCAGTTGGCCGCAGCACAGGCCCCCTTGACCAGCCCCAGAGCACGAATAAAGCTGCGCGGCATGGCAAGGCCGCTAATGGGAAAATTATCGATTGCTCGTTGGGTTTGGGCGCCATATAAGGCATCGACGGGGACTTGCAATTCCCCCATGCTGTCCCGCTCGGTGCGGAATTCTTTTTTAGCCATTCGAAGCCATCACCTCGTCCATCTTGTAATGTTTCCAGGAGCGGATGCTTTGTTCCACTAGCCGCCACTTGTCGTCGTCTTCACGTTCCAGGATGACATCCTGGTTGAGCGTAATAATACGCCCATCGGTGCCGACAATCGACTCGTTTACATTAAAGATGATTCGACGTTGGGTGATGGTTTTGATTCGGGTGTTGGCATAACTGATGCAGATGACGCTTTGTTTCTCAAACTCATTATTGCGTCGTTTGTACCAACCTGCGTAATTGATGTGCTCTTTACTGGGATTGCCAAAAACCTCGACTTTTTTCGAGATCAACTCCATATGATTTGACAGGTCTCTTGCACCGATAGTCCTGGACATGGCTTCTTGCCACTTATATATAATCTGGGTTTCTTCTGGATGATGCATAGGTTGCTTGAAAACCTTATTTAATAAGTTGATATGTTTAAATTGTAAGTAGTTGTGTCCTACTAGTATTTATATCGTTCACACAAAAAAAACCTGAAATTTTCTTTATTGCTGGTAGGAAAACTATAAATTAAGCATTTTCTAATATATCGTCCGGCAAATTTTGACGTTATATCATGGAATATTCCGGTTACTTATTGAAAAAGCATGAAAATTTTAATTTAGTATAGCCCAGACCTGATGCGTCAATCTTGACCTGATGCGCAAAAACCACGATGATACGCGGCTCCTTACGTGCGCCACGCGTTTGTGGTTGCGATTAACGACAGTTGTAAAGAAAAAATAAGGAATCACATGAGCGACGCGGACAAAAAACGACTTCTACGTGAAATGATCTTTTACCGCCGTTTCGAGGATCGTACCTTCGAAGCCTATATGGAACGAAAAATCGGCGGATTTCTCCATTTATATTCAGGCCAGGAAGCCGTTGCCACAGGTGTGCTCGACATGGCCAATGTGGGCAAGGGCCAGGAAAATGACTATGTCATTACCGGTTACCGTGACCACGTCCATGCCATCAAGACCGGCGCCCCACCCCGTGAAGTGATGGCCGAACTCTATGGCAAAGAGACCGGCTCATCCAAAGGCCGCGGCGGCTCCATGCACATCTTCGATGCCAGCCAGAACTTCATGGGAGGCTATGCCCTAGTGGGTCAGCCTTTCCCATTAGCCGCCGGTCTGGCGCTGGCTTGCAAGCACAAGGGCACCAATCAAATCGCCATTTGTTTCCTCGGTGACGGCGCCAATAACCAGGGCACCTTCCACGAAACCATGAACATGGCGTCGGTTTGGAATCTGCCGGTGTTGTTTGTCTGTGAAAACAATGGTTACGCCATCGGTACCCATATCGATCGCTCCACTGCCCAGCTGGATCAATACAAGCGTGTGGATACAGCCTATAACATGAAGTCCAGTCAACACGATGGTATGGACATCGACAACGTCATGGCAGCGGCCAAGACTGCTATCGACTTTGTGCGTAACGAACAGAAACCCTATTTTATTGAATTCATGACCTACCGTTTTCGCGGTCACTCCATGTCGGATGCCAAGGGCTATCGTACCAAGGAAGAAGAAGCCGAATGGGAGAAGCGCGACCCGATCAAGATCTACAGCAAGAAACTGATCGATGCCGGTCTTATCAAGAAAGCCGATATCAAGGCATGGGAAAAAGAGATTGATGAGGAGATCGAAAATGACATCATCAAGTTTGCCGAAGAAGCTCCGGAGCCAAGGGTCGAAGATCTGAATAAATTCGTACTGGATGACAATCCTGATCCACGCTGGATTGGTCCTTTACAAAAATAATATATTAAAGAGGTTAACATGGCAGAGACTGCTTACTGGGAAGCGATTCGTCGCGCCCACGATGAGGAAATGGCACGAGATCCGATGGTGATTGCCATGGGTGAAGATATCGGTGTCGCCGGTGGTACCTACAAGGCGACCTCCGGTCTGTATGACAAATACGGTGAAACACGAATTGTCGATTGTCCCATTTCGGAAAACTCCTACACCGGTATTGGTATTGGTGCTTCCATGGCGGGGATGCGTCCCGTTATTGAAATAATGTCGATTAACTTTGCCTTATTGGCACTGGATACCATCGTCAATGCGGCGGCTAAAATACGTTATATGTCCGGTGGCCAGATAGCCTGCCCCATCGTCATGCGTACACCGGGCGGTACCGCGCATCAGTTGGCGGCGCAACATTCGGCCCGTCTGGCACGTATGTTTATGTCGACGTCTGGTTTGCGTGTGGTCACGCCGCGTGGTCCNCTGGATGCCTATGGCATGCTGAAGTCGGCCATACGTTCAAATGATCCGGTGATCATTATNGAACATGAACAAATGTATAACCTCAANGAAGACATCCCTGATGAAGAGTTCTTNCGCCCGCTGGAAGGCGCCGAGGTGGTGCGNGAAGGTTCGGATATTACCCTGATCGGTTACAACTACAGTGTGCATCTCTGTTTACAGGCGGCNGAACGTCTGGCCAAAGACGGCATCAGCGCCGAGGTCGTCGACCTGCGTTCACTCAAACCCATCGACCGTGAGACCATTCGCAAGTCAGTGGAAAAAACCCATAAGGTGGTGGTGGCAGAAGAAGATGAGGCCCCGGTGGGTGTCGGTTCTGAAATCATCACCGGCATCATGGAAGACTGTTTCTTCGCGCTGGATTCCCAGCCCGTGCGTATCCATGCCGCCGATGTGCCTGTGCCCTATAACGCCAAACTGGAAAAGGCCGCCATCCCGAATGCGGATGATGTTTATCAGGGCGCCTTGAAGGCCATGGGTAAGATATAGGAAGTATCGAGTGACGAGTTACGAGTGAGAAGTAACGACGTTAAAGAAAATAAATATCTCGTGGGGAGTTGGTGAATTAAACAATCTATCGGCTGATTGTCCTTACCACTCGCTACTCGAACCTAGAAACTGTGAATTTATGTCTGAACCGTATGTAATTAAAATGCCCCAGCTTTCCGACACCATGACCGAGGGTATGGTGGTCAGTTGGGAAAAGAATATTGGCGACAAGGTCGAGCGTGGCGACATCGTGGCGACCGTCGAGACCGACAAGGCCATCATGGATGTGGAAGTTTTTCGTGAAGGCTACCTGTCCGGCCCGATGGTCGAAGTGGATTCCACTATCCCTGTGGGTGAGGCCATGGCCTATCTGGTGGCCAGTGCCGATGAAGTGCAAGCAGAAGGCGCTGCCCCCGTCGCCGCTGCCTCACCTACCACAGAAGCGGAAGCTACACCGGTAGCGGCACAGCCTGTGGATGAGACCCCGGCGGATGCCTATACCGTCAAGATGCCCCAGTTGTCTGACACCATGACGGAAGGGGTGATGGTCAGCTGGGAAAAGAATGTTGGTGACAAGATCGAGCGGGGCGATGTCGTCGCCCAGGTCGAGACCGACAAGGCCATTATGGACGTGGAAGTCTTCCGTGAAGGTTATCTGTCAGGTCCGATTGCCGAGATCGACAGCACTATTCCTGTCGGTGATGCCATTGCTTTTCTGGTGGCTGATGCGGGGCAGGTTCTCGATAGCAAACGGACTGCCGTTGCGGCAGCTGCACCCGCAGCGGCTGAAAAGCCCAAGTCACACCCNGCGGGGACCGCCCAGGCCAAGACCCGTGTGCCGGCCCAACCTCACGGGGCGACACCGGCGCCGCGTCCATCCAGCAAGAATGCCACGCCCTATGCACGCCAGTTAGCGGGTGCTCACGGTATCGACCTCAACAGTATTCCGGGTACCGGTCCAGGCGGGGCTATTATCGCGGCAGATGTACTGAACAGTGACGTGCAGAAGACCTCCACCAAGCGCATCTTCCAGGTGCCGGGTGAAGGCCGCACCATGACGGCGATGGAAAAGGCAGTATCCCACAATATGGAATACTCCTTGTCCATGCCGCTGTTCAGAGTCACGGTCCATATTGACCCGAGTGCCCTGAAGACCGCCTCCAAGGCCAAAGGCTTCTCTCTCACCGTGACCCTGGCCAAGGCAGCGGCCCTGGCGATTGAAAAGCACCCCATTGTCAATGCCGTTTATCAGCATGAAGACCGGATTATTGAGCGTAGCCAGGTCGATATCGGTATCGCAGTCGAAACCGAGGGCATGGGACTGGTGGTACCGGTGTTACGTGATGTGGTGGGTTCCGACCTGGGTTCCCTGAGTGCGAACTGGAAGGACATGGTGGATCGCGCCCGCGCCCGCCGTCTGAAGCCGGATGAATACTCCAATCCGACCTTTACCATTTCCAATATGGGCATGATGGGGATCAGTCAGTTTGACGCCATCCCGTCGCCCGGTACCTCGGCGATCTTTGCCATTGCCACCCTCGGTCCGCAGGGCATGCCGGTGACCATTACGGCCGATCACCGTATCGTCAACGGTGCCGATGCGGCCAAATTCATGAATACCTTTAAAGAGCTGGTGGAAAGCCCGAGCTGGCTGGATTCCGCCGCTGTGGCCGTCGCCTCGACAACCACCGTGGCCAGCAGTGGCTTTGAACTGCCCAAGGGCAACTGGGACTACGATGTGGTGGTCATCGGTGGTGGCCCGGGTGGGGAAGACTGTGCCCGTGACCTGATTGAACACGGCTTCAAGGTGGCCATGGTGAATGATGCCCCCTTCCCGGGTGGTGAATGCCTGTGGCGTGGTTGTATCCCTTCCAAGGCCTGGCGTGCGGCGGCCGACCGCATTCGTGACCGCGGCCACGACAAATTACTGGGTATCAGCGGCACCAACAAGCCAGAGCTTGACTGGGGCAAGATGGAGAAACACCGCCGTTCTGTCCTCGAAGAACGCGGCAAAATGGCTCTCAATACCGATAAGGGCGTGAAAATCGATGTGATGCAGGGTTTTGCCCGTTTCGCAGATGATCACACGGTGTTTGTCGACACCGGGGGCAATCAGAATGACCCTCATACCCGTGCGGTTGAGGGCGATGCCAAAAAGGGTAAGAAAATTAGCTTTGGTGTAGCGGTGATTGCCACGGGTGCGCCGCCCTTTGTGCCCCCCATCCCGGGCGCCCATGAGGGAGTCGCCAGTGGCGCTGTGCTGACCTCAGACACGGTCTGGGGCCTGAAAGAACAACCCAAGCGTATTGGCGTTATTGGCGGTGGTGCGATTGGCTGCGAAATGGCACAGATCTTCCAGGATTTTGGTTCTAAAGTAACGCTGCTTGAAGGCAACGAGCGCATTCTGGCCGAAGTCGAGCCGGAGGTGGCCAAGCAACTGACCGCCATTCTCAATGAAGACAAGAACCTGTCTATCGAGACCGGCGTCAAGATCAAGGAGATCAAGGGCGAGCCTGGCAAGATGAAAATTGTCTATGACGGTTGTGATGGCAAGGTACACAATTTTAGTTGTGACTACGTCATTATGGCCACGGGCAAGCGCCCGGTCCTCGAGCCCCTGCAGCTCGATAAGGCCGGTATCCAGACGGAAAAGGGTGTCATCAAGGCGGACAATCGTTGCCGCACCAATGTGCCGCATATCTTTGCCGTGGGCGATGTCATCGGTGGCCTGATGCTCGCGCATACCGCCGGTCAACAGGGCCGGGTGGTGGCGCATAATATCGGTGGCGAGGCCCATGTCTACGACCAGGACAAGGATTCCGGCGTGATTTTCACTCGTCCCGAGGCCGCCTTCGTGGGGCTGTCTATGGAACAGGCCAAGGCCAGGGGTTTCGATGCCGCCGAGGTCAAGGTGCCCATGAGTGTGGACGCCAAGGCCATGATTACCGGCGAAACCCTGGGGTTGATCAAACTGGTGGCGGACAAAAAATCCCATCAAATTATCGGGGTTCACATGCTGGCTGACCATGCCGACACCCTGATTGGTGAAGCCGTGATGATGGTTTCGGCCAATCTGACCCTGGAACAGGTCGGTCAGGCTATCCATCCCCATCCTACCCAGACCGAGTTGTTTGGTGAGCTGGCCAGACGCCTGTCATCACGCCTGCGCCGGTCTGAAAAACGGGCGGCCAAGGCCAAATAGACCGTAGTCGGTTCCGGGCATCGATCCGGAACCGCTTCTTTACATTATCCCGCCATGACTGGAATGGAACTTGCTTTCATTCTGGCGTATGAAACTCTCTTTTCGATATGCACGGCTTTTGATGCTGGTTCTGGTATGGCCAGCCGCTGAGGTATTGTCTGCGCCCAGCCGTTTTTCCGGCCAGGTAGATCCTGAACAATCTATTGCCCGGGATGACGACGCGGAAGAAAAACCGGCGCAAGTGGCCAGGCTGAGTCCTCCCCCCAACGCAACCGGTTTTGTTATATCAGAACAGGAGGCGATTAAGCTGGAGGAACAACTGGCTAGTAAGGAAGCGGAGACCGAAGACACCCAAGCGGAAGTCGGCCAGGCCGAAGAACCAAAACCGCGTCGTGATATGTCAATCTCCGAGGCCTTAAGCCGGGATGAATCCGATCCGTCAGGTACTATGGATGATGCCGGGCAGGAGGTCATTGAATGGGTCGGCAAGGATCGGCGTATCAAGCGGGTCAAGAAAATTCCGGGCACGATCTATCTCCAGTCACGCAAGCCTGCCAACAAGCTGATTATCACCGATGACTACCACCATTCCACCACGGAGTTGCTGGGCACAGCCGAAATTCGTCACTATGGCGCCCGACCGGAAGAGTCGAAATGGTTGTATTCAGGCTCCAAGTTTCTGTGTGAGTTACGTCACCCCATACCGGGCTTCGGTTACGCCATCATGAAACAGGGCGTGAGTGAACCCTTGCAGTTTCTTGTCGAGGCAGATGGCTTGATAGGCGGCTCGGGTGAGGCCCGTATTCAATCACGCCCACCGACCTGGAAGCGATTTACCCTCGTCAAGGACCTCGGAATTATCTCGGTTGAACCCAAAGACAAGGTGCTGTTTTCGGTTTCCAGTGAATGGGTCAAACGCTTGATGCTGGAACTTCGGGACGGTATGCAACCGACGATCTCTTTCTGGGACGATGATACCGGTGGCGAAGATGTGGTGCTGACGGTCTCCTCGTTTAATTTTCAGAAACACCTGCCGGAATTTTCAACGTGCCTGGGTAATCTCCTGCCGTATTCCTTCAAGGATGTACGCAAGCGTACCGTCTACTTTGGCTATGACAAATACAAACTGTCCGCGGCGCAAACAGAGCGTCTGAAGAAGGTAGTCGAATACGTGAAGCTGGATGAAACGGTGAAAAAGGTCGATATCACCGGTTTTTCAGACAGTGTCGGTTTTGCCCGTTATAACAAGACCCTGGCGCAGCGACGGGCCAATGCGGTGAAAAAATATCTGCTGGCACAGGGCCTGCCCGCCAGCAAACTGGCGGTCAAGGCAAAGGGCGAGAAGGGTAAAAAGCATTCCAATCGCACGGCCTCAGGCCGAAGCAAGAATCGTCGCGTCGAAGTGACTCTCATAAAATAACCGCTAAAGCACCCTCATTTCCTACCATTCTCGGGTAGAATCCTAAATCAATCAGTTGACCGCTAATCAAGTACTCTATCAATGTGATAAATCAAGATTCAGTTGGCCTGTCAGCGTTCAGGGCAAGGCGCGTCTCGAAGCGAATGGCCATAGTCCTTTGCGAGAGGCGGACCGCTCCTGGCCATCCCTGGCCCTGCGGCATTAGTGCGTCCATGCACATCAACGCAGCCATGG
>JGI24023J19991_10002935_pt1 | contig 12180 bp, 14 predicted proteins | sample Cruoilmetagenom1_FD_19991 | JGI IMG/M metagenome (IMG submission 19991)
AGAATTTGCCGGTGCGGAATGCCGTTCTCAACAGCGATGCGCCGTATGACCTGAGCTTCGGATGGCTCGTGTCCGCCCGTACCTCCGCTGGCAAGCAGCCACTGTGCTTCCCCCCGTTTGAGCAGTTNNANACCCCACTTGACACGGCGAAGCAGCGTCGGACTTGGTTTGCCGTCACAATAGACAACTGCCCCGAGGATGACTATGGCATCAGTCCTGTCAGGCATTGCCTGTCTCCATCAGCGCCTGTTTCTTTCGTAGGAACGAATGAACTGCACATTCGAGAATTGTATCTCTGTCAGTAGTGATGAAGGGAACTTGCCTGGAGAATAGCGCGGCTTGTACCAGGGCTGGAGATCGAAATAAGATTGCAGGTCAGCGTTATTGAAACGCCTTCCATACCGTGCATAGACTTCGTTGCGCATGCGCCTGAGTTGTTTGTGGGTTTTGCCGGCAAGGTCCGCTTCAGTGAGGCGGCGCGTCATCTCTGCCGCCCTGCTGTCATTCGTGATGATCATCTTTATAATATATGCTCAAGCCCCATGCAAGTATCATCTGTCAGATCCCGCCCGTGTTTCCCGCATCAAGCTTGCATTTAAACTCCGTAGTATCGATAACTCCCCACGTAACAATCGCTTCGGAGCCTTTGCTCCAAAATTCTACGTTTTGCCCCAGATATTTCGCGCCGCTGGCGGAGCGGGTGAGAAACAGCAGTTTTTGTTCATCGATGTCGTCGGATAGACGTGTCACTACGGCAGCGGGCAGTTCGGTCTCATTATAGAAAACGGCTGTGATGGAGCCGTGTTTCTCCGGGGTGCAGATAAACACCGCTGAATGCGTAATCACTGCTGACCCCGTGGTGATCTGAAGTTCGGTGATGCGATGCTGATAGTGGCTGTGCGCACACTGAGATTTGTCATCCGATTTCCAGCAGTCGTTGCGTCCCTTGATCCAGCCGCGCTGCCCGGCTTTCAGGGTTTTGAGTTCTTCGGCAGGATAGCTTTCGGTTGCCAGCTTGAAATATTTGGCCAGCTTGCGATCGAGTGCTGCGAGTTCATCGTTTTGACAGATCAGTTCCTCGATGCTGCCATTCGCTTTGCTGCAGTCAAAAGAGGGCTCCGCAGCCTGGCTGGCGGATATGAAGCCGAGCAGGCAGACGGTGAGCGGGATTCGAGAATATTGCATTGTTTCACTCCTACAGAAACTGTGTGCCGAATGATAAGAAGTAAGCAGTGGAGTAGCAAGCTGGAATTGTGCGGGACTCTGTCAAAGTGTGGTACTTGGTGCTATGATGTGCCATAAAAGCAAGGAAGCAATATGCGGATGTTTAAAACAAAGCAGTTCAGTAGCTGGGCGGAGAAAACGGGACTTGGCAACGACTCATTGCAAAAGGCTGTTTCCGAGATGGAGCGAGGCCTCAATGACGCGGATCTTGGCGGTCATGTTTATAAGAAGCGTGTTGCTCTCCAGCAACGAGGGAAAAGCGGTGGTGCTCGAACGATCATTGCCTTCAAGTTAAACAATAAAGCCTTTTTCATGTATGGCTTCGCCAAGAACAAGCGGGCGAATATTTCAATGAAGGAGTTGAAAGCGTTAAAATTGCTGGCGACGCATTTACTGAGCTATGACGAGAGGATGTTGACGAGGGCCTTGCGTGTCAAAGAACTGATAGAGGTAGGCAACGATGGATAAATCGATACTGGATACAATTCATGAGACAGCTGATGGGCTTCATCAAGCTGGTGTCATGGATACTACAACCATGCGAGAGTTTGATGCCCTGTGTCTGCCACCTGTAAAAGAGTATACAGCTGCCCAGATTAAACAAATCCGGCTATATAACAGGGCAAGCCAGGCGGTATTTGCTGTATATCTGAATATTAGTCTCTCCACCATACAGAAATGGGAGCGGGGACAAAAAAAACCAAACGGGGCATCCCTTAAATTGCTTGATCTTGTAGATCGCAAAGGACTGGAGTTTATGGCGTGAGGGGCCTCAGGGACAGTTGTAATGGCGCCGGATACTGGCCGAGCATGGTGCTTATCTGATAAGCGCCAGGAGATCATTTAAATTCATCATGTATCACTCTTCCTGAATTCCAGGTAGTAGTTTGTGCTCAGCAACGGTTTGTCATCAATCAACTGGAAGCCGGCCCCGGTCACTTCATCGATGACGGTATCCTTGCCGGCGCGGACATGGCCCATGACCCAGTTGGAACTGCGATGCGGATCACGCCGGAAGTCTATGATGATCAGAGTGCCGCCCGTTCGTAGTGATTTCCTGATCGATGCAAGCATGCTCACGGGGTATTCGAAATGGTGGTAGGTATCGACCAGAAAAGCGATATCGATCGATTCAGCCGGCAGCGAGACATCCTTGTCACTGTTGACCACGCCTTCAACATTGACGACTCCCTGCTCACGTGAAGTTCGCAGAATGTTCTCAATAAATGGCCGCGAGATGTCGACCGCATAAACCCTGCCTGCTGGCCCCGCCTTGTCAGCAAAGAGCCGCGTAAAGAGCCCCGTGCCTGCGCCGATGTCCGCTACAACCATTCCTGCTTTGACGCCGCTTGCCGCAACGATTTCATGGCGCTTGTCAAAGACCTCCCTGCCGGGGCTTTCAAAGGTATTGACCCATTGTTGCCAGTCCGGATTTTGAAAATGGCTGTTTATGTCCGGGCGAGAGGTTCGCTCCTCTGCATGCAGCAGGGGGGCGAGCAGCATGAGTGAGCAGAAAAGAGCGATACGAATGATTGATGTGTGTGAATGATGCATGTGTTTCTCGTCATTTCTCAATACTGTTGTGCATTGTATTGGATAGGATGTGTTGAGGTTGCGAAGTGCATTGTTTGCCTGAATTTGAGATTGATGCGTGCCTCAGCACATCCTATATGAATCCAGAGATTTTGTGGTTGTCTTTTCCACTGCGCCGCCACCACAATTTTTGCAGTTCCATGATCACGACAACCGACAGCGCCAGTCCCAGTAGTGAAAACCAGTGTTGCAGCGAAACCGGCTGTATTTTCAGAACGTCACTGAACCAGGGGGTATACATGGCTCCGATATGTATCAATTGAGCGATAACCGTGCCGAATAGCAATATACGATTGCGCATCGGATTGTGGCGGAAGATGGAGCGTGTTTCCGAGCGGCAGTTGAAGACATGCACATTCTCAAACAGCACCATCAGCAGCAGGGTGCCGTTGCGTGCCTCGTCTAGCGTATAACCCCACTTCAGCAATGTTGTGTAGAGATAGAATGCGACGATACCGATGACCAGGGCAGAGCTGATGACCCGTTCGATCATGAGGCGATTGAAGATCGGCTCTTTGGGCGGGCGGGGCGGATGGCGCAGTTCATCACCTTCACCGGGTTCGAATGCCAGTGCAACATCCTGGATACCGTTGGTCACCAGATTCAGCCATAACAGCTGTACTGCAAGCAACGGCAGGGGAAGACCGCTTATCAGCGCCAGGGTAAACAAAACCAGTTCGGCAGCACCGGTCGAGATCAGCAGGAAGATCACCTTGCGCACATTGGCGTAGGAGATGCGTCCCTCTTCGATGCCGGAGACGATGGAGTTGAAATTATCATCCGTAATGATGATGTCCGCAGTCTCCCGGGCAACATCGGTACCGCTCTTTCCCATGGCAACACCAACCTGGGCCGCCTTTAATGCCGGCGCATCATTGGCGCCGTCACCACTGACCGCAACAAAGTGTCCGTTGCGCTGCAGGGAATGCACGATGTCGAGTTTTTGTGAAGGCTCGACGCGTGCAAAGACATGCGCATGACGGGTTAGTTGATCTATCTCCTGCTCGCTGGCAGCGGCATGTAGTTGCGGCCCGGTGATGATCTGCGCTTCATCTGTCGCCAGTCCCAGCTTTTTGGCGATGGAGAGAGCAGTGGCAGGATGATCGCCGGTCACCATAGCCACCTCGATACCAGCTTCACGGCAGGCTGCCACCGCATCTTTTGCTTCAGCGCGTAATGGATCAATCATGCCGACCAGTCCAAGCAGCGTCAGCCCCTGCAGGTGCTGCCCGGTAAAAACCTCTCCGTCAGGTGGTTCTTTGTCGCCTGTGGCAATAGCGATGACACGAAATCCCCGGCTGGCGAGATCATTTGCCTGCTGCTCCAGACTGGAAGTGTCGATAGTAATATCCTGCCCCGGCAATGCCATGGCGGTGCACATGGGCAGCAGTTTTTCAAAGGCGCCTTTGGCGAACATGCAACGTCTGTCGCCAATTTGATTGAGTGAGGCTGAGAAGAGACGTTCTGACTCGAACGGCAGGACACCAACCTCGGGAAAAGCATTGATCGTCTGTGCTTTGACGATCCCCGCCTTGTGTGACATCACCAGCAGGGCCACGTCAACGGCGTCGCCATAATGCATCCATTGATGATCGTGCATCCCAAGATAAGCGTCGTTGCTCAGGATCGAAGCAAGGGACAAGCGTTCCAGCAACGCAGTTTCCTTATCAGAAGGCGNGGTNTGCGGCGGNTTGATATCTCCCACNGGCTCCATGCCTTCACCNGAGATCCTCCAGATGTCGCCATTGGGAAAACTGATACACCGCGCTGTCAGTTCATTGACGGTCAGGGTGCCGGTCTTGTCGGTCGCGATGTAGGTGCAGGAGCCGAGCGACTCCACTGCCAGCAGACGACGAATGATGACATTGCGTTTTGCCATACGCCGCATGCCGATGGCGAGCGCAACGGTGAGCGCAACAGGCAGACCTTCAGGAATGACGGAGACCGCAAGCGCTACAGAGAGCATGAATATCTCATGAAACGGCATGCCGCGGGAGAAAGAGACCACGGCCATGAGCAAAGCGGCAACCCCAACGAAAATGGCTATGCGGTGCGTAAAGGTCTCCATGCGAACCAGCAGTGGCGGTTTGGCCGAGTCACCNTGAATGACGTCACTGGCAATCGCCCCCAGCTCCGTTGACAGAGCNGTTGCAACTACAATACCGTTGCCCCTGCCACGCTCAACTATGGTTCCTGCAAAGAGCATNTTGCGGCGATCACCGAGAAAGCTATCAGCTTTGAGGAGATCGTCAGCTTTTTTGAGGACAGATTCAGATTCACCCGTCAGCAGCGACTCGTCGATTTCGAGCTCATGACAGGACAATAGACGTACGTCCGCCGGAATCTTCTCTCCCGACTCCAGNAGCAGNATATCGCCCGGAACCANATTCCCTGCGTCGATTTCGATAGTATCGCCGTCNCGCAGCACACGGCTTTGAGTCGTAACGAGTTGCTGCAGGGCAGTCGCTGCGCGCTGGGCGGAGAACTCCTGTATGGTGCCGATGATGGCGTTGATCAACAGCACGCCGGTGATAAAGGCTGCATCAGACCACTCCTGTATCACCACGGAAAAGATGGCCGCTGCAACCAGGACATAGATCAGCGGGCTGACAAACTGGGAGAGAAAAATCATCACCAGGGCAGGGGGCCGGGCGCGCGGCAGACTATTAGGCCCATACTGACTAAGTCTGGACTCTGCCTCCTCGCTGGTGATGCCTGATTTTGAGGAGTTAAGCTGCTCGACGATGGTGTCGCCGGAGAGTGCGTGCGGTGCTTCAGGAAGTGAGCCAGCTGCCTGGCTATTCACAATCTTGTGACTCTCCGCTGAATGGAGATTGCTCATTTCAACAGTTTTCCCTGTATATGCTGGTATAGATGACAGCGCACAAAATTAGCGGTTCAACCGGTTTTCCTCCTCACCCTCGGGGATGGGGTTGGGGCGAGAGACAACCTTCCAGACTAGTCTAAAATATTTCCATCCTGTTAGCTATCTCTGACTCTCCATCTCCTCAGCGGATGGGTGACTGCATGAGCGTAGATATATTTGACAAAAGAGTTATAACACATCAAAATGCGCAGCCTCTAAGAGCATACGCGCCCGTAGCTCAGCTGGATAGAGTACCTGGCTACGAACCAGGTGGTCGGAGGTTCGAATCCTTCCGGGCGCGCCATAAAAATCAAAGGCTTGGCGATGTTTTCGCTAAGCCTTTTTCTTTTGTCTCGGGTAAATTCCTTTCCTGCACCCACACTGCACCCACATTTTTGATTGGTTGTGCAGATAAGTCTATCTCCTTTTTGCAGTTGCCCAAACTGAGGTGAACAGAGTTGCTGGCACTAAAGTGAACTAGGCCTACACATGGAGGGAATCGCAGTTTGGGTCACCACTGTCTTCAATTGCAGGTGTAATCCATTGTCGTAGTGTGGGTGGTTCAGTAGTTCATGCGGTTAAGTACTGAGTGTGGGATACTAAGCATGAGGGTAATTCATTGTGAATCAGGCGCATATGTCTATAATGAATTAATCACAAACTGGTATTCCAGTATCGCCGCATCACTTGACATTGAAGATATTGATTCACAAACTAAACTATACATTTGGGCGGAGATTATTATGCAGGCACAGCGCATTATTTTACATACGAATAAGCTGGGGAATTTGATCGAGCAGCCGGTTCTGCCAGCTAATGTAACCGTTGAAGCTATCTTTCTGGTTGAAGAGTCAAATGCAGGACACTCCGGAAATACCCCCTCTCCACGATTGAAAAACAGTTTCAGTGTGCAGGATGACCTGATTTCACCTCTCCTCCGGCCTGAAGAGTGGGAGGCATCTCTTGACCGCACATGCAAGCAGATTGAAGGTGATGAAAGCGCTTTTAAAGCGGAGAAAAATTAATGGTTGTATTGGATACCCACGCGTGGATTTGGTGGGTCACCCAAAACAGGAAATTGCTACCCGCAACGCTCCATGAATATCTGAGCAGGGAACGAGTCCCGCATAACATCTCTGTCATTTCAGTCTATGAGGTTTCTGTGCTGGCAGGAAGAGGGCGCGTAAATGTTGGCATCCCTATTCATGAATGGATCGATGAGGCGACGGATGGCTCGAACATTCGGGTTATTCCCGTTGATAAACAGATTGCCGAATATGCTGGTAGATTGCCTGATATTCATGGTGACCCAATGGATCGAATCATCATTGCTACATCGCTATTGCAGGAAGCAACCCTGGTGACAAAGGATCATTGGATTCATCAATACCCTGACCTGAATACACTCTGGGAGTAGAAAATGGCCATCAAACCCCGGTGCGAAATTGCCAAACCCCATAAGAATATCGGATTCCTCACGGAATTGGGCAGGAAATTGTTGGTGATTCGTCGAAAGGCGATCGCAAAGGGGCTGCAGCTAAGATCAAAGGATGAAATCCTTGCTGAAATCCGCGCGGATCGAGGGTATTGATCGCCATAAAGTGATCCATTTATCCGCTGTATACTGCACCAGAATAGATCCTGATAGCATGAAAATGATACCGTCAAAAAACATTTGCGCAGAGTGTAAGTAGGATAAACACCCTATTCCGAAAAATCAAGAAGTATCAAGCAGCCCAAAAACCTCGTAAATCCTTTCAAAATACGCTCAATCGAGCCAATTTTACCTGCCTCTACCAGCAGCAAGCATGGAATGCCTTGTGAATTGATTTTTTTTGGGCAAATCTCTGTTCTGTGAATGAACCAGGCCCTACCACATCAGGCAGCATTTTGAAAAAAAGGTGGAAACTAGGTCGTGTCTATCTTAGTAATCAGTTCAACAGGCTGTCCTGCGGTGGCGCCCGGCTTTGCGGCAGTTGTTCCTGTTCGGTTGGAGCTGTTTTATCCAGATGATCCAGTATCTTTTTTATAACCACAGGGTCTTCAATACAGGCGATCACCTTGATTGCGCCCCCACATTGATCACAGATTCCACATCAATATTAAAAACTCGCTTTAAGCGTTGTGCCCAGTTCATTGAACCTCGGCGTTCTTCGGGTGGTTTATCCCGGGTATCGTCGCTCACTTTTGTCTTCCTGCCCTTGCCCTGCTTGCCAGGCGTTACCAGGGCGCGATGCTTGCTATTGGGTGCAAACACACCATGGAATCGAGTCAAATTCACTCGTGGCTTTGGAACCAGCGCCGCCAGTTTTGATATGAAATCCAGTGGCTCAAATATCACATGAGTGGTGCCATCGCGATAAGGGGTCTTTAACTCGTATCGCACCATACCATTGCGGGTAAGGGAAAGGCGTTTCTCTGCTACTGCCGGGCGGGTTATATAGCGACACAGGCGTTCCAGCTTTTTCCGCTCATGGGCTTTGCACGCAACACCGGCATGCAGTGAAAAGCCATCCACCTTGCCGACCCACTCCTCTGGATCGCTGGTGGGCATCGTTTGTAGCGTAAACACTTTGCGTCCTTGTCGTGGTCCAACCGCGATCCGGTACGTCACCGAAGACCCGTGCAGTTGATGCATTGGATCGTCTTCATCTTCGACTGCGTTTGGACTCAGGTAGCTGTTCTCGGCATCACGCTCCAGAAGGCCTTGTCGCTCAAGGTATCGGCCTATCCGTTTGGCGATAGTATGGGTTAATCTGGCCAATTCTTCACTTGTCGGGGATTTGACCCACTGAAAACGCAGGGCTGATCCATATTTGTTATCTTCCACGTACACGCCATCCAAAAACAGCATGTGCAGGTGTACATTCAGGTTGAGCGCACTGCCGAAACGTTGAATCAATGTGACGGCCCCGGTGTGTGCCGTCGTTTTGGTATAGCCGGCTTGCTTAGTAATATGCGTAGAGATGGCTCGATAGACGATACCCAGGGCTTTGCCCATAATCGCGGGTTGGCTGGCGAACAGAAACCGAAGTTGAAACGGAACGCTCAGCACCCACTGGCGCATGGCTTGCTGCGGCAGTATCTCATCCACCAATAGCGCTGCGCTTTCCGTCATGCGTCTTGCTCCGCAACTCGGACAGAAGCCACGACGTTTACAACTGAATGCAAGCAGTCGCTCGGCGTGACAGGTATCGCAACGCAAGCGTAAGAACCCGTACTCCAGTCGGCCGCATTTCAGATATTCATCGAACTCTTTACGAACATATCTGGGCAAGGGCCTGCCCTGCTCGGCCATCAACTCTGCTAACTCGGGGTAATATCGTTCAACCAGTTGATACAGTAGCGTTTGATCAGGACGATGCCGTGCGTAACGAAATCCTTTCGTAGCAGTGCTGGATTCCAGTCCAGCAGTGTTTTGTTCCATGTTCGCATCCTTGCGTAACGGTATTCCAGATCAAGGTTAGCATATATCCAGACCTGGGCGCACTGGCTATGCTAAAACTGGTTGGGAAGGCGAATGCAGATACAATTATCAAATTAGTTGAACGCCTCGAAAAAATTAAAGCTTCTGGGCAAAAAGCCAGGGTATATCTAGACCTGTCCGAGTACGAGGGATTTGAGCTGTCGGTTGTCAAAGAAAAGCTCGCTCATATCAGCACTCTATGGGCTTGTCAACAATCAAGAACTGGATATGAAAAGGGTAGATTTGCTATTGAGTAAAGGCGGAACGCTGTTGTATCTTAATCGCGATAAACTTGCACTGGAGGCGTTTAAGTCTGCGCAGACATTGCTCTCCAAGCCTCACCTCGCCAAGCAGGTGAACCTGGATTTTAAACGCGCATCGCTCCGTGATGGTATTGCTCTAGTTGCAGGTGGAAATACTGAATCGTGACGGCTTTAACTGTCGGCACAAGTAGCTGCCCCACTACGCCAAAGGGAGGAATTTGATTTGTTGTACTCATATCAAGACTTCCAGCCCCTTTTTGTCAAGCAGGTTAAGCAGTTTCAGTGATGGCCCGCTCGGGTGCTTGGCGCCAATCTCCCACTGCCGGACTGTCGAAGGACTCGTGTTGAGCACTGAGGCAAGCACTGTCTGGCTGAGTTTGTACCGTTCACGCAGGGCGCGGATGCTCTCACTTGAATACTCAGGAACAGGTTCAAGGCAAAGGGCGTCATACCGTCGCATGCTACGCATATCGATGAAACCGCCATCATGGAGGTCACGTGCTGTCTCATGTACAGCATCCAGAATGCGACTGGTTGCCTTACTCGTCGTTGTCATGGCATATCTCCTGAATTAATTGATTATTGACATGGGCGTTGAGTTGCTTCATGTCAAGTCTCAGCAGGTCGGTGGCAAGATCCTGAAGCGCTTCTAATTCCTTCTTGCTGATATTGGTGCGCTCATTCTTTTGGAACCCGAAGACGAAGAACCATCGATTATCCTTATTCGTCGCTACTATGGTGCGTACGCCACCACTTTTACCTCTGCCTGGCAAGGCAACACGTTTTTTGACAACGCCACCACCCAGATCGGCATCGATTAGCCCGTCATACATCTCGGAAACTGCCGCGCAGAGTGTTTCATCGAAAAGGCCTGTCTTACGCATCCATCTGGAAAAGTGACGCGTTTTAAATATTCTTCGCATCTATGAACTATATCACTTAGAGTTATACTTTGTCATTTGGTTCATTGCGCCAAATGAAATAGAATATCAGGCAAGAAAGGAGGGGGCATTGAACCATTGATCTCGTACCTATTGTGTCTCATTCCAATGTGTTCAGACTTCAGAATGGTAGACGGCAACTCTCGTCTACACATGATGGGGGTATTGTTGAAGTTTTTATGTATTTCTGGCAAATTGCCCAACTACGACATTTTCGTGTTCTTCTGCATTTAATAGAAGTGCTATCCGGTCTCCGAGCAGTCGCCAGGCTTCCCTTTGCTCGGCCTTCAGTTCCTGGCGTTGATAGATACGTTTCAGCTTGTTCTGTTCAACATGGTTGAGGCAGCGTTCGATGACTTCTCCTATGACGCCCAATTCACCCATCATGGTTGCACCGGTGCGGCGCAGATCATGCGGTGTCCAGCCGCCGCCGGAGAGGAGTAGGGCGCCGGTGGCATTGGTGCGGTTGGAGAGGGGCTCGCTTCTTACTCGGTCTCTGATCTGCTTGGTGATCGATTTCAGGCAAACGTGGCGATTACCGTCACGAGAGGGGATGCACCAGTCGGAGCCACCGGTAACGAAATGCAATGCCTGAAACTGTGCTTTGGTGAAGTCGGAGAAAAAGATAGTATGCTCTTTGGCATTTTTGCTATTCTCGGCCGGGATAGACCATTCACTGTCCTCCAGGTTTATCTCTTCCCAGCGGGCCTGGGATAGTTCGCCGACACGACAGCAGGTGGAGAGCATAATCCAGATTGCCAGCTCCGTGGTGCGCAACAGATTGGCGGCGGGGAGACGATTGTTCATGTTGATGATCTCCTTTTCCGAGAGATACCGATCCCGCTCTTTTTGCCTCCCGCCAACCTTCTCCTTGGTGAGTGCAGCCAGTGGATGCGCCTCGACCCATTCACGTGTAATCGCAAAATTGAAAAACTGACGCAGATCACCGAACAGATGGTTTGCCATCGTTCGCGCCCCGCGCTCTACAACGCCGTCGAATATATTCACCAGCATGGCGCGTTTTACATCGATCAGGGCGACATCGCCCAATATCGGCATGACGTCTTTGTTCAAGGCCCGCATGGTCTCCATTCCACCGTCCTTTCGCCGGGAGAGTTCAAGCTTTTCCCATTGTGCAATCGCATCGGAGAAAGTGCGTCTGGCGGCGGCTTCGGCAGCAAGGCGTGCAATCTCCTGTTTCTGTCTCTCCATCTGTTGGGCGTATTCCATCTCAGTCTGCAGTTTTTCCGCTTTTCTGGCCTCAATAGGATCAATTCCTTTTGATAAGTCAGTTTTCATTTCTCGGCAAATGGTGCGAATCTCTGCAAGAGAATGCTTCGGCCATTGCTCCACCTTAGCAGTGCGGTATTTTTTGCCGGCGCGGTATTTATATTCAAACTGGACAGTGATCTTCCCGGAACGGTTCCGCCGTACCCGCCCCCTGAGGCCAGCTCCATCATTCAAGATAGAGCCCACGTCTTTATCAGAGACTGCCTTCAGTCTGATGTTAGTCAGTTGCCTAGTTGCCATGTTTCGCTCTCCTGTGTCTGTGGGTGCAGTTTTTCCTGCACCCACACTGCACCCACAAATTCATCGGCTTTTACAGGTTTATACTGGATGAGCTTGGACAATGAAAGAGCGAAAATAGTTATAACTTACTGAAAAATAGCGTAATAAAGACCTATATGGAATTTATGGGAAATAGAGTTACTTTTCTACGAACCAGGTGGTCGGAGGTTCGAATCCTTCCGGGCGCGCCATATAAAACAGAGGCTTAGCTTGAAACAATAGCTAGGCCTTTTTTGTTTCTAGAATGTTTTATTTTTT
>JGI24023J19991_10002936_pt1 | contig 12179 bp, 10 predicted proteins | sample Cruoilmetagenom1_FD_19991 | JGI IMG/M metagenome (IMG submission 19991)
TCTTAACTAATAATTACACTACAAATGTATGTGAGTTACCTATACTACACAATAGAGAAACTGGGGGTTTTTTCTTATCATGGTTTTCAGGGAGTTTTTAATATAATTATATACAGTTGATTATTAGCACTTTAAATACTATTATTTAATCAAAACTGGTAATAGTGTTAATATCCAGACTAATATTTGTTATAATTTTTTATAAAATAACTCGCACTAGTTTATGAAATTTATGGAAAATGGGTAGTTAGGTTCTTCCCCATTGCTTGCTTTAATGGCATTTATAATAGGTAATACTAAACAAAGTAGTGCAATACCTATTAACATCAAGATTCCTAATCCGAAAAGTAAAATTAGTGGAACAGCAAGTAACGCATACATAAGCATACTTAATTGAAAGTTAATTATTGACTTGCCATGGATATCCATGCTATAAATCTTTTCTTTATTTGTAAGCCACAATATCAACGGAACTATAAATCCTCCAAATCCTGTTATAATATCTAATAACTGGCTTAAATGCGTCAAAACTATTAATTGATTATCTTTTCTCATGGCTATTGGTCTTTAATTTATACCGTATCTGTATGACGTTTAATATTATAAATTGTTACAGATTTCAAAAATTGAAAATCAACTTTACTATTAAGTAAGAGAGATTTTGAAATTCTTCTTCTTAACCAAAACAGAATTCCTATTTTTGTGCTTATATAGATATATATGAATGATCAAGATACTATAATCGCTTTAGCTACACCTTCAGGTATGGGTGCAATTGCTGTTATTCGCCTTTCGGGAAAGGGTTCAATTAGCATTGTTGATGCTTTTTTTAAATCAAAAACCGGGAATAAAAGATTAACAACCCAGAAATCGCATACGATACATCTTGGCCATATTGTAGATAACAATCGATTTATAGATGAAGTGCTAGTATCTGTTTTTAAAAACCCAAATTCGTATACCGGTGAAAATGTTATAGAAATTTCTTGTCATGGATCAATATTTATTCAACAAGAAATAATACAGCTCTTTATTCAGAATGGCATTAGATTGGCGAATCCTGGCGAATTTACATTACGTGCTTTCCTTAATGGTAAATTAGATCTGAGTCAGGCAGAAGCAGTGGCAGATCTAATAGCATCTGATTCGAAAGCCTCTCATCAAATTGCCATGCAACAAATGCGAGGTGGTTTTTCAAATGAAATTGAACTATTACGTCAAGAGTTACTCAATTTTGCTTCTTTAATAGAACTAGAATTAGATTTTTCTGAAGAAGATGTTGAGTTTGCCAACAGAGATGACTTTCAAAAATTAGTTCATAAAATTACCACTGTCTTAAAACGATTAATAGAATCTTTCGCTTACGGTAATGTATTAAAAAACGGAATTCCTGTTGCCATTATTGGTGAGCCCAATGTTGGTAAATCTACCTTATTAAATACTCTCTTAAATGAAGATAAAGCTATAGTAAGTGAAATAGCCGGGACTACTAGAGATGCAATAGAGGACGAATTAATTATAGAGGGCGTTGCTTATCGATTTATTGATACCGCAGGAATTAGAGAGACTAAAGATACTATAGAAAGTATTGGCATTAGAAAGACTTTTGAAAAGGCTTCGCAAGCACAAGTAATTGTTTACATGTTCGATGGTTCAATACTTAGAAATAAAGATGTTGCACAACAAAAGTTGTTATTAGGGTTTATTCAAGCTGAAATTGACAACATAAAAACAAAATTTCCTGATAAAAAAATACTAGTTATTGCTAATAAGACAGATTTATTATCAGATAAAGAAGTTGGTCATCTAACAGAAAAAATAAAAAGCACTTTATTACTATCGGCAAAAAATAGAGAAGGAATTATTGAGCTTAAAAATGAACTCACCTCCTTAGTCAATACTGGAGCGTTGAGTAATAATCAAACTATTGTAAGTAATAGCCGTCATTTTGAAGCATTGAATAAGGCATTAATAGAAATTACCAATGTTCAAAATGGAATTGACAATAAACTTAGTAGTGATTTAATCGCCATAGATATCAGACAAGCTTTGTCATATTTGGGTGAAATTACCGGACAAGTAACTACCGAAGATTTGCTAGGTAATATATTTGCTAATTTTTGTATCGGTAAATAACAAACCCAATTTATTTAAAAAGTTTATTTTTGCTTTCATTAAATGCAAAATAATTAAAATATGACCAACTCATCTGATCAAGAAAAGACAAACTGGTATGCTATTTATACTCGACCAAGATCTGAGAAAAAAGTTCATAAATTACTAACGGAGAATAAATTTTATACTTATTTACCACTTATCACAACCATCAGACAATGGAGTGACCGAAAAAAGAAAGTTCAACTCCCATTGATAAACTCCTATATTTTTTTAAAAATTGAAGAAAAATATTTAAATACCGTTTTACCGATACAAGGTGTAGTAAGAGTTCTAAAACATCTAGGAAAACCTGCTATAATTCAAGATTATGAGATTGAAAATTTAAAGATTTTACTATCTGATACCGATAGTATTAATTTCATTGAAAACATTGAACTTAACAAAGGTGACTCAATTATTGTGGAAAAAGGTGTTTTTAAAGGTTTAATAGCGGAATGCGTTAAATTAAATGGCAAACACAGAGTTATAGTAAGAATTCAGGGTATAGAAAATATAATTGAAGTAAATATTCCGTTAGGTTATGTCAAAAAAATAAACAGTGCATAATTATTATTAAATATAACTTAAATCAGGGTTTTTAAGATATTTTAATATCATGTATCTAGAAGGTGCTAAATTCTTATTTTTTTATATATTTGCTGAAAAGAAAAATCAAAGTGCTATGAGTTATTAATATGGAATGTTCTTCATTTAATACAATTGATGATAAATTAAGTTATTCAACTTATTTTTGAAAGATATAAAGTTTCTTCTTTTGTTTACTATGTCATATTTTTTTTGATGCTTGAATTATATTATATTCACCTTAAATAATCTAATATTAAATAATAATTAATTATATTACATCTTGATGTAATATTAACATAACTAATTTTCGTAAAATACTAACAAAATGAACATGAAATCAATAATCCCAAACCTAAAAAAATACTTATTTTTTATAAGTCTTTCTGTCCTGTTATTTTCTTGTGGATCTAAACAAGATGTTGTTTATTTTCAAGATGTAGATACAATGGGTGTGAGTAAATCAATTAATAGTTATGTTCCTACAATAAGGCCTGATGATATTTTGACCATAGTCGTATCTGCTTTAGATCAAGATGCGGTAAAACCTTTTAACTTGACTTCTGTTGCCTTTGCTGCCGAAGATGGTGGAGCAGGTAGAGCAACTCAACAAAATTACTTAGTAGATATTAATGGAAATATTGATTTTCCGGTATTAGGCACTCTTAAGTTAGCCGGTTTAAATAGAATTCAAGCGACTACCTTAATAAAAGAAATGTTAAAGGAATACATTAAAGACCCTATTGTAAACATTAGAACAGTAAATTTTAAAGTTACTGTTTTGGGTGAAGTCGCACAACCTGGTGCATACACAATATCTAACGAACGAATTACTATAATTGAAGCATTGGGTTTAGCTGGCGATATGACAATCCAAGCACAAAGAAAGAATGTTTTAGTTATTAGAGAAGAAAATGGGAATAAAACATATACAAGAGTTGATTTGACATCCGAAAGTGTATTTAATTCTCCCGTATATTACCTTACACAAAATGATGTAATTTATATAGAACCAAATAATTCAAGAATAAAGTCTTCCACAATAGGACCAAGTACCAGTACAACATTAGGTGTAATTTCTACGCTTGTGACAGTAGCCGCATTAATTATTAGTATAACAAGATAAATTTAAATTTTAACAATAATCAAATGGAGTTTGGTCATACCATAAATAATTCAATGGAAAGTGATAATTCAAGCAATAGTAATGTAGACATTAGAGAAGCTATTAGCAAATATTTAAGGTATTGGAAATGGTTTGTTTTTTCAATTATAATTTTTCTATTATTTGCTTATTTAAAGTTAAATTTTGCTAGACCACAATATGAAGCAAAGGCTAGTATTAAGATTATAGATGAAAAAAGGGGAGATAAATCAACATTATCAGCTTTTCAGGATATCGGGAGCATTTCAGGAGGATATAAGGACGAAATTAATGATGAAATTGTAATCATCAAATCTAGAAGTCTAATAAGTGAAGTAATTAAATCTCTCCAGTTAAATATTCGATTTTTTACTAAAAAAAATACGATTAGTGATTTTTTAGATAATAATTTAGGGATGAGTACTTCTTTTTATGAATTAGAAAGCTATGAAAACCCTCCATTAAAATTAAATTTTTTTATTGAAGATGAAATTCTTCATCAAACAAGCAAAGAGTTTATTATAACTATAAATTCACCAGATGAATATACATACTATGATGCTGAATATGATGTTTCGAAAAAGAAGGCATTTGGGGAAAAAATAATAACTGACTTTGGAGGTCTAATTATAACACCTAATGTCGATTTAAAAAAAGAAGGTCTCATTAACCAAAGTATTCAAGTAAATATATCTCCAATAAAAGATCTTGTTGATAGTTATATCGAATCTATAGTAATTGAACCAAACACAGAATTCTCAAGCATAATTAATCTTAAAATAGGTGATGGACGAAAGAAAAAGGCAGAAGATTTTTTAAATAAATTAATTCAAAAATATAACGATCGCGCAGTTTCTCTAAAGGATAAATTATCACAAAGCACTTCCGATTTTGTTTCTAAAAGATTAGAAATTATATCTAATGAATTAGGCGAGGTAGATCTAACTGCACAATCAATTAAGACACGTTATAAACTCTCTGACCAAGCGTCTCAAATTGGATTGAATATGCAAAGCAGTCAAGACCTTGAAAGAAGAGTAGTAGATGTAAGTACCCAATTACAAACTATTGGGTTAATGAAAGATTATGTTGCACAAAATAATGGTAATGAGTTAATACCAGATTTAGGAGTTGGTGATAATAATTCATCAACGTTTAAAGATCAATACAATCAATTAATGATTGAAAAACAAAGATTGTTAAAAAATTCTACTGAAAAAAATCCAACAGTAGTAAACATTAACGAACAACTAAGTTCATTAAAGCAAAATTTTACACAAAGTTTAAATAATTTAGAATCTACTCAAAAAGTTACATTAGATAATTTAAATAAACAAAATAGTCTTTATAATGCTAGAATTTATGCTGCACCCAAGCAGGAAAAGCAAATTAGAGATATTCAAAGGCAACAACAAATAAAAGAACAATTATATTTATACTTGTTACGAAAAAGAGAAGAAACGGCAATTAGTTTAGGAGCAGCTGAACCTAATGCGGAAATTATTGATTATGCGCAAAGCCTACCTTTCCCAACAGCTCCTAAAAAGAAAATGGTTTATTTAGTTGCTTTGATTTTAGGTCTATTTATTCCTTTTATCTATTTGTACTTGTTAGATTTACTTGACACTAAAATACATACAAGAGGAGAAGTGGAGCGAATATTAAACGTTCCTATTATAGGTGATATTCCTAAGTTAGAATCTAAAAACAGAAGGTATATTATTACCAAAGAAGATTATTCTAGTATCGCTGAAGCATTTAGAATTTTAAGAACAAATATCAATTTTATAGTTTCGGATTCTAATGAAAAAGGGAAAGTGATTTTTATAACATCAACGATTGCCCATGAAGGTAAATCACTTGTTTCAACTAATTTAGCAACTGCATTAGCCTTAGCGGGGAAACGAACTTTAATTTTAGGTATGGATATTAGAGCCCCAAAAATTGAACCTTATATTGGTATCAGAGGAAAAATAGGTATTACAAACTATATTGTTGATTCTAGTATTCCAATTGAAGACATTCTTTTTAAGGCACCAAAAATAGACAACTTAGATGTGGTATCATCAGGTGATTTAGCACCCAATCCATCAGAATTGTTGATGCATCCAAGAGTAAAAGATTTATTTACTTATGGCAGAGAAAATTATGATTATGTAATTGTAGACACTGCGGCATATAGTATGGTTACTGATACATTAGTTCTAAGTAGTTTTGCAGACGCATTTATTTATGTTGTTAGAGCGAACTTTCTTGATAAACGAATGTTACGATATATCAAATCATTATACCATGATAAAAGATTACCAAAAATGTCAGTTCTAATAAATGGCTTAGACCATAAAAAATCATACGGATATGGATATGGGTATGGAACTACTTTTGAAAAATCTCAAAAGAAATGGTGGAAATTTGGTTTTTAGACGAAAAAAATAATGATTTTGTGAGGGAATTAATTGGCATTTAAGTTTTAGAATTTAAATGCTAATTAAAATTTTGTGAATTCTTAATTTATTTATTACTATTTCTTATAATCTTAATAAATCTTCTACAATTCTTTCGGCTGTATGTCCATCCCATAAATGAGGTATTGCCCCCAGTTTCCAGTCACCTTTCTGTAACTTCTCCATATAAGGTGCAACATTTTCAGGATTTGTACCTACCAGTTCATTAGTACCAATAGTAATTGTTTCTGGACGCTCCGTATTATCACGTAAAGTCATACAGGGAATTTTCATAACCGTAGTTTCCTCTGTTATACCTCCAGAATCAGTTATTACAGCAAAGGCATGTTGTACCAAATAATTAAATTCCAAATAACCCAAAGGACCAATCATGTGCAAATTTTCAGCTTCAATTCCAATTCCTTTTAATATTTTTTCCGTTCGAGGATGTACAGGAAAAATAATAGGCATACCATTAGCTCCTTTAACTATTTCATCAATCAAACTTTTTAATTTTGTTTCTTCATCTACATTGGCCGGCCGGTGTAATGTCATTACAAAATAACTTTTATTCTCAAGTTTAAAATCTCTCCAGACATTTGGCTTCTTAAACCTTGGCATATTTTTAAGCAAGGTATCAATCATCGTGTTACCAACATATCTAATTTTATCCTTACTATGACCTAAATTTTTCAAATTTTCATTTGCTATTTCAGAAGTAGTATAAAAAACATCTGTAATTGAGTCAGTAACCATACGGTTAATTTCTTCTGGCATAGTCAAATCATTAGATCGAATACCCCCCTCTACATGAATAACACCCATTTGCAACTTCTTAGCAGCAATACTGCATGCCATTGTTGAAGTAACATCTCCAACAACCAATACCCAATCGGCTGGTTCATTTAATAGCAAAGCTTCATAACGTTCTAGTATTCGAGCAGTCTGTTCTGCTTGTGTACCAGATCCGACTTCAAGATTTACATGTGGCTCAGGAATACCTAATTGTTCAAAAAAACTACCAGACATTTTTTTGTCATAATGTTGACCTGTATGAATTAGTCTGTATTGTATTTTGTCATTTACATTTTCTAACGCTTCAATAATTGGCGCTATTTTCATAAAATTAGGTCTAGCTCCTGCTATGATATCTAGTTTCATATTCTATTCAAATTTTTAAGTTGTGTGATCAATCATTTTTATGCATTTTATCTAATAACAAAAAACATTTGATTAAATTAATAGTCTTTCAAATTTCACAGCAGCTCTTTAATTTTCTAACAACCTGTTTAAAAAATGATTCAACTAAAATACAAATTAAGCTGATAATTCATCTTCTACATTTCAACTTGTTAATCTTTTTTTGTGTGAAATGATAATGCAAGAATACAAATACATTTGTGCATTATTTTTTCAATCAAACCTAACGTAACGTCAATATATAATTTTAAACTATTATTAAAAAAGCCTGAGAATTTACTTCTCAGGCTTTATTTTATAGTCTTCCAAGTCATTAAAACTTATTATGCACTTCTTTTATTTTTAAATACTATATTATATATTGCTTTAAAGAAATATTTAGTATCAGTAAAATAAGGATTCTTAATTTTTTCTTCTAAATATTCCTTTTCTGATTGTAATACACTTTCTACAGACCCTTTTCTATTCAACGCAACATAAGGTGGTATACATCCGGGTTTTTGTTTTAACCTTAATTCTTGAATATCTTTAGGAATATCTTGAAAATAACGTTTAGATACTGGTCTAACACCAACTAATTTCAACTCACCTTTCACTAAATTAATAAGTTGAGGTAATTCATCCAACCAAAAACGGCGTAACACTTTACCCCAAGGCACTAATCTAAAATCATTTGCGGGTTTTCCACTCTCAGCATAACCATTTAATTTAAGCACATAATCTTGCAAATATTCAGAGTAAGGGTGCATTGTTCTAAACTTATAAACACCTATAATTTTACCATTTTTCCCAACTCTTTGCATCTTAAATAAAGGACCATAACTTGGGTTCATATCGTAAGAGGGTTCTTTAACTTTCTTAGCAGCAAAATAGTTCAAATCTCCAATAGATTCATAATCAATAATTTCAAATCCACATGAAACTAATCGTCCTAATACTTCAGCTTTAGAAAGCGATCTATTTCGACCTTTAGTAACTGAAAAGTATAAATTTTTAAGATACGGTAATTTAGGTACCACTCTATTAATCACAAAATCAAATCCACAGTATATTTTCTCTAAAATAGGACTATTATTAACAAATTTAGTTTTACATCTTGCAGAAAATGCTTCAAAGCTTCCCATCAAAACTCCGTTCTCAGATAACTTACAATTTACTTCTTCGAACTGTTTATTAATTTGTCTAAAATTATTAACCCTATTAAGTAGGATAATATTTTTTACCTCATTAAAATTACTGTAACCAGATAATATTTTACCTTTAGGTATCACTAAATTCTTTGTTGAAGTAACATCATCAACGTATCTACCAAAAAAATTATATGCTTTTAATCCAGCTTCATTAAGAATTAACTTTCTATTCTTTGAAGTAATTGCCTTTTCTAAAATTTCAATTTCAGAATATTTATTAAATGATTCTAAAAAATCTTTTTTCCATTCTAAGTAAACTTTAAAAGTTATACCTTCATTTTTACAAATATCTTTTTCATTTATATCACCAATCAATCCATCAACAACTATTCTAATTCTATCAAGTGAAGAAAAATCTGATGGTTTTTTACCATTAATTATTCTATTGGAGAAAAGTTTATTTTTGTTTTTAGCTCGATTTGTGTCGGCATTAAAATCGTGGTTAAGAATAACATCATTTTTAAGGAAAAAATCCTTATCAAATGAGGTGTCTTCTGAGAATGTTTGGGTTAAGTAATCTTTTACCATAGCAATAATTTTTATTTAGCAACAAAACCCACATTATTCAAGAATACAGGTCGTGTTTTAAAATTTAAAAAATTTGCTATAAAAGAATGATTCCAAGTATTGATAAAGTGGAATTCACATTTCACTTTATTCTTTATTCTGGAATTTGTTGTAAGATCTAATTGCCTTTTTATTTTATATAAAATAAAAGGTAATAGAACAGTTTTAGAAGAATGTCTGTATATAGGGGATTTTGACATCTTAGGGGTTTCTTTTTATAGCTATGCAAATATATTACTTTTTTTCATTATAATTACAATTAATATAAAAAAATTGCGTATTTCTACTATATATGGCTGATTAATAGCGATTTATATAATTGTAACTTAAAAATCATAGTAAGTTGATTACATAATAAGATGACTATATTCATATTAGACATTATTTATAATATCATTATACAATATTCAAAAAAAAAATCAGAATATCTAATTCAATATTCTGATTTTAATATAACTAATTTGTTTACTTAATCTAAAGTAGACAATTTATGTTTTTAAGTAAAAAAAGTTGTAAGCTCATTTCTATTATTATATTCACAATTAAATTAACAAAAGTAGTTTGATGTCCATTTTATTTTCTGTAGCTTATTAGAACAGCCTTGACAACATTCTTCAAGTTTTGCAATATTAATTCTTTACTCCACAAGTAAAGATTATCATTCCATCGCTGTGGATGAAAAGTAAACATTACTTTTTCGGGCAATTTATTATTATTAATTGCGTCAATAATTTCTTTTGTTGAATGATAAGAAAGTTTAAATGATGAATTTACCCTGTCTCTAACACTTACTTTGTCCCCGTCCCATCTCCTTCCGGTATCTGTAATATAAAATACTTTATTAAAATCAATATCGAAATAAGGTTCACCAATTATTCCATAATTTTTATAGTCATTTTTAATCCAAAGATCTTTTGAATCATATTTAGACATTGGACTACCATGCATACAGATTGTTGATACTGGTGCGAGTTTTCTCAATGCATCTAAATTTTTCTCGAAATCATTAATCCCTTTATCCATATCACCATTACAGGTAGTCAGACATTCATAATGGTACCCTATTTCATGGCCTAATTGAGTTATTTCATTAATTACTAGCTCATCCCAACTTTCGGGAACCGCTCTAAAATAGTATACACCTTTAATTCCCAGTTTAGCCTGAACCCGTGCAAATGCTAGTGAATTATAAGGTAATAAATCAACATCATGTCTTAAAATTATACTCTTTTTCTCAGGTGCATTGATAAACTCTTCAAATGTTTGAAAAGTATAATTTTTACTTATTAAAGATTGTAATAATTCTTTATATATTTTAACCGTAAAATCCATTAGTTTTCGATTTGTTTGTGAACAGTATAATAAAACATATCATTCAATTCTGATACTTTTGTTTTAGTGAAATTTCTATTTACTGAAGTTTTAATTTTATCTGTCGACTTTAAAAAATTTTGAGGTTCAGCATATAAAATTCCTCCATAATCATTATTCATATAATGTTTTATACTTCCATAATTCGTTGTTATCACCGGAATAGCGCAAGCTCTGGCTTCTAATATAGATAAAGGCATACCTATTGAACTATTTTTTTTTATTACCGGAAAAATATAAATATCTGATAAATGATACACTTCTTCAATATGCTCAATGTACCCGTCTAAAATAATTATCCCTGAATCTAAAAGTTCATTCTTCAAAGATTCATGACCCTTAGCATCTTCTGGCGTTGAACTACTGGCGGCAATTACTATTTGCATCCCAGCTCGTTGTAAGGGTATTAAAGTTTTTAAATTTCTACCTTCATTTAAATGTCCCATATGAGATATTATAAATGAATCGGTTGGTAAATTATATTTTTTTCTCAACTCATCTTTAATATTTAAATTAGGTATTGGTTTAAATATTGTTTGATCTGTAAGCAATGGTACCAATGTATTATTTACCTTTATTCTATTCCAAAATTTATTCAAAGCCGGCGAAGGAGTCAACGCAAATTTTGGTTTAATAAATTTAACAATTAATTCTTGCCATCTTTTAATTGGTTTAGGTTGTAATGCTATAAAAACTATGTTATTTGAATTAGTAAAAATAGATAATACTTTTAATCGTAAATAACTAGCAAAAGTGCTTGATTGAAAAGGTAAGTATATTAAAGAATCGGGATCAAAATTTCGAATATAACTTCTTACTTCGTTTGAAATAAACAAAGGATTTGAATCAACTATTTTAATATTTTCTTTATCAAAACCAAATCTACATAATACTTGCAATTCATATTTTTTGTCTAAATTTAAAAATAAGTTATAGACCGTTTTTTTTATACCTTCGTCGTAAGGTGGATTAAGATATTCTGTAATTAACAATACTTTTTTCAATCTTTATTCTTCTAATTTATGAAACTTCTTTATTCAATATTTTAGCTTCTTGAATACTTATTTTTAATTTATCAGGGTAGAAATAATCAACCTTATTTTCATGGTCTAAGAGTACTATTGGATTTTTTTGTCCCTTAGATCTATCAATGCAATTTTTAGGGGTATCGCAGATGAAAATATCTAATGGTACTCCTTTTAAATCAGCATATTTTTTCTCTTTTATATAAAATATTACTGCACGGAACATATTTTTAAAACCAGGTTTTCTTATTAATGATACATCTATATCTGAATGACTATTTAATGTTCCTTCGCAAATACCACCATGAGACACACAATACAAAATCCAATCTTTATTTGAAATTCTATCTAATCTGTTTTGAATAAATTCCAATTGATCAAATAACTCTGGCTTTGTAGTTTTTAACCATCTCATTCTATGAACTAACAATACAAATAAATTATTATTTATGAACCAATTTAAAGTGTGAGCGATAAAAAATCCGTAGATTAAGCT
>JGI24023J19991_10002938_pt1 | contig 12172 bp, 8 predicted proteins | sample Cruoilmetagenom1_FD_19991 | JGI IMG/M metagenome (IMG submission 19991)
GTTCTTGAAGGTGGAAAAAATTCCGGCAGTGGCGCTGCAGATCGGTCGGAAAATTCATTAAAGGCGGATAATCTTATTATTGCCTGTTGCAACCATGATACTTTAAGCTATTTGCAGCAGGAAGGAGATGGAGCCTTCCTGAGCCGGATAGAAGACCGTGGAGAAATTGTTCAACTTGAAAGTGCTGTACCTGAAGATGAAGATAGTCTACGCCAGGTGGTGCAGTATATTAAACAGGAAATAATTAATTTTGGAAAAGAATTAAAAGAAACATGGGCAGATGTCATTGAAAAGGAAGGTTATGAGGGTGTTAAAAAGAGGAGTGAGGCTATCTTCGGAAAAGTTCTTCCGGAAGGCTATCGGCTGCATGAAAGGGAATTTTCAAAAAAAGCGGTTATGGAGATAATCAAGGAACTTCGGTGCAGAAGCTCGGATAAAAAAATGAGCAGCATTCTGAGACCGGTCAATGGTGTTATCAAGACCGCTGAATTTGAGGCCATCCTTGATAATTCGGAACTGGTTCGAGCTGAACATGTAAGACGTGCTTTAAAAAAACATTTAAGCCTGGAAGGCGCAATTCATAAAGAGCTGCTTGAGCATAAAAAAGACTTGAAAAAATATATAAGCTCAATGACAGATTCGATCGGTTATGTGGTAGGCTTGGCCGTTATTAATTCCAGAACAAGCGGGCAAATGTACGGACAGCCGCTTCCTATCCATTGCCAGATTACAGCCGGCGGTTCGGATACTGTGGTTTCACCTGGAAAAACAGGTGAAATTGCGCAAGCTGCAGCCCAAAATGTCAGGGCTTCAATTAAAAAAGTTTTTAACAAAATCCGTTCGCCTTATATTGGATATGAAATGCATGTGGAATATATTCAGGTTCATGGCGGAGTGGAGGGTGACAGTGCTTCCGTTGCAATGGATATTGCACTTATTTCGGATTATATAANACAGCCGGTTAATCAAAAATATGGTGTTACCGGATCTTTAACCGGTGACATTATACTGGCCGTTGGCGGTGTAACTGAAAAAATTCGATCAATCATGGATTCCGATCTTGGGATGGAAGGCGCATGTATCCCCTGGCAGAACAAGCACGATATTGAACCTATTATCATTAATGTCGATTCGGAATTTATCCTGAATGGTGAAGTTCCCGGAATAAGAATTTACAGAGATCCCGGCAAACAGAATCCATTTGATATATTTTTCTGCAAAACCAAATATAACGCCTACAGCATTATGATGGAGCTTGATAAAGGCGAAGTTGAAGAGAAAATGGCGGAAAGAAGCAAACAAGATTTTAAACTGATGATGAGCATGAAGCGCGATGACAAGGCGGATTCAGCCAACACTTAAAATTGCTAATTTATTTTTGTGCGAGCCCTTAGGAACGAGGACGAATTAACTTCCCCAACTATGCATCAAAGATTCAGGCCATCTTTGCCCTATTTAAAAGTAGAAAAATTTTGAAATAGCTTGCTATTCCTGCAACTTTTCTACTTTTAAATCGAACAAACCTGACCTAAATCTGTGCGCCTATTCGGGGAAGTTATTTCGTCCCCGTTCCTAACCATTATAATGGGCAAATATCATCATTGAAATCATTATACATAAGATTATTAATATTAATATGCCAGGGATTGTTTTCCAGGCATTCAGCCATGTCCCACCTTTGGCCATGATTTTGTTACGTTCACCCTCAAACCAGCGTCCAAGCACTAAAGCAGATAGAATTACTGCCGCGCATTTCATATAAAACAGCAAATTAACCTCAATTTTATTAAATTTTTTTCCAGGCACTCATGTGGTTTGCTAAAATAGAGTATAACCTGTTGTTTTGTCAAGATTAATATTTTTATATTTTTTATATGGCTCCTCAGGAACGAGGACGAAATAATTTCCACAAGTAGGCGCACAGGTCTTGCATCTACGGTATTCCAAATCCATTTCTCCTTGACATAATCATACTTATTGTATATTACTCATAAGATAATTTATCATGTGAAATGTTTATAGATTTTTACATAAATAATTTCATTGTGTTATTGGTCGTCGGAGTATTACAATACGCTTTCCTCCCTCTGGCCTTGTGAAATTTATCGTTCCCATGCTCCAGCCCGGGAATCTCATAAAATTATAAATTAAATGATTTATGTAACCCTATCTATTTTAATTAATTATTAAATCAGGGAATAATTGTTCAAGATATGCTAATAAATCTTTTGGAAAAACGTAAAGCTACAATTGTTGACAAATGGATTGAATGTCTTANAAATTCATATTCAGGTGAAACCGCTAAATTTCTTAAATCACAAAATGATCCGTTCNCAAACCCTGTTGGCAATACCATCTCAACTGGTATAACAGGTTTGTTTGAACTGATCCTTAAAGATGCAGAACCGAATNCAATAAAATNAATTCTTGANCCAGTCTTAAGAATCAGAGCAATTCAAAGTTTTACGCCATCCCAGGCAACGGATTTTTTATTCTCCCTGAAAACAATNATAAAAAAAGTTATTGGAAACGAAATTTTTCANAATAAAAAAAATATANATGAGTGGTTTGCCTTTGAAGTAAGGATTGACCAGCTTATTCAAACAGGGTTTGATATCTATATGGAATGTATAACAAAGCTGTACGAACTCAAGGCTACGGAAATGAAAAAAAGAACATTCAGCGCATTTGAAAGGGCTGGATTAGTTAAAGATAATACGTAAAAAAAAGCCGGGTTTATTTTATTGTTTATTAATCAGATACAATTATTAATCAGGCTTTAATGTACAAGATTTTTTTATAATATAAGTTATACCGGCATCTTATGATAGGTCTTCTGGCCTTTGGGAAAAAAATCTTGATATTTTAAAGTGCAGAAAGCGAGGTGTTATTACATGAATGTTAAATACATGTTCCCACTGGCAGCAGTTGTTATTTTAATGCTGTTATCGTATGTGGGCGCCGAGGCTGGAGGGTTATCGGCGTTGTTTGGAATCGTGATACCTTATCTGGCTGTAATAATCTTTATTGCTGGATTTGCACGGCGTATTTTAGGCTGGGCGAATTCCTCGGTTCCTTTCCGCATTCCCACAACATGCGGTCAGCAGAAATCACTTCCATGGATAAAACAGAATAAAATTGATAACCCGAGTTCTCTCGGTGGTGTTATTCTGCGAATGTTTTTTGAAGTCTGCTGTTTTCGTTCATTATTCAGGAATACCAAAAATGAACTGTATAACGGATCAAGGCTTACCTATTCCTGGGAAATTTGGTTATGGGTTGCGGCCATGGCATTTCATTATGCTTTTTTTGTTGTTATTGTAAGGCATTTAAGATTTTTTTTAGAGCCTGTTCCTGATTGCATTAAACTAATTGAATTTTTTGACGGATTCTTTCATCTGGAATTTGTGGACAGCATGATACAGATTGGTTTACCCGGAATCATGATTTCTGGTATAGTTCTTTTGGCAGCGGTTATTTTTCTTTTTTTAAGACGCATTTTAATTCCTCAGGTAAATTATATTTCTCTTGCCGCTGATTATTTTCCTCTTTTCCTGATCATGGGAATTGCCTGCAGCGGTATTTTTATGCGTTATTTTACTAAAGTCGATGTAATTGGAATTAAGGAATTTACAATGGGTTTAGTAACATTTCACCCTGTAATTCCCGAAGGTATTGGAGGCGTATTTTATATTCATCTGTTTCTGGTAAGTATTTTACTGGCATATTTTCCTTTTAGCAAGCTCATGCATGCTGGTGGAATATTCCTCAGCCCGACCAGAAACCTGGCAAATAATACTCGTGCCGTAAGGCATATAAATCCCTGGAATTATGATGTTCCTCTTCACACATACGAAGAGTATGAAGATGACTTCAGGGAAAAAATGATAGAAGCTGGNCTCCCAGTAGAAAAGGAGTTGAAATGACAGATCTGAAACCTGATGAACTATTAGCAAAAATAGATCGAAATCCACCTGCCTCAGGATGGATGGATACCCCGATTGACATTAGAAAGGGTATATACTGCTATGCTGCCAACCCTAAAAGTGTTGAATATCTCGGTCTTCCGAATGCCAGAAAATGGAACCCTCTCGAAAAAGATTGGAAACTGCCAGAAAATTGGCAGGAAATACTTCATAATGGTTTTAAAGAACGGCTGGAAAAATTCCGTACATTTAAAATCTTTATGGATATCTGTGTCAGATGTGGAGCATGTGCCGATAAATGTCACTTTTTTATAGGAACCGGTGATCCAAAAAATATGCCGGTTTTACGTGCCGAACTGCTCCGCTCCGTTTACAGGAATGACTTTACAACCTTTGGGAAGGTTCTCGGTAAATTAGGGGGAGCCAGGGAACTGACCCTGGATGTATTGAAAGAGTGGTGGTATTATTTTTTCCAGTGTACAGAGTGCCGCCGCTGTTCTGTTTTTTGCCCTTACGGCATAGATACTGCCGAGATTACAATTATGGGCAGAGAACTTCTAAACCTGATCGGCCTGAATATAGACTGGATTGCAACTCCTGTTGCGAATTGCTACAGAACAGGCAACCATCTTGGAATTCAACCGCATGCGTTTAAGGATATGCTTGATTTTTTTGTCGAGGATATCGAAGAAGTTACCGGGGTTCAGTTAGAACCTCAGTATAATAAAAAAGGGGCGGATATTCTTTTTATAACCCCTTCAGGCGATGTATTTGCGGATCCAGGCACATATACCTGTATGGGCTATATGATGCTTTTTCATTATCTGAAAGAAAAATACGGTCTTGATGTTACATGGAGTACTTATGCATCAGAAGGCGGTAATTTTGGTTTTTTTACCTCACATGAAACCATGAAAAGACTCAATTCAAAAATGTATGCTGAAGCTAAACGATTGGGTGTTAAATGGATTCTTGGCGGTGAATGCGGGCATATGTGGCGGGTAGTTCATCAATATATGGATACCATGAACGGCCCTGCAGATTTCATGGAAGAACCGGTTTCTCCGATTACCGGGACAAAGTTTGAAAATGCAAAATCAACCAAAATGGTTCATATTGCCGAATTTACGGCCGATTTGATTAAACACAATAAACTCGAACTCGACGTTACGAGAAACGATCACCTGAAAGTTACTTATCATGATTCATGCAATCCCGCCAGAGGAATGGGACTGCTGGATGAGCCCAGATATGTAATTAATAATGTTTGTAATAATTTTTATGAAATGCCAGCCAACACTATCAGGGAACAGACTTTCTGCTGCGGAAGCGGGGCAGGGCTTAATGCCGGAGAAAATATTGAATTAAGAATGGCAGGCGGTTTGCCAAGGGCTAATGCGGTTAAATATGTTCATGAAAAACATGGTGTAAACATGCTGGCCTGTATTTGTGCAATTGACAGGGCTGTATTCCCGGCTCTTATGGAATACTGGGTGCCTGAAGTTGATGTAATCGGACTTCATGAAATGGTTGCCAATGCCTTGATCATGCCTGGAGAATCAAAGAGAACTACTGATTTACGCGGTGAACCGTTACTCGGAATGGAGGATGAGGCTGATGAATGATAAAAGCAAAATCGTCATCGGATTGATTATATTTTTTGCAATTATAATTTCTCCTTTTTGGTATAATATGGGGAAAGCTGTTTCTGTTCCGGAACCTAAACTTTCGGATAAGGCCAAAGCCGCTAAAGTATGCGTTGAATCCAAGGAATATATGAAAACTAATCATATGCATATTCTGGATATATGGCGAAATGAAGTTGTACGGAAAGGCAATAAAACCTATACGAACAGCATGGGCAAGGAATATAACATCAGTCTTTCCAGCGGCGAAGAGTCATGTCTCGGATGCCATGGCGACAAGGCCGAATTTTGTGATAAATGTCACACTTATGCTTCGGTGGAACCTTACTGCTGGGATTGTCATATTAATCCGAAGGAGAAGAAGTGATGAAAAACAGCAGAAGAAATTTTTTAAAAATAGCCGGAATTTCAGCCGTAGGGCTTGGAATTAAGCCTGTTCTTAATACCTTCGCATCACCTGATGAGCATGCTGAACAAAGCAAACCCGGTTTTGCAAAAAACGAAAATGTCCTGACAGGAAAAAGATGGGGCATGGTTATAGATACACGTAAATTTAAATCACCGGAAGATCTTGAGCCAATTGTAGAGGCCTGCCACTCCATCCACAATGTTCCTCACCATGAAGTGAAGAATCATGAAATCAAATGGATCTGGGAGGAGGAATATGAACATGCCTTTACTGACTCGGAAAATGAATATATTAATGAGAGACTAAAGCATTTGCCCTTTCTTGTTCTTTGTAACCACTGCGACGATCCTCCTTGTGTAAGGGCTTGCCCCACCAAGGCGACCTTTAAACGTGAGGATGGAATCGTGATGATGGATTTTCACAGATGCATAGGCTGCAGGTTCTGCATGGCTGCATGTCCATATGGGTCACGGAGTTTTAATTTTAGAGATCCGCGTCCAGCCATAGAGCATCAGAATCCGGATTTTCCGACCAGAATGAAAGGCGTTGTGGAAAAATGTAATTTTTGCGCCGAAAGGCTGGCTGTGGGGAAAATGCCTAAATGTGTGGAAGCATCAAATGGGGCCATTGCTTTTGGCGATCTTGATGATCCTGAGTCAACCGTAAGAAAATTATTAAAAGAAAATTATACGATAAGACGCAAGCCCAGTTTGGGCACACATCCGTCTGTTTTTTACATTGTATAGAATAATCTATTTTGATTTATAAAATTGCATAAGGAACGGGGACGAAATAACTTCCCTAGGTAGGTACACAGATTTAGGGGAGTTAATTCGTCCTCGTTCCTAAAAGAGGTGGTTATGCTTGAAAATGCTTTAAAAGGAAACAAGGGGTACTGGACGTGGATTGTGGTGCTGCTTGTGATAATAGGCGCAGCAGGATTATGCTATCTTAAACAGTTCTCCTTTGGCCTTGGAATAACAGGCATGAGCCGTGATGTTTCATGGGGTTTCTATATTGCTCAATTTACTTTTCTTGTTGGAGTCGCGGCCGGAGGAGTTATGCTGGTACTCCCTTATTATCTTCATAATTATAAGGCGTTCGGGAAAATTACAATTTTAGGTGAATTTCTAGCTATTGCCGCAGTTTCCATGTGCCTTCTGTTTATTATGGCCGATCTGGGACAACCGATGAGAGCTCTTAATGTTTTACTGCACCCGACACCCGGCTCCATTCTGTTCTGGGACATGATTGTTTTAAATGGTTATCTGTTTTTGAATGTTATTATAGGCTGGAATGTTTTGGAGGCTGAAAGAAATTCCGTTCCTCCGCCCAAATGGGTGAAACCTTTTATCTATATATCAATTCCATGGGCTGTAGGAATTCATACTGTAACAGCCTTTCTTTACTGTGGTTTGCCTGGACGTCATTTTTGGCTTACGGCAATTCTGGCACCGAGATTTCTGGCCTCAGCATTTGCTGCAGGGCCGTCCTTTCTACTTTTGTTATGCTTCATTATTAGAAAATTAACAAATTTTGATCCTGGCAAACAGGCGATTCAAACGCTTGCAAAAATTATAACCTACGCAATAATCGCCAATGTATTCTTTCTTTTCTGTGAAATTTTTGTCGCTTTTTACAGCAAGATACCTGGACATACCGTCCACTTGAAATATCTTTTTGTCGGTCTGCACGGACATGGAGCTTTGGTGCCATGGATGTGGGCATCACTTGTTTTTATGTTTGTGGCGATTATATTGCTTGTCAATCCGGCCACACGCCGCAATGAGACTATTCTCGGTATATCTTGTGTTCTGATTTTTATAGGGACATGGATCGACAAAGGGCTTGGAATGATCTCCGGCGGGTTTGTTCCATCCCCGCTCCATCATGTTACCGAATATATTCCGACACTCCCTGAGCTGGTAATATCATTGGGAGTATGGGCTGCAGGTTTTCTTATAGTAACGATTCTTTATAAAATAGCTATTAGTGTTAAGCAGGAAGTGGCTGCTTAGGAAATTGCAATGGTAGAGACAAGGCATGCCTTGTCTCTACGGCTGCAACCATGAACCGCAGGCTATTCAGCTTTTAAAAAGCTCGGCAAAAGGATTGTTGAACGGTTTCACTACCTTTTTTTCTTTTTTGGGTTTTACCGGAAACAATTTTTCAGAGTTCTTTTTTTTTGGTGTTCTTTTTTTGCCTGGGAATCTTTTCAGTGATAATGAGATTCTCTTTCTTTCATGATCTACTTCCAGAATTGATACTTTTACTTTTTGCTGCACCTTGACTATATCCGATGGATTTTTTACAAATCCGTCAGACAGCTCACTTACGTGAACAAGGCCGTCCTGATGAACTCCCACATCCACAAAAGCTCCGAAGGCTGTAACATTGGTTACTATTCCGGGAATCTTCATACCGGCTTCAAGATCCGTTATTTTTTCTATGCCCTCTTCAAATGCAAAAGCCTCGAACTCTTCTCTTGGATCACGTCCTGGTTTGGCAAGTTCATCCATTATGTCAGTCAGGGTCGGCAGTCCGACATCATCACTAACATACTTTAAAAGATCAATTTTTTTTCTAAGTTCCGCTTTGTCCATCAGATCTTTTACGCTGCATCCAATATCTTTGGCCATTGTTACAACCACATGATAAGATTCAGGATGCACGGCACTTGTATCCAGCGGATTTTTTCCATGATAAACTCTTAAAAATCCGGCTGACTGTTCAAAAGCCTTTGGTCCCAGTCTGGAAACTTTTTTTAAATCTTTTTTTGATTCAAAGGGGCCGTTTTCATTCCTGTATGCCACTATGTTGCGTGCAAGCCCTGGCCCGAGGCCGGAAATATAGGCAAGAAGCTGAGTACCGGCTCTGTTTGTGTCTGCCCCTACTTTGTTAACACAGCTTATTACAATATCATCCAGGGATCCTTTTAAATCAGTTTGATCAACATCGTGTTGATATTGACCGACACCGATAGATTTTGGGTTAATTTTAACAAGTTCGGCCAGAGGATCCATAAGTCGTCGGCCGATTGAAACAGCTCCGCGTACTGTAAGATCAAGATCAGGGAATTCTTCCCGTGCAATCTCAGAGGCAGAATAAATGGAAGCTCCGCTTTCATTAACCATTACAATCAGGATATTTTCAGGGAGCCTGATTTTTTTTAAAAAAGCCTCAGTCTCTCTTCCTGCGGTACCGTTCCCCAAGGCTATGGCGCTTATTTTAAAGCGCTTGCACAGGTTTTTGACTTTATCCGCTGCTTCAGAATCCTTTTTTTGGTTCATATTTGGAAATATGGTATCATGGCATAAGAGCTTGCCCTGATTGTCAAGGCAGACTATCTTGCACCCCGTTCTGAATCCAGGGTCAATCCCCATGACCCGATTGGCGGCCAGGGTGGGGGCGAGCAGCAATTCCTTTAAGTTGTCAGCAAAGATTTTTATAGCCTCGGTATCTGCTTTTTCTTTTGATATCAGCCTGATTTCCGTTTCCATTGATCTGGATAAAAGTCTTTTATAACAATCCTTAATTGCAAACCTGACTTGTTCGGAATCATCGCCGCTCCCTTTTATAAAAAGCTCTTCAAGTATGTTTAATGCATCTTCCGGCTTTGGCGCAATTGTCAGGTTAAGAACATCCTCTTTTTCCCCTCTTCGCATGGCAAGCAGTCTGTGTGACGGAACCGCAGAAACAGACTCTTCCCAATCAAAGTAATCCCTGTATTTTTTTCCTTCAGATTCCTTACCGGATGCTACCGAAGATTGAACAATTCCTTTTGAGGCAAACAGACCGCGGAGAAGAAGACGGGCATTCTGATTTTCACTGACAATTTCGGCCATGATATTTCTTGCGCCAATCAGCGCAGCCTCCACGTCATCAACTCCTTTTTCAGGGTCAACAAATTTTTGAGCCTCCTGAAACGGATCTGCACCGGTTTGAGCGAATATAATTTCGGAAAGTGGTTCCAGCCCCTTTTCTCTGGCAATTGAAGCCTTGGTACGGCGTTTGGGTTTATAAGGTAAATAAATATCTTCAAGGGTGCTTATATCTTCGGCAGCCATGACTTCTTTTTCAAGTTCATCAGTTAAATGTCCATGCTGCTCCAGGGATTTAAGAACGGATTCTCTGCGGACGTCCAATTCTTTCAGTTTACGAAGTCTGTCACGGATTGCAGTTATTTCCACTTCATCAAGGGAGTTTGTAGCCTCCTTTCTATAGCGTGCAATAAAAGGTATGGTTGCGTCCTGTTCAAGCAGATTGATAACGGCTTCGATTTGTGTTTCCTTTAATTCAAGTTCAGATGCAATTTTTGATACATATTTATTCATACAGTTTCTTTTCTTCTAATAAGATTGTTTTTAGAATATTGCCCATTAAGCAGAATTTTTACAATACTGCCCGGCTGAGCAAATGGTTGAGATTTTTCGTCTTTGTCAATAATATCCCTGATTTTATCGCTGATTGCCGTTCCTTTTTTGCAAAGTATGCTTATTTCATCACCTTTGAATATCTTATTTCGCACTTCAATGCACACATAATTCCCGGAGCCGCCATTTATTACCCTGGCAATAAAACGATGTTCCGGTTTTTGAAGCCGCTCGTAATTGGGAATGATCTGATCCGGGTCATTAAAATAAAACCCGGTGCAATATCCCCTGTTATTAATATGGCTGAGTTCTTTTATCCACTCATCATCCACTTTATAATCATCAGGATTATCGTAATAACGATCTATAGCCTCTCTATAAGTTTTTACAGTTGAAGCAAGATAATTAATCCCTTTCATCCTGCCTTCAATTTTTAAAGATGTAATCCCGGCTTTAATCATTTCAGGTATATGTTCGATCATGCAAAGATCACTTGAATTGAAAATATAAGTACCGCGATTATCTTCGGCAACAGGCATATATTTGCCTGGCCGCAGCTTTTCCACAACAGAGTATTTCCATCTGCATGGATGCGAACATAGCCCTCGGTTGCTGTCTCTGAGAGTCATAAAACTGCTCAGCAGGCATCGGCCCGAGTATGATATACACATGGCGCCGTGAACAAAGGCTTCAATTTCCGCTTTGCTATGCAAGTTTATTTCACTGATTTCCTGCAGAGAAAGTTCTCTCGCCGCATTTATTCTTTTAATGCCAAGCTCTTCCCAAAAGAGAACTGATTTATAGTTTGTCGTATTTGCCTGGGTGCTGAGATGCATCGGTATTTCGGGGATCAATTTACGAGCTTCCATAAAGATGCCAGGATCGGCAATAATAAGGGCATCCGGTCCGATTGCACCAATTTCTGTAAGATGCCTGGCAATTGCTTTTTGTTCGCAGTTTCTGGAATAAATGTTGCAGGCAATATAAACCTTGACTTTATTGGCATGTGCAAGCTTAACAGCACGACATAGATCATCATGGGAAAAATTACCGGAAAAATTTCTAAGGCTGAAATCTTTTCCTGCCAGATAGACTGCATTTGCTCCATAGTCTATCGCAATTTCCAGTTTTTCAAAATTTCCTGCCGGAGCAAGAAGTTCTATCTTGTTTTTTGTATTCATAAGAGGTATTTTATTATATTTTAAAATATAAGGAAGCTTGAAAAAATTAATGATATGATTATAGTATAAATTATGGAAGAAAAAAATAAAAAAAAAGAAGAAAATGAAATAATGAATGAAGGCATTCCCGATCCTAAACAGATTGAGAAAGAAATAGGCGAGTTTCTGGCAAAAAAGTTTGGCGGCACAGTAAAGGTCGTATCCCCTGTAATGTTGCCCAGAGAAATGGAGCCGGATAAGCCTGAAAAAAAACCTGAACCAAAAAAAATAGATTTTAATTTAACACCTGAAGAGCTTATCTTTTACCTTGATCAGTATATAGTAAAACAAGATGATGCCAAAGCGGTTATAGCCACAAAAATATGCACCCATTTTAACAGAATAAAGCGTTTAAATGACTCAAATGTCGAGATGGATGACATGGTCGGGGGCATAAAGAATAATGTACTTATGATAGGGCCCACCGGTGTCGGCAAAACTTACATGCTCAAGCTTATCGCAAAAAAAATAGGTGTCCCGTTTGCAAAAGGAGATGCAACCAAATTCAGTGAAACAGGATATGTAGGAGGCGATGTAGAAGATCTTGTCAGAGATCTTGTCAGGGACGCTGATGATGATATCGGGATAGCACAATATG
>JGI24023J19991_10002942_pt1 | contig 12167 bp, 4 predicted proteins | sample Cruoilmetagenom1_FD_19991 | JGI IMG/M metagenome (IMG submission 19991)
TAAGAAAGTAAATGGTAAAGAACACTTTTGTAACGCGTGTTTTACAGGGAAGTATCCGGTTGAACTAACCGACAAGAAAATAAAAGTTAAACAGCTCGGACTTTTTGGTGGTTGAGGCAAACATTTAATAGAGTTTAATATTAACTGCTAGATTTAAAGTATTTCTTTTAACTTTAACAATACTTCTTCAAGCTTCTTCTTTTGTGTGGAAAATTCCTCAAGCTTTTCCTTTTCCTTTTCAATTATGTCTTCAGGAGCTCGATCGAGAAATTTTGAATTGGAAAGCTTTCTTTCAGTTTGGTCCAAATCTTTAGCTACTTTGCCAAGTTCTTTGTTAATTCTTTGGGTTTCTTTATCTATATCAATCAAACCCTCAACCGGGAGAAACACCTCTACATCCGAAATAACCTGAGCCATTGCTTTTTCAGGTTTCTCACCTTCTAAGAGCTGAAGATTGGAAAGTGAGGCTAGATTGATAATGGATTTTTGATTGTGTGAAATCTGAGCTGCTACTGATTCATTTGCAGGAAGGAGCATAATATTCACTCTTTCTGATGGATGGAGACCAACCAAGGCTCTTAATCCTCTAACAGCGGCAACTATTTCTTTTATGAACTCAACCTCATCCTCTTCAACTTTATATATTTCTTTCTCGTTGGATTCAGGAAATACACTGAGAACTATGCTGTCAGCAACTATACTATCTACACCTTTTATTTTAACTCCAAAGTCTTTTAACTTTTGATAAAGCTCTTCACTAACAAATGGAGCTATAGGATGAAGAAGCCCAAGAGCTGTGGTAAGCACTCTCACCAGTACGCTTCTAGTTCTCTGTTTATCATCTTCATTCTCGCCATAAAGAAGGGGCTTTATAAGTTCTAAGTACCAATCACAGTATTCCGCCCAGAAAAATTGATAAAGTGAACTTGCAGCTTTATCAAATTCATATGCTTCAATAGATTGCTCTACTTCTGTGATTGTACGGTTAAGTTTAGTAAGTATCCATTTATCATAAACTGAAAGTTGATCTTCTGTTGGAACTATATTCGGATCATAACCCTCTAAATTCATCATTGTAAATCTAGAAGCGTTCCAGATTTTATTTATAAAATTTCTATAACCTTGAATTACGGGCATTGAAAGCTTTATATCCCTACCCTGGGTAGCAAGTGCAGTCAGACTAAATCTCATAGCATCTGCGCCGTACTCATCTATTACTTCAAGAGGATCAATGACATTCCCTCTTGTTTTACTCATCTTCTGTCCTTTTTCATCTCTAATAAGACCATGGATATATATATCTTTAAACGGTACATCATCCATGAATTTGAGACCTTGCATAATCATCCTGGCAACCCAGAAGAAAATTATATCAAACCCGGTTACCAAGACACTTGTAGGATAATATTTCTTAAGCTCTACAGTAGGTTCAGGCCATCCAAGAGTAGAAAAAGGCCATAAACCTGATGAAAACCAAGTGTCTAAAACATCAGGATCACGCGTAAGTTCAACTTCATCGCCGAACTGCTCTTTAGCAGCTTTTAGCGCTTCCTCTTCTGTTGTGGCTACAAAAACTGCACCTTCAGGACCATACCATGCTGGAATCTGATGTCCCCACCAGAGCTGACGTGAGATACACCATGGCTCAATATTGCGTAGCCATTCAAAATAGGTCCTCTCCCAATATTTTGGGATAAATTTTACCCTTCCGTCTTCAACACATGAAATAGCTTCTACAGCAAGCTTCTTAGCGTCTACATACCACTGATCGGTAAGCCAAGGCTCAATCACCACAGCGGACCTATCGCCATAAGGAACTGTATGCACTGTATCTTCAATCTCAGCTAAAAGTCCGAGAGCATCCAAATCTTGAACGACTTTTTTCCTGGCCTCAAAACGCTCAAGTCCTCTATATTTCTCAGGCACATTATCATTTAGGTGTGCAGTGGAATCAAAAATATTTATTATTTCTAAGTTTTGCCGCTTCCCGACCTCAAAATCGTTAAAATCGTGAGCTGGTGTTATTTTAACTGCCCCTGTTCCCTTCTCAGGGTCACTATACTCATCAGCTACTATTGGAATTTCACGTCCCACTAAAGGAAGTATTGCGTTTTTACCCACAAGATGTTTATAACGCTCATCATCAGGATGAACAGCTACTGCTGTATCACCCAGCATTGTCTCTGGTCTCGTTGTGGCAACTGTTATAAATTCATTGCTGTCATGAACCGGATATTTAAAATTCCAGAAATGTCCTTTAACCTCACGCTGCTCAACTTCGAGATCAGAAATAGCAGTACAAAGCTTTGGATCCCAATTTACCAACCTCTTATCTTTATAAATTAGCCCCTGATCATAGAGGTCAACAAATACCTTTCTAACGGCATCTGAAAGCCCTTCATCCATTGTGAATCTTTCTTTATCCCAATCAGGGAGTGCTCCCAGACTACGTAGTTGATGCGTAATTGTGCCACCGGACTCTTCTTTCCACTTCCAAACACGCTCCAAGAAAGCATCTCTCCCCAGATCTACCCTAGAAGTTCCTTCTTTTTCAAGCTCTCGTTCAACCATCATCTGTGTAGCAATCCCAGCGTGGTCAGTACCCGGAACCCAGAGTGCGTCAAAACCCTTCATCCTCTTATAGCGAATGAGAATATCTTGGAGAGTGTTGTTTAAGGCATGTCCTATGTGAAGTGATCCCGTAACGTTGGGAGGAGGAATTACTATTGTAAAAGCTGGCTTATCATTTGAAGCAGAGGATTTGTAATAGCCCTTATTGATCCAATCCTCATACCACTTTTGTTCAACCTTTTTTGGATCGTAAACCTTATCCATTTCGGTTTTAGTATGTTCAGACATTTTATTTATAGATGGAAATTAACTTAGATTAAAGAATCAGGGTCAAGAAAATTGACCCTGATTCAATTTTATTTTTTTATTCTTCTTCAGCTGCTGTTGCCGTTGGAACCGGTACTTCAAGCACTGGAACCTCAACATCAATGTTTCTATATATCGGAAGCCCTGTACCAGCAGGTATAAGCCTACCCATAATAACATTTTCTTTAAGTCCTCTAAGGTAGTCTTCTTTGCCCTCACACGCTGCTTCTGTAAGTACCCTAGTAGTTTCCTGGAATGATGCTGCAGATAACCAACTGTCAGTACTTAAAGACGCTCTGGTTATTCCAAGAAGAAGTGGTTCAGCGGAAGCTGGTCTACCGCCCTGCTCAATCACTCTTTCGTTTTCTTCAAAGAAAACGTGTTTCTCAATAGCTTCACCAACTAGAAGTATAGTATCGCCAGGGTCTTTAATTCTTACCCTTTTTAACATCTGTCTTACTATAGCTTCAATATGTTTATCGTTGATCTTAACTCCCTGAAGTCTATAGACTTCCTGAATCTCATCAACAAGATAACGCGTCAGAGCACGTTCCCCTCTAATCCTTAAAATATCGTGAGGATTAACGGAACCGTCTACTAGCTGATCACCAGAAGTAACCTGTTCTCCTTCTCTAACCAGAACATGCTTACCTCTAGGAGCAAGATATTCTTTGGGCTCACCAATCTCAGGAGTTACTACCACTCTTCTTTTACCTTTGACGTCCTTACCGTATGAAACAATACCATCGATTTCTGTCACAACCGCAGGATCTTTGGGGAGTCTTGCTTCGAATAGCTCAGCTACTCTTGGCAGTCCTCCGGTGATGTCTTTAGTTTTAGCAGTAGCTCTAGCTATTTTAGCGAAGATATCTCCCGCGCTAACCTTATCTCCCTCGTTAACTTCAATAATAGCTCCTATTGGAAGTGAATATTGTATGCTCTTTCCCTCATCAGTGTGAATAACCAGACCAGGATGAGTATCGAGGGTTTTAGATTCTATTACTACTTTTTTATAAATACCTGTAACCTCGTCAACTTGCTCTTTTAGAGTTACACCCTGCTCCAAGTCGACAAATCCTACAGTTCCATTAAATTCAGAGATGAAAGGTGTAGTGTAAGGATCCCATTCAGCTAGAAGTTGACCCTCTTTTACCTTTTGTCCATCAGTTACTCTGAGTTTTGCTCCAAGTGCTAGAGGGTATCTCTCTCTTTCATATCCTTTATCATCAATAATCATCAAAGTCCCAGTACGATTAACAACAACGAAACTTCCATCATTTGTAGTTACAGTTCTGATTCCATTGAATTGAATCACGCCTTCATGTGTATTTTCCAGTGTGCTTTCTGCTGCTCTCTGGCTCGCAGCACCACCAATGTGGAAAGTTCTCATAGTAAGCTGTGTTCCAGGCTCACCAATTGACTGTGCGGCTATAATACCAACAGCCTCACCAATATTAACAAGTTTACCAGTCGCTAGGTTTCTACCGTAACAAAGAACACATACCCCAATGCGGGTTTCACAAGTCAGTACAGATCTTATTCTAACTTCAGTAATGCTTCCTGCTTCATCAATCTTAGAAGCTGCATGCTCATCAATTTCGTTATTAGCTTTTACTATCACTTCTCCACTAACTGGATCTGTAATATCATCGCAAGTTACCCTTCCAAGAACTCTTTCTCCTACTCTTTCTATTATCTCGCCACCCTCGACTAAATCACTGACTGTAATTCCTTCAACAGTACAACAGTCATATTCTTTAATCATCACATCCTGGGCAACATCGATAAGTCTTCTTGTCAAATAACCAGCGTTTGCCGTTTTAAGTGCAGTATCAGCAAGACCTTTTCTAGCTCCGTGAGTAGAAATAAAGTACTGAAGAACAGTAAGACCTTCACGGAAATTAGAAGTAATCGGTGTTTCAATAATCTCTCCAGAAGGTTTCGCCATAAGACCCCTCATACCAGCAAGCTGACGTACCTGAGTCTGACTACCTCTAGCTCCTGAGTCAATCATCATATATATAGGATTTGAGCTAGCTCCCTTCCTGGCTTTTCCCTCGAGGTCTATACTCTCCTCAAAAGTAATGTCCTTCATCATTTCCTGGGCAACTTCGTCACTTGTACGTGCCCATATATCAATAACTTTATTATATCTCTCTCCATCCGTTATAAGACCTTGAGAGTATTGATTTTGTACTTTTTGAACTTCCCCCTGAGCTACATCTAGCATTTCTTTTTTCGCCACAGGTATCTTCATATCATCGATAGCTATTGAAATACCAGAGCGAGTAGAGTACTTAAATCCTAAAGTCCTCATACGATCTGCCAGAATTACAGTGCTTTTTCCGCCTGAGACCCTAAAACAACTATCAACAAGGTCTTCTGACGCTCTTTTAGTCATCACTCTGTTAACTAATTCAAAGGGGATACCCTCTGGCATGATGTCGTAAAGAAGAACTCTCCCTACTGTGGTTTCATGCATTTTGTCCTTGATTCTGATCTTTACCTTCGCATGAATCCCAACATCTTTAGAATCATAAGCCATCTGCACTTCTTCTATAGTTGAAAAGACTTTTCCATCGCCTTTGTCAAAACCTACATCTCTAGTCATATAATAAATACCAAGAACTATGTCTTGGGTTGGTAGAATGATAGGTTTTCCGTGAGCTGGAGAAAGTATATTATTTGTTGACATAACAAGCGCCCTACACTCAGTCTGAGCTTCAATAGAGAGAGGCACGTGTACTGCCATTTGGTCACCATCAAAGTCAGCATTGTAAGCTGGGCAAACCAGAGGATGAATTTGTATTGCTTTATCTTCAATAAGAATTGGCTCAAAAGCCTGAATACTAAGCCTGTGAAGTGTAGGAGCACGATTTAATAAAACGGGATGTTCTTTAATAACTTCATCCAAAGCGTCCCAAACTATAGGCGCTTCTTGCTCCACTAATTTCTTAGCAATCTTAATAGTTGCTGCAGCTCCCCATTTTTCAAGCTTGTTATATATAAACGGTCTGAATAGCTCAAGACCCATTTGTTTTGGTATTCCACACTGATGAAGCTTAAGTTCAGGGCCCACAGTAATTACAGAACGTCCAGAGTAATCAACCCTCTTACCTAACAAGTTTTGTCTGAACCTTCCCTGTTTACCTTTAATGATGTCACTTAAACTCTTAAGAGGACGGTGATTATGACCAAGAACCGGTCTTCCTCTACGTCCATTCTCCAAAAGCGCATCAACTGATTCCTGAAGCATACGCTTCTCATTTCTTACAATGATATCTGGAGCGCCTAATTCTAGTAATTTGTTTAGTCGATTATTTCTATTAATAACACGCCTGTATAGATCGTTTAAGTCTGACGTTGCAAACCTTCCACCATCAAGAGGCACAAGCGGTCTCAAATCAGGCGGAAGAACAGGAATTCTTGTCAGAATCATCCATTCCGGGCGGTTCTTAGATTTCCTAAATGCTTCACTAATTCTTAGTCTTTTTGCGATACGGGCTCGTTTAATTGGTGAAGAGGTGTTTCGCATTTCTAGACGAAGCTCTTCAGAGAGCTCGACAAGATCAATCTTTTTAAGCATCTCTCTAACGGTCTCAGCACCCATACCAACCCTGAAACTGTGACCATATTCTTCTACTGCTTTCCTGTATTTCTCTTCACTCAATACTTCAGCAAATTTTAAGGAAGTTCCACCGGGATCAACCACTACATAGGATTCATAATATAGGGCTTTTTCTAAGTCTTTAAGTGTCATGTCAAGAAGCATGCCGATCCTGGAAGGGATGCTTCTTAAGAACCAAATGTGAGCAACAGGTGAGGATAGTTCAATATGAGCCATTCTTTCCCTTCTTACTTTGGAGGATATAACTTCAACCCCGCACTTTTCACAAGTGATCCCTCTGTGTTTTAGTCTTTTATATTTTCCACAAGTACATTCATAGTCTTTTACAGGGCCGAAAATTTTGGCACAAAACAAACCACTCCTTTCAGGTTTGAATGTCCTGTAGTTAATAGTCTCCGGTTTTCTCACTTCCCCATTAGACCACTCTTTTATCTTCTCTGGAGAAGCTATTGAAATTTTAACCGCAGAATACTCTGAAGGATTTTTAGGCTTTTCAAATAGGGTATCTACGTCCACGTTTTACCTCCCTTGATTATTTGAAATAATTAATCCCTTTCTATTTCTTAATATCATTTTCTTCAAGCAAATCCACATCAAGTGAAAGCGCCTGGAGTTCTTTTTGCAGTACTTTAAATGATTCGGGAAGACCCGGCTCAAAGTTCAGATCACCTTTGACGATAGAATCGAATATCCTGGTTCTTCCAATTACGTCGTCTGACTTAACAGTTAGAAACTCTTGCAAAGTATATGCTGCACCGTATGCTTCAAGTGCCCATACTTCCATCTCTCCAAGTCTCTGCCCACCAAAATGCGCTTTACCGCCAAGAGGTTGCTGAGTTACAAGTGAGTAAGGACCGATGGCTCTTGCATGAATTTTTTCTTCAACAAGATGGTGCAGTTTTAACATATACATAACACCAACGGTGACTTTTTGGTCAAAAGGTTCACCTGTGTGACCATCAAACAATATAGTTTTACCTTCTTCGGGAAGGCCTGTTTCTCTTAATAATTCTTTTATCTGTTTTTCAGAAGCTCCATCAAATACCGGAGATTTAACCGGCACACCACTGCTGAGACGTCTTGCAACTTCTATAACTTCTTCGTCGTCCATGTTATCAACTAACTTCTTAGTCTCTGCAGAATCATAAATATCTTTTAATTTAGTCCTTAATGCCTTAGGACTAAACTCTCTTTCCATTATTTCATTTAATTTCTGACCAAGTTCCTTACCAGCCCACCCTAAATGGGTCTCAAGTACCTGACCAACGTTCATTCTTGAAGGAACACCTAAGGGATTGAGCACCATCTCAACAGGGGAACCATTAGGAAGATAAGGCATATCTTCTTCTGCAAGGATTTTAGAGATAACACCCTTGTTCCCGTGTCTTCCAGCCATTTTGTCTCCTACCTGAAGTTTCCTTTTTACAGCAATGTTAACTTTTACGACTTTTAACACTCCTGGGGGCAGCTCATCCGGCTTGGTTAGTTTCGAAATTCTTTGATCGTATATAACATTTGTTAAATCAATTTGCTCAAGTGTTCGTTCTATGATTCTTTTAATTTCGGCTTCAACATTATTTCCTTTTTCAATACTAATATCCGCAAGTTTTTCAAAAGGTATGCCTGGGAGAATGTCTTCAGCAATTACATCGCCCTGCTTTAGAACTGTTTTCCTAGACACCGTAAGTTTTGCTGCAGAAGTCTTATTAACTATTAAAGGTTTTATTCTCTCTAGAGCATCGTCCTTTAATATCTTCATTTCATCATCTCTATCCTGCTCTAAACGTGTAACCTCAAAATCTTCGATGCTTTTAGCCCTATCGTCTTTATCCACAACGCGGGATATGAGCATCTTGACATCGATTACTGTTCCGTATACTCCAGGAGATGCTCGAAGTGAAGTATCTTTAACATCTCCGGCTTTATCCCCGAAAATAGCCCTTAACAGGCGTTCCTCAGGGGAAAGTTGAGTCTCTCCTTTAGGAGAAATCTTCCCGACAATTATATCTCCGGGTTTTACTTCTGCCCCAACTCTAATAATTCCACTCTCATCCAAATTCCTGAGAGCATCCTCACTTACATTTGGGATATCTCTTGTTATCTCTTCTCTTCCGAGTTTTGTTTCTCTAGCTATACATTCAACTTCTTCGACGTGAATCGAAGTAAATCTGTCTTCTTTAACTAATTTTTCGCTCATTAGTATAGCGTCTTCAAAGTTGTATCCACCCCAAGGCATAAAGGCCACTAAAATGTTCTGACCAAGTGCCAACTCCCCATGGTCTGTTGATGGACCATCCGCTATTACCTGCCCTGCTCTGATAGCCTGTCCCTTCTTAACTATAGGTTTTTGGTTCCAACAAGTACTTTGGTTAGATTTTTGAAATTTAAGAAGGCTATACATATCAACGCCTGCTTCATCAGAACCGCTTTGAGTATAAGCGCTTACCACAATTCTGGATGAATCAACATATTCTACGACACCGTCTCTTTTCGCTATAACAGTAACTCCAGAATCCTTGGCAACTCTATCCTCAAGACCTGTGCCAACAATTGGGGCGCTTGTTCTAAGTAAAGGTACGGCTTGGCGTTGCATGTTAGAGCCCATTAAAGCACGGTTAGCATCATCATGCTCTAAAAACGGTATTAAAGAAGCGGAAACGGATACAAGCTGGGATGGAGAAACGTCCATTAGCTCAACCTGATCACGACCTACCATCAAAAATTCGCCGTTTTGTCTAACTGAAATAAATTCAGATGTAAAATTTCCTTTTTCATCAAGTGCTGCATTTGCCTGAGCTATAATATATTTCTCTTCGGCTAGTGCGTTCATATGTACAATTTCGTCTGTAACTCTTGCTTTTTTAACTACTCTGTACGGAGTTTGAATAAAACCAAAATCATTTATTTTTCCAAATGTGCTAAGACTTGAAATAAGACCAATATTAGGTCCTTCGGGAGTTTCAATCGGACATATTCTTCCATAATGTGATGAGTGCACATCTCTTACTTCAAACCCTGCCCTTTCACGCGTTAGACCACCCGGACCTAATGCACTCAGTCTTCTTTTATGTGTAATTTCTGAAAGTGGATTGGTTTGATCCATAAATTGTGAAAGTTGTCCTGTAGCAAAAAACTCTTTAACTACCGCAATGACCGTTTTAGGAATTAGTAGTTCACTAGGCATTAAGTTTTCCACAGCCTGGTACCCCATTTTCTCTTTGACAGAACGGGACAACCTCTCAAGCCCATGAAAGAACCTATCTTCAATCAATTCACCTACTGTTCTAACTCTTCTATTACCTAGGTGATCTATATCATCTGTAGCACCTCTTCCACCTCTTAAACCTAAGAGATAACCTACGGTGCCCAAAATATCTTCTTTGGTTAATGTGTTTACTTCATCAGAAATTCCGTGATTTAGTTTGTAATTTATCTTAAGTCGCCCTACCTGAGAAAGCCTGTAGGTGTCAGGATTAAAGAACATATTTTCAAAGAAAGTCTCAGCAACGCTTATTGTAGGAGGATCGGTAGGACGAAATTTTTTGTAAATTTCAGTAATCGCCTCTTCCCTAGTAATAACCTTATCAGCAAGCACTGTATTTCTGAGAGATGCAACTACCGAAACATTATCGATATAAAATACTTTTAACCCTTTTACATCAGCTTGTTTTATTTCATCAAGCTTCTCTTCAGTAATTAATTCATTGAAGTTTACTATCACTTCTCCAGTCTTTTTATCTACAATATCGTCAGCAGCAAACCTATCAATTAACTCGATAGGATCAATTGCTATAGTTTTAACTTTTGCAGTTCTTAGTTTCTCAAGGTGGTTCCGCACTAATCTTCTTCCTTTCTTGATTAGCACTTCGCCGCTTTTCGGATCCAGTATATCAGATGTAGACCTCTGATAGGGAAGAACATCAAAATTCACATCTTTACTCATCCCCTTTGAGTCTATATGTATCGTCTCAACAGGATAAAAATGATTGAGTATTTGTTTATTATCGTAACCAAGCGCTTTTAAAAGCACGGTTACAAGAAATTTTTTCTTTCGGTCTATTCTAACATGGAGCAAGTCCTTGGAATCAAACTCATAATCAATCCATCTGCCGTCATGTGGAACAATTCTAGCAGAAAAAGAGGACCTACCGGCACTATTGTCCTTGTTTTTTACCTGATCAAAGAAAACACCCGGTGAACGGTGCAGTTGATTTACAATGACCCTTTCAGTGCCATTTACAATAAAAGACCCGTTAGGTGTCATTAGAGGAATTTCACCGAAATACACTTCTTGTTCTTTTACATCTCTTATAGTCCGCTCATCACTAGTCTCGGTATCCCAGATTACTAGTCTAAAGGTAACGTATAGTGGAGCAACATAGGTATATCCTTTCAACCTACATTCCACCGCTTCGTATTTAGGTCTATCTAAGCGATAGCTAATATACTCAAGTGACGCCTTTTCATTATAATCCTCTATTGGGAATACAGTTTTAAAGGCGTTATGAAGTCCAAATTCTTCCCGACTGTCCGGTTCCGTATCAGCTTGCAAAAATTCCTTATAGGACTCTATTTGCACTTCAAGCAGGTGAGGTATATCTAGAACAGATGGTATTTTCGAAAAACTTTTCCTAAACTTATATGCTTCTACACCATCAAGGCTCAATTTGGCTTACCCCCATAATTATATTTATAAACTCACGTGACTAACTTCAAAACCAAATTCTGAAAATATGTACGGTACTATCATGTCCTGTTAACTTTGTTTGAAAGAACTTTTCCATACTGATAGTTTGTTATCAAGATAGCTCCTCTTATCGCAAAGAACTAGCAAACTTAATAAGAAAGTGCTCTACCAATATATACGGTATAATGGATTCAAAATTATCAAGAAATCCATTATTCCCCGTATGCAAAAACAACAAATAGTTAACTGATTTCTATTTCCGCACCAGATGCCTCAAGCGTCTTCTTGATGCTTTCGGCCTCTTCTTTTTCAATGCCTTCTTTCACAGCTTTGGGGGCACTTTCAACAAGTTCTTTCGCTTCTTTAAGACCAAGAGATGTAACCTCTCTTACTGCCTTAATAACTTGAATCTTATTGTCACCGATGGCTTTTAAGACAACATTAAAATCAGTCTTTTCAGCTGCACCACCACCATCTGCTGCAGGAGCAGCACCAGCGGCAGCAACAGCAACCGGGGCTGCAGCTTTTACATCAAATTTTTCTTCAATATCTTTAATCAAGTCTGAGATCTCGAGCATGCTCGCTGTCTCAAGATATGAAAGGACATCTTCTCTAGTTGTTTCAGGCATAATACCTGTACCTCCTTAAATGTATTAGAAAATATGTTTTTTATTCTTGTAAAACCACTAAATCAACTGCTTAACTTTCCTCTTTACTTTCTTCCTTAACCTCTTCTGTACTTTCTGTGTTGTTTTCTTCTTTACTTTCCTCAGCAGCGGCTTCTTCGGCACTTTCTGCCTTAGTCTCTTGTTTACTCTCTACCGCAGTTTCTTCCTTGCTTTCCTCTTTAGTCTGTGCTGAAGCCTGGTCTTTACTTTCGACCACAACCTCTTCTGTACTTTCTGCCTTGCCTTGCTCTTTGGTATCTTTTACGGCTTCTAAAGCATACAGCAACTTGGTTTGCATCTGTGTTAA
>JGI24023J19991_10002944_pt1 | contig 12161 bp, 15 predicted proteins | sample Cruoilmetagenom1_FD_19991 | JGI IMG/M metagenome (IMG submission 19991)
CGCGACGACTTAACGAACGTCCCAGAAAGACGCTAGACTATGAAACACCTGCAGAAAGATTTAATGTATATGTTGCATTGACCGGTTGAAACCGCAGTCGTAAGCAGAAGTTCGAAGCACGAGTGGATAACAAAATTCCTCTACGTAATCTTTATAAAAAAAAGTTGGTGTTAGCTTAAGGAATTGTATTATCCAAAAAATAGAATACTACTCTGATGCTTCGAAGTCGCAATAGAATTAAGCATTTCTATTTATAATCGATCACTTATTATCTCAGCCGTCTTTAATAATGAGCGTTTTTTGTATCAATTTAGAGTAAATATCCCTAATGACTATATTTAAAGTTACTTTTTCTTTTTAGATTTCTTAATTGAATTCTGTCGTTTATTTATAAACTTATTGTAATCAGGCCATATTGCTTCCATACGCTCATGCATCCGTGACTCCAAATGCCTTGCAAATTCTATAAATGCAGTGGAAACCAGTGACAATTCCTTACCCTTAGGGTAAACCAAATACCATTGACGCATAATTGGAAAACCTTCTACATCGAGAATTTCCACCGAGCTATTTGTGCCTTCAAGTGTCAATGTATGCAGGGATAATACTGAAATACCCAGGCCACCAACAATAGTGTGTTTTATCGCTTCGTTACTACCCAATTCCATACGTACACTCGGACGTAGACCCTTTGAATCGAACATACGTAATGTCGCATCACGAACACCTGAGCCAGGTTCGCGTAAAATAAAAGGTTCTTCAGCGATACGTTTTAGGGAAATATTTTTTTTCCCAACCAGCGGATGGTTCTTAGGTGCCATCACCACCAGTGGGTTTGGCGCAATCGGAAAAGCCTCGACCTCGATCTCATCGGTTGGCGCCTGCCCCATGATATACAAGTTATCTTCATTATTACGCATGCGTTCAATAATGCTGTCACGATTAGTGACCTTGAGAGAGACCTCAATACCAGGATAAAGTGCACTGAACTCACCCAACACCTCTGGCGCAAAATACGTGGCATTGGTAATTGCACCCAGGCGCAAACGACCACGCTTCACACCTTTCAAATCTGAGATTTTCATCTCCAGATTCACCAGGGTTTCAAATGTGTTGCGACAGACCTCATACAGTTCCATGCCTGCTTCGGTCGGTTCAACATTTCTGCCCACATGTTCAAACAAGGGTAAACCGATCACACTGGAAAGTTTTTTGATTTGCATGGAAACCGTTGGTTGCGTGAGAAACAATTCCTCAGCCGCCCGGGTAAAGCTACCTAGACGTACAATAGTTTCGAATACCTGTAATTGACGCAAAGTCATGTGCCGAATCAGATACTCAGGCATTGCACTCGGCGGCGTGAAATCGTGATCAGATTTTCTGGTCATAGCATCCTCTTAACTCACAGTTTACTGGTTGAGTAAGAAGTATGGTCTAATTAATACTTCTATAATAATCGATATAATCTTTGTATTATATAGATTATTATATGGGTTGCATAGACTATTTGCTATATCAGATCTCTATTAGTCAGGCCAGATACGACGTCCAGACTGGAATGAGTCGGTTGAAGGTGCCTTAGTAGGTGCTTTTGCTGGCACTTTGGTCTTGGCAGCTGGCGTTGCTTTGGCTGGCGTTTTCTCTGCCGATGTATTGGAAACTGTGGTAGCAGGACTTGCTGGCGATTCCGATGCGCCGGCCTTGGTTCTACGCATAGAGCTTAATAATTTTTCTTTTGTTTTATCAGATTTAGTACTCATAAGCTGTTCACCTCCTCGATGAGTTGTTCTAGTTCTTCTGCCGCATCAGCACCACGCTTACCCATGTCAAAAACACTTTTACCTTCCAGGGCACTACTGCGATAAATAGCACGACGACGTAAAGCTGTCTTGGCGACAGGCAGACCAATTTCAGATGCGGCTTCGCGTACCAGTCGTGACATCACTGTTCGTGACTCCATCTGGTTTATGATCAGTAAAGCACGTAAGCCCGGGTTGGTTTCCCTTGCTTTCTCAATCGCTTCCTCGATATGAACTGTAGCCCATAAATCGATGGGGGAAGGTTGCACTGGAATCAAGGCGATATCGCAAAATGATAATACCGAAGTCGTCTGAGGTGCATGTACCGAAGGTGGGCAGTCAAACAGGACATAGTCAAATTTATCTTGCAATGACTTTGAATGCATATCGAGCTGTTCAGTATACTGGCAGACAGGAATTGCATTTTCATTATCAGAAAATGCACGCCACTGCATGGCTGAACCTTGCGGGTCTGCATCTATAATGGTAATACTATTATTTCTAGCAAGGCAAGCTGAAAGGTTAACAGACAAGGTCGTTTTACCGGCACCACCTTTGTTGCCTACGAGCGCAATTACCGACATCGCTGATCAACTCTTTTCAGCACTGTCACCGACCAATTCATCCAGTTCTTGCGCGAAACGGTATTGACCTTCATTCAGAGTCGTTTCCCCTTCCTCAAGGTGTATTGTAATATTGACATAATCACGACCAAAGCCCATATCAGGATATAAGCCTTCTTGCTCAGAAAGTTCAGCTGCTCTATCAAGAAAATCTCGTAATGTTGAGTAATCCTCGAATTCGTAACGCCGTTCAAGTCTGACCGGACGTTTACGTTCTTGCCATTGAACGCTCATTTCACATCTCCACTAAACATGAGTGCGTGACACGGTAGGTAGATGTCTAATATTTGGGCTGTTGGATTTCCTGCAGCCATATTGTTAACTCTGCAGCATGCGCTTTCTCTTCACCGAGAAGTGCCTCAAAGAATATGCGATTATCATGATCCCTGATTTTCTGACAGTGTTGACTCGCATCACTGTACAGCCCCACCAGTTCATTTTCAAATGCGTAATCGTGCTCCAGCAGCTCCTGCAAACTCTGCCCAAGCGTCACAGGACGTAATTGCGATGCGCTCGGAGCAACACCCAAAGCTAACATGCGACCAATAATTCGATCAGCATGCGTCATTTCCTCTTTGGCTTCAGCTCTAAACTTTACCGCAACTTCAGTTAATCCCCAGGCATCCACCAGCATTGCCTGAGTACTATAAAGTTGAACTGCAGACAGTTCAAGACTCAAGGCCCTGCCGAGATAACCGAGGATTTGCTGATCTACTTGGATAGAAAGCATAACTACCAGCTATTCAATGAAAACAGGTAGTTATCCGGGTACCGGACGACTGCTATCAGAACCGCTAAGTACAGGCTCAACTTCATTGTGTGGACGTGCAATGATGTGAGCTGCTACCAGACCGTCACCAACGCGTTCACAAGCATCCGCACCTGCGCGAACAGCAGCGTTAACCGCACCTGTTTCACCACGTACCAATACTGTCACGTAACCACCACCAACAAATTCACGTCCAATCAGACGTACTTCAGCGGCCTTGGTCATGGCATCTGCCGCTTCAATAGCGGGTACCAATCCGCGGGTTTCGATCATACCTAACGCTATGCCGTAATTATTATCGGCCATGGTGTATTCTCCTGTAAATCAGTTATCGACTAGTTGTTTACAATTAAGCTGCAGTATTTCCTGCAGGCAAAACAGGCTCAACTTCATTGTGTGGACGTGCAATGATGTGAGCTGCTACCAGGCCATCACCAACACGTTCACAAGCATCTGCACCTGCACGAACCGCTGCATTAACTGCACCCGTTTCACCACGTACGAGTACGGTTACATAACCACCACCAACAAATTCACGACCGATTAAACGAACTTCGGCCGCTTTAGTCATGGCATCTGCTGCTTCAATAGCAGGTACTAATCCGCGGGTTTCAATCATCCCCAGTGCTATTCCATAGTTATCGTTGGCCATGGTGTATTCTCCTGTAAATCAGTTATCGACTATGTTTTTACAATTAAGCTGCTGGCTTGCCGGCAGGTAAAACAGGTTCAACTTCTTTATGTGGACGTGCAATGATGTGAGCTGCTACCAGACCGTCACCAACGCGTTCACAAGCATCTGCACCTGCGCGAACAGCAGCGTTAACCGCACCTGTTTCACCACGTACCAATACTGTCACGTAACCACCACCAACGAACTCACGTCCGATCAGGCGTACTTCAGCAGCCTTAGTCATCGCATCTGCTGCTTCAATTGCAGGTACCAAGCCACGTGTCTCGATCATGCCGAGTGCAATGCCGTAGTTGTCATTTGCCATTTTAGTTTCTCCTAATTTAATGTTTTAACACTTTATTGAGTTACTGATAAATAGTTACAAAGCTCTAAGCCGTTGTATCTGCATTCACGGTTTGCTGACTATTGTCAGCCTCCCAGAAATCTATAATCCCGGCGATGGTCAAGTCCGTCAGGATCCTGAAATCACCAGCCGCGTAACGAGCCGCTGAACCGCTTGAGGTAAATACCCAGTTACCTGGACGTGCACCAACAGGGTCAACCGCTACCATTTTTTTGCCATCTGCTGTTCGCAGAACTCGCAAACCAATGTCTCGTAATCCATCAACGCGACGAGTACAAACTAGTGGCTCTTCAACCTGCATTATTTCCACCTAATACTCCCGCCTATGCCTTATCTTCAGGACTCTGCTCTGGTTGCCAGTGATCAATAATACCGACAATGGTCAGATCACTCGGGTATTCCTTGCTGCCAGCTGCCTCGCGCGCTGCAGAACTACCCACGCAAATTACCCAGTCTCCAGGAATACAGCCCACTGCATCCACGGCTACCGCTAATGCACTTCCATCTTTCACTACCTGCAGGTGCTTATGCTCCATACCGGGTATGCGATTTGTTGAAACCAATGGTTTCACTATCTGACAGATCTTCATTAATGGCCTCCTGACACTTTGGTTTTCACAGAACAATCCAGTATCTCGATCTGTCCTGCACCATTAATATCTCGCACCACTTGCAGCGTATGTAATAACCCGCGCTCAGTCAGTTCACGATAGCGAGTATGCAATGCATCCACTACACGCTGACAATGTCCTTCCGCACGTTCACGTGCACCTGGAACATTACCGTGATAGTCATAACGTACCACTATCGGTACTGGCAGTCCGTGCGCTACATTCAGGCCAGTAAAAATACTTATTCCAACATCCAAATCACTTGCCGCTTCCTCAACCGTGTTGAGATAAGCGAAGAAGGTCAGGTTACGTAGCTGTATCTCTTCAAAACCGATACCAGCACCAATAAAACGTTCGGCGTGCCCGATGTCACTGTAACAGCCGCCATAATAGGTACGTACATATTCAACCTGTGACATATTGTTTTTTAACAAGTATGTCATAAAACGCGCCATGCCTTCTGTCAGGGCACTGCCACCCATCTGCCTGATGTGATCCGCTATCCATTGCTCTGCCTGACTTGCACTCATGCTCGCTGTCGTATCAAATACCTGCAAGCTATCGACATAATTTTCCAGATCGATCTTACCGTTGGCATCAGGCATATGAATACGTATGCCGTCTGTATCTGTATCCATGCCAATCAATAAACAATCGATAGAAGCACCACAACAATGTGTGTTCTCAACAGCTTCCTGAAAAGCCATCAGGCGATCCAGACCACCCTGCGCCGCTTTATTTGTATCTGAACCATGCGCCGCACAACCTTGATGGCTTGGGTCCACAGAACTATGGTGATACACCGCCGCTTTCAAATAACGTGTAGCTGCATCGGCCGTATTAGGCTTACCTTCACGGAAACGCACTAATTCAGTTTTTACCCATTTCTCAAGGCTGTCTTCAATGTCGAACATCGCACCTGCATAGGATCGACGTCGTACTTCTTTATACGGCATGCGTAATACATAGCGTATAACATGCGCCAGCCGACCATCTGCACAAGGTGAAACGTCGACCATGTGAAATCCGCAGTCCTGGATGAACTCCTGAAAAGAGACATCACTACTGTTCTGACCAAGCGGGTCCTGCGTAAATACTTCATCACAAAAGCGATGGTAAGTCTCAAATACACACCATGCGAACAAACTGCGCATGTCCAGTTGATCTACCCATGCATTATTTAGCAGCAATGCAGGTAATTCATAACCTAAATGTTCACGCGCTAACTGTTGCGCTTGCTGTTCAAAATTTGTTTCGTGTTGCAATGCTGAAATTCGCTTCAACGTTGGAACAATCGAATCAAAAGACTCTCTTACATTACTTTCATACGTATACAGCTGTGTATTTTCACGTGTATTTGTTAGCACATGTGAATTTTTCACCGACACAGTCGCCCTGCTATTACCCTTTACCTGGGGTTTAGCGGCTACCAGAGCATTCGACGATCTATCACCTGGACGACGACGTGGAGTCGAAACCCGGCTCAAGTTACGTGAACGATTCTGTCTGTTTCGTACGTTCAACATAGTGACTAGTCTGCGCTGTGATTAATCCTGGGATTAACCGCGAGCACCTCCTGAATAAGTAATCAAAGAACCTTTGTCAGTGTTACCACTACCACCTGTTACCTTACTATTTGGCATGGCTATTTCTTCATTTCGCTTTTTCGCAATCGCTGCCATTTCTGCCATAGCGTCCATTGAGTTAGTCGCGCGTATCGTTGGATTACGTTTTGTTGATGATAATCCTTCTGTACCGGTAACACCGTTACCACGACCCCAGTCATCGCCCGTAATGTTTAAACCAGAATCCTGGCCTTCACCAGAGATACGTGGTTTCGCGCGACCATCGACTTCCGCAACTGGCTCAGGGCGTAAAGTTGACACGTGAGCCTTTTCTTTACCAAAACGAGCATCTTCAGTACCGGTTACTTTGCCGCTTGCCATACCGAAAGGGCCAGTAATGACACCTTGCTCATATTGATTACCCGTCACCCCGGTAGAGCCAATAGCAGCCGCCGCACCACCCGATGGTGTCGTGACACTGAACTGCTGACCCGGTGCACTACCGCTAATAGGCTGCGGAAAATCAGGGCTTGCCGTTGTCGCAGCCGTAGCAGGACATGCATCAGCATACTGGTCCGCGCCTACATAGGGCGTACCAGAAACCGGCTCGCAGGCCCCTTTATGAGCACCTGTCATTACGCCACCAACACCGGGCTGAAGACCCGTTAATGGCATTGCAGGGGTACTTCTTAATTCTCTGTTGCGCGCACTCGCCATCGCTGCGTCTTCAGCCTGGCAAAAATTTATCGTTTGGTCCGCACTAGCATAAGGCGTACCCGTCACTGCCTTGCAACTACCNGGCTCATTACCCGTGACCTTGCTTTCACGATCAGTCAAAGTACCTGTTACCGCCAGGCCTTTATTGGTTGCAGATACACCAACCTTTCTATCCTTAGGTGCAGGCGCTGCACTACAAAANCCGGTGTATTGCTCATTACCGACATAGTCATCACCCGTGACATTGCGGCAGCTACCGGCCTCATCACCCGTCATATTTTCACGACGGCCAACCATAGTGCCACTCACACTACCGCCACGCAGGGTCTTACTGACGCCTACCTTACCGGGTGCTTTACCAATGTCTGATGCCTTCGTATATTGGGTGCCGGTTAACTCACGTCCCATACCTGGCTCGTCGCCCGTTACTTTCTCTGAACGGCCAACATTGTCACCCGTTACATTCTTACCTTTCATCGTCTCAGCTAAAGAAACTTTGCGCGGAGATTTTTGTGCAAACTCGCCACAATATCCCTGCTGCTGCTCTGAGCTAATGTATTCATCGCCTGTCACGCTTTTACACGTACCTGGCTCATCACCTGTTACATTTGTGCCACGACCCATCCGGTTACCGCTCACCTGGTTGCCATGAGACGTTGACGTTATGGAAACCTTGCGCGTTGCCGCACTCGGTTCTGCCTGGCAAAATGCACGAAATATATCAGCGCCCAGATATTCTGTACCGGTTATGCCGCGACATGTGCTGGGTTCGTCACCCGTTACACTCTGACTACGACCGACCATAGTACCTGTCACTGTCAAGCCTTCTGCTGTTTCACTGGCACCCACTTTCCAGGGCTGATCAGCAGCTGCACCAGTATCAGCTCCCTGCTTTGGGCGACGGCGACCACACGGCTCAGATTTTTTCTGACCAGCTTTTCCCATCTTGCTACGTTGATCACGCAACTTTTTCGACAATTCACGACTATTCAGGTCTGGATTACCTGCACGCGCCGTTTGCGCCGCAGTCATACCATTCTTACTGACACCAGCCTTGCCACGCGTTGATAGTGCTTCACGACGCGCCAGTGACGCGATACGAGCAACCGAATGATTGATGGCTTGCCTGGCATTATTAATACTTGCCGATGCAGAAACAGGTTTTGCTACCGCTTTCATGCTTGCCTTACACTCAGTACGTTTACCATCACAACCACAACCGCAGCCTTTCTTAGGTTCAGCCGTCGTTGAAGTCGCTACCGCAGAAGCAGGAGCAACGCTACCAGACTGNTGAACTGCCTCACTAGCGTTTCNCGTACGATCTTTACTTTGCGNACCCGATTTACCGCTTTTAGACATCGCCTCTCGGCGCGCTATAGAAGCGGCACGCGCAACACTAGTCGCCGTGCTTGTTGGCGCAGCATAAGAACTCACCCGTGCAGCAGGCGTTGATGCCGCCACTCTTGCTGGTGCCGTTCTCTGAGCCGTATTAGACTGTAGCGCCGTCTTGCCAGACGTAGACATAGCCTGGCGTCTTGCTTTTACTAGCTCACGTGTGCTCTGTGTGGTCGCTGGTTGTGCCATCGTTAACCCCATTGCGTCATAATTGTTGCAAACACTGCTGTTGTACTAACACCCACCTAGCGGCGGGTGATAATAGTACATCCGTCGTTTATTAACGTCCTTCAAAAACCACGAAAGCAGCACCCTGTGATTGGGTATAGCTGTCATAGCCTGTCAGTCGAACGTGATGATCAGGGAAAGCACGGTGACAAGCTTCTAGCTCGGCCAGGACATTACCCATATCAGTTTCACCAAAGAACGGCAGCTTCCACATCGTCCAGTAATGGTCGAAAGAATTGCTTGGGTGCTCATGTTCGATCGCAGGCGACCAACCATTTGCAATTATATAAGCAATCTGCGCCTGGATATCGCTCGCATCCATCTTTGGCAGGAAACTGAAGGTTTCGAGTGTTTGGGTAGTTTGATAGTTACCCATTTCATTCGTAAGTGCCATTATCAAATCCTCGTAATGTTTAAATCGTTATCAATAGTGTCCGAAGGACGTGTTACTACACGTCCAACTTATCGACAGTTTCGAATTCGAAGACGATTTCTTTCCAGGTCTCCATTGCGATAGCCAACTCAGGGCTAGTGCGTGCAGCCTCAGTAAGAATGTCNCGTGCTTCTTTCTCAATTACGCGACCTTCATTACGTGCTTTAACACTGGCTTCAAGAGCAACACGGTTTGCAGCAGCACCCGCAGCGTTACCCCAAGGATGTCCCTGTGTACCACCACCGAACTGCAGTACTGAGTCATCACCGAAGATAGTGACCAGTGCTGGCATGTGCCATACATGGATACCACCAGATGCGACGGCGAATACGCCAGGCATTGAGCCCCAGTCCTGGTCGAAGAACACACCACGTGCACGATCTTCCGGTACGAAAGATTCACGTAACTGATCAACAAAACCTAATGTAGAATTACGGTCACCCTCAAGCTTACCAACAACTGTACCCGTATGCAGATGGTCACCACCTGATAAACGCAAGCACTTGGCCAGAACACGGAAGTGAATACCATGTTTTGGATGACGGTCAATTACCGCATGCATAGCACGGTGAATGTGCAACAGCATACCGTTTTCACGACACCAGTTAGCAAGACCCGTATTGGCAGTAAAACCACCGGTAATGAAGTCATGCATGATGATCGGGCAGCCTACTTCTTTTGCAAATTCAGCACGCTTGTACATTTCTTCAGGAGTAGCAGCTGTTACGTTCAGGTAATGACCTTTACGCTCACCCGTTTCGCGTTGTGCTTTATCAATTGCTTCAGCAACAAACTCGAAACGATCACGCCAGCGCATGAACGGCTGAGAGTTAACATTCTCGTCATCTTTAGTCAGGTCAAGACCACCACGTAAACATTCGTATACTGCACGACCGTAGTTTTTCGCAGACAGGCCCAGTTTAGGCTTGATGGTTGCACCCAACATTGGACGGCCATATTTGTTCAGGCGATCACGCTCGACCTGGATACCCGCAGGTGGTCCACCACAAGTCTTGATATAAGCGATTGGGAAACGGATGTCTTCCAGACGCAAGTGCTTGAGAGCCTTGAATCCAAATACGTTACCAACCAGCGAAGTCAGAACGTTAACGACTGAACCTTCTTCAAACAGGTCAATGGATAAGCTACAAACGCATAAAATGCCTCAGGATCGCCTGGTACATCTTCGATGCGATAAGCACGACCTTTATAAAACTCAAGGTCTGTTAGTAATTCTGACCAAACTGTACTCCAGGTACCCGTTGAGCTTTCAGCAGCTACCGCAGCAGCAACCTCTTCACGAGGTACATCAGGCTGTCCCGTGACCTTGAAACAGGCCAAAAGGTCAGTATCTAGGGGCACATAATCCGGTGTCCAGTATTTTTCGCGGTATTCCTTCACACCCGCTTGATAGGATTTTGAAGCCATATTCGTCTCCTGTTTCGTTGTGTATTCAGTTGATTAGTATGCAATCACTTATTAAAACTTTTCTGAATCATAGGCATAAACCTATAAATGTTCAAATTGATATTTTCTTTAAAACATATAGTTTATTATCTATATCTCTAAATAATAATGCTTCAGCATATTAATAAGTATGCAGAAAGCCTATTAAGGCCTGGCCAGCAACCTGCTTGGTTCGATGTCACTTGAAAATACTCCAAATGAATCAAAATAGCTGATCCGGCTTGGCTCCTAATTCTGTCCTTGAGTACGCAAATCCAAGCCTGGAAGCTACTCAAAGTTAAATCGCTTATTTCTAATTGGCGAAGAATTCGTTGTTTGCATTAACACACGTATGAATCGGTGTATGCATTCCGGCAGAATAAAAAACTGCCCTCTAAATCCAGCGCACATTCCAACACAAAATCAACAACTAGTCCATCTCTCCAGCCATGCTCATCAAAAAAAATTAACAAGCTTAAAACTGCATAGCAATCATACTGTTACGCATTTGACGGGTCTTCTCTACCATCCGGTAGCTTGAACGATTGTTATTGTAACGCGAGACCTGATTCAAGCTAATCCACAACACCTCATGGGATTCATCATTACCAGGTATGGGCAGACGATCATCGATCTCGACAAGAAAACGGATATCGAGGTGTTCATGCCGAGGATCTCCCGCCATGGCCGGTATCGAATGAATGTCTACATCAAAAACAGCCGAACCCAGTAACTTGACCTGCGAAACATCGATACCTGTTTCTTCCGAGGTTTCGCGCAGAGCTACACGTAAAATATCGTTATCACCATCTGCATGACCGCCTGGCTGAAACCACTGGTCATGCTTTTTATGATGCATCATCAACACGCGACTGCGGTCAGGACTGACTACCCAGGCAGATCCCGTGACATGGGCTGGCCAGAGCTCACGATAAAAACAGTCGCCATGGGCTTCCACAAATTGGATGGCACGACGGATGTATCCCGCCTCTTCCATAAATCGCGTTTGATGTTGACGCAGTAAGCTGAGCAATTCCTGGCGATGCATGCTTATGTCCAGGCAGGATTTGCAATAGCTGCCAGTGCGGCGGCGGCAGCCTCTTCGACATCCGCTTCGCGACCTGTCAGGGTAAGTCGACCGTAGGCACCGACGGCGCGTACATCGACAAGGGTAATATTGGCTGCTTTTTCTGCCTGATTAGCGGCATAAACGATATATCCGGCAGGCTGGGTTTCCAGGATAAACATACTCTCACCGGGTAACATCATAGAACCTCCACGATGCTGGCGGTTTATCAAAACCGCATGATCAGCGGTCATGCCATGAATGATTTCCTGCCACTCGATTTCACAATGCTCCCGGTCACTCACGTCAGCGCCGATACTGGTCAATAGTGTATTACCCGCTTCAATCACGTCACTCTGGGTACGATGATGGATGACCATTGACCCGAATGCACGCTCTACAACTTGCTGGGTCAATTTAACTTGCGAAGCCTTTAAGGCGATGTCGGTCACGCGATGAACGGCCATACCGG
>JGI24023J19991_10002949_pt1 | contig 12149 bp, 12 predicted proteins | sample Cruoilmetagenom1_FD_19991 | JGI IMG/M metagenome (IMG submission 19991)
CAACATATGAGAAAAGAGCTTAGAGCTCTACAAAAATTAACAGGTATAACCTTTATATATATTACACATGATCAAGGAGAAGCTTTATCTATGTCTGATAAAGTTGCAGTGATGTCAAAAGGTAAAGTTGAACAAATCTCAACACCACAAGATTTATATGATAATCCAAATACACCTTTTGTAGCATCATTTGTAGGTGAAAATAATGAATTTGATGGCAAAGTTATAGATATTTATGAGAAAAATATTTTAGTAAAAACACTTTATGGTGATTTTAAATTAAAGGGTTCAAAAGATATAAAAGTTGGGGATAATGTAAAAGTATTTATAAGACCAGAGAGATTTTCTTTAATAAATAAAGGAAATAAATCAAATAAACAAAGAGATAATTTTATGAGTTTAGAGTTACAAACTACTTCATTTGAAGGTGCGATGTTAAATATTTATCTAAAAAGAGATAAAAGTGATACTGTAAAAAAAGAGATAATTATCCATAAAAAAAATAATGAAGAGTTATCCTCAAAATTAGATGAAGTGTTAGAGATATATTTTGACGATCATGATGCAGTTTTATTAAAGATTTGATATGACAAAATTATTTAATAGATATGGAAAAGGAATAGGAATATATGTATTATTTTCTATAGTTATGTGGTTGTCAATATTTATAATTTTTCCACAAATGCTTATGCTTGAGTATTCCTTTTGGCAATATGATGAAACAGCACAACAACAGATGTGGAAAGATGCAGATAAGTTAGATGATAAAAAATATCAACTTTTATTAAAGTTAAAAGATACTCCAAATGATACTAGTATGAAAAATGAGGTTACTTCAATAACAAAAGAGATTGAAAAGCTTGATGAACTTTCAAAAGAACCACCAAAAGAATATACTATAAAAAATTATGAGTATTTAGTCAATAATACTTTACATAGAAGTGTATTTTTAAAAACAATCTGGTCAAGTGTATTTGTAACTGTTTTGGCATTAATTCTTTGTTACCCTATTGCATACTATTTGGCTTTAGTAGCATCTAAAAAAGGTAAAGTTTTACTTTTTATTGCTTTAATTATACCTTATTGGGTAGATGAATTACTAAGAACATTTGCTTGGTTTATGATACTTTCATACAACGGTGTAATAAATAGTGTATTTTTATCTATGGGAATTATAGATCAACCAATAGAATTTTTTCAAAATAACTCAGCAGCATTGATAGGTATGGTGTATGCTTATATATTATTTATGTTATTTCCAATTTATAATACTCTTGAAACATTAGACAAAAATCAAATATTAGCAGCAAGAGATTTAGGGGCTTCTTGGCTGTCAATACATAAAAAAATAATAATACCTTATGCAAAACCAGGTATTGCAGTGGGGTCTATCTTTGTATTTATGCTGACAGCGGGAACTTATGCAGTACCTTCAATTTTAGGAGGAACAAGTGGTATTTGGTTTACACAAATAATATATAGTTGGTTTTTTGATGGGGGGAACTGGAATCAGGGTTCAGCTTATGGATTAGCATTATTAGTTCTTTGTATATTATTTATAATGTTAATGTTGAAATTATTTAAAGTAAAATTACAGGATATGGCAAAATGAGAAAATTCAATTCAAAGCAGATATTAAATTTATCTGTAAAGTTGTATTTTATATTATTCTTTTTGTATCTATTTTTACCACTTGTAGTTGTCTCTTTTGCTGCATTTAATGAAAGTAGTATACCTACAGTTTATCCTTGGAAAGGATTTACTTTTGATTGGATTGTAGAGTTTTTTAAAAGTAAAGCATTAATGAATTCTATAGTTAATTCCGTATTTATAGGTATTGGTGTTGTTGTTTTATCTATTCCAATTGGACTTGCTGGTGCATTATTTCTTTTATCTTTAGGAGATAAATCAAGGAATATATTTTATGCAATATTAGTTTCACCTATTTTAACTCCAGGTGTAATTATTGGTATCGCAACACTTGTTATGTGGAATGCTGCATTTGATATGTCAGGGGGCATTTTTCTTAGTATTATTGGACAAACTACATTTATTTCATCTATGGCTATGCTTTTATTTATGTCAAGATTACAAAAGTTTGACAACAACCTAGAACTTGCGGCACTTGATTTAGGGGCAACACCTACACAATTATTTTTTAAAATTACATTACCATTTTTAAAACCATCAATTTATTCATCTATTGCATTAGCATTTTTACAATCAATTCAAAATTATAATACTACTTTATTTTTAATAGGAACAAAAAGTACTATTACTATTCATATTGGTAGTATGGTAAAACTTGGACTTACTCCAGTTTTAAATGTGTTAGCATTAATAATTATATTTTTTACAATAGTTTTATCAGCTTTATATGTGTTAAAAAAGAAAAGAGAAAAATAGATGAAAGTATTTCCAAAAGTTGTAGAGCAAAATATTCTTAAAACATATACCATAATTTTAAAATCTGTAGTGAATATTGATACTATTTTAGTGTGTAGCAAAAATGATTATTTTCATAATGATTTAATAGAGTATAGAATAGTTGATGAAAAAATATATTTTGAGTATGAGATGAAAAGCTTAGGAGAGTTTTTTGTGAGGATAAATTTTTCATATAAAGAATCAAAATATATTGAATTATTTTGTGTAGATAAAAATACCATAAATTTAATTCCATTAAAAGGTGATTTACATATGCATACCATTTATTCAGATGGTAAAAGAACACCTTTTGGTATGGTTTTAGCTTCTTTAGAAGCAGGGATGGATTTTATATCTATTACAGATCATGATAATTATGAAGGTTCACAAGTTGCTATACAAAAAGTGCAAGAGAATAATATAGATATATTGGTTCTTTCAGGAGAAGAGGTGAGTGTTGGGAAAGGGGATACAACTTTATCTAGAGGCAATGGCCATATCTTATCTATTAATGCAAGTTGTTCAATAGAAGAACAACGAAAACGCACTAATATTTATAATAATGAGTTAAACGATATTGCCAAGAAGTTGGAAAATTTAGATGAGAATATCGATCCACTTCATTACGCTAGAAATATTTGGGTAGTCGAGAAAATAAAGGAAGCAAATGGATTATCTATATTATGCCATCCAAATTGGGTATATTATGATCATAAATATCATTTACATCAACCAATATATAAATATATGTTAAAAGATTCACGAATAGATGGTGTTGAGGTTATAGGTGATATTGATAAGATTGAAGAGTGTAATAATTTGGCATATCTTTCTTTTATGCAAAATAAAAATAAATATAAATCTTTAGCACCTATAGGAAATACAGATGCACATGACAGTGATCATGATTTAGGAAAAAGATTTACAGTAGTTTTAACAAAAGATTGTACAAACAATGCAATTGTAGAAGCAATTGAAAATGGACTTACTTGTGCTGTATTAAAAAGAGAGAATACAGAGTATCAATTTATAGCGGATGATAATATTGCTCACTATGTATATTTTTTGATAAAGGAGTATTTCCCAAAACACTTAAAGTTAAGAAATAAACTTGCAAAATTATATTTGGATCAATTGATAAATCAAGAAAGTTTGGATGAGAAAATAGCAGTAACAAAAAATAAACTAAAAAGTTATCAAAAAGAATTTTTTGGTACTTTTAAAGAAGGGATATAATTGAAAGTTGATCTACATAATCATACATATTTATGTAAGCATGCGATGGGAACAGCAGAACAATATGTACAAAAAGCAATAGAACAAAAGATAGATGTATTTGGTTTTTCTGATCATAATCCTATGAATTTTGATAAAACTCATAGGATGGAATATTACCATAAAGATGATTATATAAGAATTTTTAAAGATGTGAAGCAAAATTTTAGTAAAGATATAAAATTATTGTTTGGATATGAATTTGATTATTTAGATTATAGGATGAATAAAGAGCTATTAAAATATAAAGTTGATTATTTAATTGGATCAATTCATTTTATTAATGATTTTGGAGTTGATGACCCAAATATTATAAAAGAGTTTGCTCAAAAGAATATAAAGTTTAAAAATAAAGATATTGATTTATTATGGGAAGATTATTTTATGCAAATAAAAAAGATGGCAACTACTGGATATTTTAATATAGTAGGACATATTGATTTAGTAAAAATATTAACAAAAAAAGAGCCATCAAAAGATATAAGATTAATAGCTAAAGATGCTTTAAAAGCTATAAAAAATTCGGGAATGAGTGTTGAAATAAATGCATCTGCTTTAAGAAAAGGTTTGGGAGAAGCTTACCCATCAAGAAAACTACTTGAAGAAATTTTTTCTTACGATATACCTATAACTTTTGGAAGTGATGCTCATCAAGTAGATCATATTGGATATGAAAAAGAATATTGTGAAAACCTGGCTAAAGATATTGGATTTAAACAATGTGTTTATTATGAAAATAGAGAAACTGTTTCTGTAGCTTTTTAATAATTTATAAAAATATTTATATTTTTTTTAAATCTTCACACAAATCAGTTAAATCTTTATATTCTAAAGCATCAATATTTATTGTATTATATGATTCATCTTGTGTAGTTTGTAGATGAATGGGGATAATACCTGCATCATGAGCACCTTTTATATCTGTTTCATAAGTATCTCCAACCATTGCTATATATTTTTTTGAAATTCCTAATCTTTCAATAGCATAATTAAAGGCATACGATGAAGGTTTTCCTATAATAAATGGTTCTTCTTTAAAGTGTGGTTTAAATATCTCTATCATAACACCACATTCAAAATCAAAACCATCTCTAGTAGGTGCATAATAATCAGGATTTGTAAATATTACTTTTTTCCCACTATGAATCAACTTTCTCATAGAAGATAGATTAGCTATAGATATATTTGGTTCTATACCAATAATTAGTACATCTATATCTTTATCTTTTATACCAACTTTATAGTTCTTATGTATATAACTTTTCAGTGCGTTTGAACCAAAAACTTTTACATTGGCATTTGGATAATTTTTCAGTAAATAGTTTTGAGTAAGAGTTACAGGGGTTATAATAGAGTTTACATCTATTAAAATACCCATTCTTAATAATATACTTTGAAGTTCAGAAGGTGTTTTTGTTGTGAGATTTGATAAAAATACATAAGATATGCCTTTTTTTTCTAAAATTTTTATAAACTCTTTTGCTCCAGATAATGGAGAAAAGTCTTTGAAAAATGTACCATCGATATCAAGAATATATCCAGAAATTTTGTTTAACACTATTATCTACTCCAATTTGTATTTTGAACTAACTACCATATAGAAGTTCCAATTTATTTATAAGACTTTATCCAATCTAAAGCACAAGGAAGTTCTCCAAAGCCACTGTCTGCATTGATATGTCCTGCATTTTCTAGTATTTTTAGCCCAACATTAAGTTGGCTTTGTAACTCTATAGCTTCTTGGACATTAAGATAAATATCATTGTCACTACTTACCATAATAATCTCTTTCGCTTTTAAATTCTTTGGAGTAGGGTATGGAAAAAATGTTTGTAGCTCTTTGATATCACAATCTTTTCTGACAGGTGCTACAAGCATAAGTTTTTCTATCTCTTGTATAGGAAATTTTTCTACAAAATGAAACCATAAAATATTTGCTAATGAGTGACACACTACAATATGGGGTTGGAATCTATCAAACTCTTCTTTTAAAAAATATAACCACTCATCAAAGTTTGGTAAATCTTCATTTGGAAAAGATGGAAAGGAAACTTCATACTCATCTTTTGAAAGTTCTTGACTTAACCACCATTGCCAATGAGGTTCATGGCTTCCACCCCAGCCATGAAGTAATAAAACTTTTTTTTTCACTATTTAATCTCTCTTACACATCGCACAAATTTTTTATAGGTTCGATTTTGATAGTATATAGAACCACTTTTAAAAAAAACATAATATCCATATAGTCCAAAGTTTCTTATCCAAGTTCTATCTTCTGCCCAATAATTTTCAGGTAAAATATATTTAAAAGCTTTATTTATCATAAGCTCTTCTCTCACTCTAGTTTTATCTATAATAGTTTTATAATTTTCAACTGTTGGTAATCGCCAATTTGAAAAGCCACTTAAAACAAGAGAATTACAATACTCTTGTGCCTCATCTTGAGTAAATCTATATTTAACATTATCATAGGTATCTTGCCACATAAGTTTGTTGGCATCATCTATAACATAATCACCACTTTTTGTAAGTTTATTTGCTAATAATAAATTAGCAACTATCAATAAAATATATATGCTTTTCATAGATTACCCCTTTTGTTTTATAGAGTATTTTTTTCTTTCAAGTCTATCTAAAACTTTATCATCTAAAAGTTCAATATTTAACTTCTCATTTTCTAAAAACAATAATCCCACCAACTCTTTAGGTTTTGATTGATTTTCATATATAGTTGCGTGTTCTTTCCATTGTTCAAATTTGTCTTCATAAATATTTACTATTTTTTCTTCATGAAATCTTCTCTCTAGTACAAGTGCAATAGTAACAATAAGAAGCATAATAAAAGGTATCATCATACTATCCATTTATATAACTCCTACTATTAAATTATGTATAATTACATACAAAGAGATAAGCAAGAAGATCACATTTTTTTTAGATCAATAATAGAACTTTTTTATTAAGTTTTATTAAATCTCCAAGGAGTCTATCACTTGCTGCAAATCCCAATAGGTTGATTAGGCTTAGAGCCTCTGTCATTATGGAGATAGGATAAAAGCAAGATGCTTATCTGTTTGTATGTAAAAATAACATTTGTAAAGGTATTTGTGATGTATAAACAATTCGTAGGAATAGATATTAGTAAAGATAGCTTTGATTTAACACTACTTGAAAGTAGTGGTGAAATTAAACTAGAGGTAAAGCTTACAATGGATAGAGATGGCTTTGATACTTTTTTAGAGTATCTATCATCTTATTCCAAAGAAGAGCTTTTAATAGCAATGGAAGCTACTGGTATTTATCATTTACCACTATTATCATTTTTATTAGAAAATAGTTTCAAAAGTGTAGTCATTAATCCAATACTCATAAAGAGTTTTATTGGTTCAACCACACTTAGAAAAACTAAGAATGATAAAAAAGATGCAGCTTCAATTGCATTATTTAGTTTAAAATCATATCAGTCATTACATCTTGCTAGTTCTGACACTGTTGCTAGTGTCAGACCACTTATTAGAGAAAGAGAATCTTTATCTAAAGATATAGCAAGATTAAAAACTGAAATAAAAGCTAATTTAGTGCAATTATTTCCTGAATTGTTAAAGAACACAAATATATTTACAAAGAGTATTTTAAATCTGCTCCTTAAAGCTCCTAGCCGTAAATCGATTAGAAACTTAAAGGAGAAGAAAATCCAACGAATACTAGATGATACAAGTGGCAATAAAGTTAGAATAACTGCAAGTGATATATTAACACTTGCTAAAACTTCAATTGCTATATCAGATACTTATCTTGAAAAAGTAGTAACTTCTAAAATTAGAAGATTAATAAATATTCAAGAAGAGTTATCTATACTAGATTCAGAGTTGGAGAACTCTTTAAAAGATACTGATATTAACGATGATATTGATATATTGCAATCAATACCAGGTGTTGGTACAGTAACTTCTAAAAACTTCATGGTTGAAGTATCCACTGTTGATAAATTCAATTCCGTAAAGCAACTATGTGCTTTTATTGGAATTGACCCATCAGTCAGACAAAGTGGTACTTCAATCAACTATAGAGGCAAAATCTCAAAAAGAGGTAATGCCAACCTTCGTCGTACTATTTGGCAAATGGCAATTGGTACAATCCGTTCTTGTAAAAAATTCAATACTTACTTCACTAAAAAAAGAGAAGAAGGAAAAAAATTTAAACAAGCTGTTATTGCCGTTGCAAATAAACTTTTAAAAACTATATTTGTAATGTTAAAGAACAAAGCTAAATTTGATTCAGATTTAGCCTATGGTGTTTCTAAATGAAACTTTAAAATCAATCTTTTTTAGTTAGGTTTCTTTATAGTTGACTCCTTAATTAAAAAATAGTCTGTATAATATCTATAGTTTCTTAACAAAAAATTACATTTTAATTTTTAGTCATTAAAACATCTATTAAGATGTTTTTCATTCATTGGTTTAGTAGCCAATGATACTACAATCGCAACAATAATTGAAAGTGGCAATGCAATTATTAATGCATCTACAAATATTATTTTTCCACTTAGAAGTGAATTTGTACCAAATAAAGTTTGACAAATTCCTAGCTCTTTTGCCTCTTTAAAATGAACAAACATCAACCAAAAAGAGGAAACAACAAGACCAACTATCATAGAAGCAATAGCTCCTTGTTTTGTCATCCTTTTCCAAAACAATCCACCTACAAATGCAGGTAAAAATATAGAAGCACATAAAGCAAAAAAGATAGCTGTACTTCTTGCTATAATTGCTGGTTGCTGATCAAAAGCATACGCTAAAGCAACAGCAAAAGATATCATTACCACAATTCCAACTCTTGTAACCATTGTTGAGTTCATGTTTTTTTTACTTAACTGTTCAACTAAATCTCTACCAACTGCTGTTCCCATAGTATGAAATTGAGAAGATAAAGTACTCATAGCAGCACTAATTAAAGCAAAAAGAAAAATAAATGAAAACCACTGCGGCATAGCATCATTGATAAAATGTGGTATAACTTTTCCAATACTCCCTGCACTTTGAAGAGCATTTTTCCCATCATTAAACTCAAAATACCACGCATTGGTTAAAGCCCCAACAATAAAAATAAACCCTGTCATAGAGATGATAAAAATACCACCAATTAAAACAGCACGATTTAACTCTTTTTTACTTTTTACTGTCATAAATCTTACTACAAGTTGTGGTTGTGCCAAAACTCCTATTCCAACACCTAAGGTAATAGTTGTAATTACAAATAACCAACCTTGTGAGAAAAACTGAGGCATAGAACTCCACCCTTCAAAGCCCCAAAGCATAGAGAGCTTCATCATAAAGTCAGCACCTCCTGGTTGTAACTCTTTTAAACTTACATCCGCAAGTGGTGCAACTGTTTGACCCCATACAAGTTGGAGTTTTGTATATGCTTGATCCACACCACCAAGTGAATCAATAGTAAATACCAATAATATTGCCATAGCAACAAACATAATAGTACCTTGCAAAGCATCTGTAAGCATAACACCTTTTAAACCACCTGCTATTACATATGCTGTGATGATAATAGAAAATACAAATAAAGCAACATTATAATCAACTTGAAAATACAATGAGATAAAATGTGTTCCACCTATTAAAACAGCTGTTGCATATAAAGGCATAAAAAGTAAAATGATAATCGCCCCAAAAATTTGAATAAACTTAGAGTCAAATCTTTTTGCTAAAAATTCAGGAAATGTATGAGCATTAAGTCTATACCCCATCTTTCTTGTTGGGTTTCCTAAAAACACAAATGCCACAAAAATACCTACAAAAATATTAAAAAAAGTTAACCATAAAAGAGATTGTCCAAGCCAAGCTGCAACACCACCAAAGCCTACAATTGCAGCAGTTGATATAAAAGTAGCACCATAACTAAGTGCCATTATAAATGGATGTGTATCTCTTCCAGCGATAAGATAATCTTCTGTTGATTTTGTTTGTTTATATCCTAAAAATCCCAAATACCCAACAACTGCTAAATAAAGAATAATAATTATATTTTCAAATATACCCATTATAATTTTTCCTCTATTTTATCTTCTGACTTAGCCCATGTTTTAGCTTTTTTATTCACACTCTCTTCGCCATCTTTATTCCAGTTTACAGCACCATAATAGATACAAAGAAAAGTACTAATAATAGTAAGCCAAAATGCTAAATTTACCCCAAAATCGAAATATTCCACAGTTTTTCCTTTTAAATATAATATAAGAATAGTTTATTATAATATTTATTAAAGCATTTTGAAAGAATATTATAATTGTAACAAATTCCAAATATTTTATAAAATTACACAATTATTGTAAAACTCAAAGAATAAATAAAGTATAATGAGATAAATTTTTAAATTATTAGGAAAAATGAACTATGAAACAAACATTAATGGGAAACGATGCAATTGCTTGGGGATTAATCCATGCAGATGTAGATATGGTTTCTGGATATCCTGGAACCCCTTCAAGTGAGATACTAACAGTTGTTCAAAAAATAAAAGCAAAACTAGGACTTGACACTTATGCCGAATGGGGAACAAATGAAAAAGTTGGATTTGAAGTAGCATATGCAGGGGCAATTGCAGGTAAAAGAACCTGTGCCACTATGAAACAAGTTGGTCTTAATGTTGCTTCTGATGCACTTATGAGTGCTGCATATATTGGAAACCTAGGTGGAATGCTTTTAGTTGCTGCTGATGATCCTGGTTTTCACTCTTCTCAAACAGAACAAGATAGTAGAATATTTGCGAAATTTGCAAGAATTCCAGTTCTTGACCCAGCGACTCCACAAGATGCTTATGATTTCACAAAACTAGGTATTGAGATATCTGAAAAGTTTCAAATCCCTGTAATGTTTCGACCTGTTATGAGAGTTTGTCATGCAAGAGAGATTATAAAGATGGATAATGAGACAAACTATACACCAAATAAAGGTGAATTTAAAAGAGATGTTCCAAGATGGGGAGCAGTTCCACGAAAAGATAGATACCCACAAGGGATAGAACAACTTAACAGAATCGAAACTCTCAAAGAGTTTAACTGGGAAACTTTTTTAAGTAAAGAGTTTGATAAATGTAACAGAGATGATTTATTAATAATTACAAGTGGAACTGGATATGGTTTTGCGAAAGAGACTTTAGTTGATACAGGAGTTGAAGCAGATTTAGTAAAAGTTGTTATGCCTTATCCTTTACCTTATGAAAAAATAAAAGAGTATACAAGTAGATATAAAAAAGTATTAGTAATAGAGGAAACTATGCCATGTATAGAGGAGCAAATAGCTGCTTCAAATATATTTGGAAAAAATACAAATACAACTCATAAAATAGACGAGATGTCTAAAGAGAAAATATTAACAGCTCTACAAAACATAGGTTTTTATAGTGAAGAAGATATCTATGCAATTCCAGCAATGCCAGAAGAGTTTCAAATCCCAGAGGTAGCTCCAAGACCACCTGCACTTTGTCCAGGGTGTCCACATAGAGATATCTATTATGCTATTACAAAAGTATTTAAAAAGAAAAAAGCTATCTACCCATCTGATATAGGGTGTTATACATTAGCTCTAGCCCAAGGTGCGATTGATAGTATCCTTTGTATGGGAGCAAGTGTCTCTATGGCAAGTGGTTTTAGTATTGCTGACCCTGATAAAACTGTAGTTGCTACAATTGGTGATAGTACATTTTTCCATGGTGGAATCCCTCCACTTATAAACGCAATATATCAAAATCATAAATTTATATTAGTAATTTTAGACAACTCTACAACAGCTATGACAGGAAGACAAACTACACCTGAACGATCTCACAAAGATATAGATATCAAAAAAGTAGTTGAAGGTTGTGGAATAGAGTGTCATGAATATATGTACACAAATAAACTTGATGTCACTATTGATTTTTTCAAAGGGATAAAAGAGGTGTATGAAAAAGCAACTGGACCTGTTGTTGTAGTTGCAAGAGAATTTTGTATCTTAGATGCTGAGCGAGCAGTCGATTATGTCCCAATGGAGTTTGCAACAGTTGATGAAGAGAAATGTGTTGCTTGTGATGCTTGTACTACGGTGTACAAATGTCCTCCTATGGAATACAATGACAATGGAAAAATAGAGATAGACCCATTTTTATGTGCTGGTTGTGGTGCATGTTTAGATGTGGTATGTCCAACAGATGCCTTTATAGAAGATACAAGTAGAAAGAAGGATAAATAGATGAAATATCAAAGTGTAATAGCAGGATTTGGTGGTCAAGGTGTTGTATTTTTGGTAAAAGTTTTAGCTATTTGTGCTGGAAATAGAAACATTCCATTTTTAGGAACAGAAAATCATGGGATGAGTCAAAGAGGTGGTGCTGTATCTTGCCATATTAAAATTGGAGATTTTACAAATCCTGTAATTGATAATAATCAAGCAGAT
>JGI24023J19991_10002953_pt1 | contig 12130 bp, 10 predicted proteins | sample Cruoilmetagenom1_FD_19991 | JGI IMG/M metagenome (IMG submission 19991)
CTTGCGCATCATGTCGATGAAAACCGGCGGCAATCTGAACGCGCTGTTTGCGCGTCTGCACCGTGGGCTTGAGATTTTAGAAGGGCTGCTGCCCGAATTTGCGATGTCGGACAAATACGGCGCGATTGCATCTTGCCCATCCAATCTGGGGGCGGGCATGCGCTCCAGCTTGCACATGAAATTACCGCGTCTGACCAAAGGCGGCACCGATCTGACCCGCGTCACAACCGAGGCGAAATCGCTGGGGCTGGCGGTGCGCGGGGCAGGCGGCGAGCATTCGGACGCGGGTTCGGACGGCTTGGTCGACGTGTCCCCGTCAGCACGGTTGGGGGTGAGCGAGATGCAGATCATGCGGCGGTTGTATGACGGGGCGGCGGCACTTTGGGCGTTGGAGACGGTGTGAGGTTGTTGGAATTGGGCACCCTGCGCGTTGGCCTGCTTTGAGCCCGTGGCTACTTCACTGTTTTGGCATTCTCGGGCTTCTCTTGGCTTAGGTCTAGTAGAAATTACAGAGTATCTAACGTTATCAATACGACGAGGAACCATACGGCAGACGCTGTAAGGGCGGCAAAAGCGACTTTCTTTGAACCAACGTAGTACTCAGCGGAAATTATTATCAACGAACATATCGACCAAACAGCAACTACGACAATCGGAAAGTCATATTTTCCAAGCAATCCCAGCAGGCTAAAAACTGAAACAACAGCACCGCTGAAGGCTATGAACCGTATAAGATTACGCCAAATTGGATGTCTTGGGCTGCCCTCTGAGCCATAGATGATTGAGGCGAGGAANACGACAATCAACTCTAGAATTTCCGCCANAACAAAGACCACCTAAATTGTTCTTACCACAATGGTGATAACGAGAAATTATGACGCAACTTTGACCTTGCTGGGAAATTGAACGGTAGCTTTGTCCCACTCACACGATCAAAACAATACATTTGCCAGCTCCCCCTTTGTTTGCTAGCTTTCCCTTGCTCAAGTCGGCAGGCAGTGAGCAAAACGGTGTGTGCCATATCAGCTCTGAAACTTTCAGGAGGTATGGACATGAGCGAAAGCAACCCAACCACACGGCCCCAAAGACGCGGCCGCAAGAACCCGCCGAAAACCATTAAACCCGCCGACGCCTTTTCAATGGATAGCGTATTCGCCGCCCGCCCCAGTTTCGGATTTTTGGACGCCGACCGGATGGCTTACATGCAAGAACGCACCTTCGCCTTGTTGGCGGATTACGGCGTGATGGTGGTGCATCCGGTCGCCAAGGCCGCGTTTTTGGCGGCAGGGGCTAAAGAAGGCACTGAGGCCGGGCGCATCCGTTGCCGCGCGAATTGGTGCAGGAGGCGCTGGCCGCGACGCCAAAATCGGCGTTGTTTGCGGGGCGCAAACCCGAATTTGACATGCAAGTGCCGCGGGCCGACAAGGGCTTCATTCTGCGCACGGGCACTGGCGGACATGGCTATGTGAACCCGCGTGATGCCAGCTATCGGAACATGGATTTGGAGGCCGCGCGCGAGATCGCGTTGGTGGCCAGTGATCTGGATCAGGTCGGCTTTATCGCGCATCCGTTTGTGCATGGTGTGCCTGAGGTGACGGCGGATATTCACAGCTTTGCCAAGATTAGCGCCAACACCCATAAACACGTCTGGATGCAGCCCTATCAAAAGGAAAACATCGAGTATCTGATGAAAATCGCGGCGATTGCGGCGGGGGGCGAGGATGTTTTGCGGGCGCGGCCCTCGACATCGGTGATCACCTGTTCGTTCACGCCGCTTGAGTTCAAGTTCATGGACACCGAGGTGATCATTCAGGCGGGCCAGTATGGCGTGCCGATCCATGCCTGTTCCTTGCCCTCGGCAGGGGGAACTGCGCCCCTATCTGTGCCTGCAATGGCACTAATGGCGGCGGCGGAAATTCTGGGGATGATGACGATGGCGCATATCCTTGCCCCTGGAACCCCGGTGATTGCCACGCCGCTGATGTTCACGCTGGATATGCGCACGGGATCGGCGCTGCAATCCAGCGTCGAGGCAATGCAGGCGGCCAATATGTCGATCCAGCTGATGAAAAACCTCGGGATGATGGCCCATACCTATGGGTCCGGGTCGGACACGCCGGATGCCGATCATCAATCTATGGCCGAGCGCGCTATGTTGATGCAAAATGTGGCCCTGTCAGGCGCGGATATTCTGGGTGGTATTGGCCAGTTGGAATGTGCGACGGTGTTCAGCCCCGTTCAGGCGGTTCTGGACAATGAAATCGGCGGCATGGTGCGGCGGTTCTTGCGCTCGCCTGAAATTGACGAAGCCAGTTTGAACTGGGATGAGTTATCGTCGATTCGTGTGGGCGGGCATTTTCTGGACAGCGATCATACGGTGAGCCAATGCCGCGATCAGTTCATTCCCAAGGTGTTTCAGCGCGATGGTCGGGATGATTACGAGCTGAAGGCGCGGCGCGGGGCCTTTGAAGAGGCGCGGGATGTGGCTTTGGCGTCAATCGCAGCAGCACCAGAGGGCGGTTTGTTGAGCGAATTGCAAAATCGCGAGATTGCGGCGTTGGCTGCCAAAGCGGATGAACATATCGTCAAGGTCTATGCGGGGAAGATCGAAACCATTTAGGGATTTTTTACTTGCTGGGTGCATCCTTTCGGTTGGAAAACGTTGAGTGTGAAGGTAAAATATGTTGTGGATACGGACTGGAGCTTCGAGCAGCGCCGCCGGGTTAAGAATGTTATGTGTAAGAAGGGGCGCCGCTAAAGCAGCGTTGGGGTAGATGTGAGAGACCTTGTAGAAGGCATCTTGGGCTGTAGTTCTGCGCCCGAAAACTGGGGTCATGCGCTGGACATGTTCAACGAGACGTTCCAGGTTTCGGCGTCCTGTATGTTTTCGGTTCACGAGTTTCGAGAGTTCCGTATGAACTTTGCATGGAGCGATTTTTTCCGTAAAAACCTGACGCCAGATGTGCTTGAGATGATGCAACGCGGTGATGATGTGGGCGACCAGCCCGGGTATCTGTTTTTGTGTCAAAACCCTGCCCAGACGCTTTATGATGAGTTGAAGATGTTTGACGTGAACCGCTACGATGAACTGCCCCACTCCAATGTCAGGGACATCACCGCCGATTGGGGTTTTTCTATGCGGGTTGCCGCCGCTTTGAATAAGACGGGCCCATGGATTGATGGCCTGTTTTTCCAGCATAAGCAGGATTCCGAGTGGAAAAGATTTATCGGGGACGCGCGGTCCGATTTTGTCTTGCCTATCATGGCAAGCAGTGTGTCGTTGGGGCGTACGCTGCAGGCGCTTAGGGCGCGCTATCAAGCGTCGCTATCAATTCTTGACGCGCTTGGGTTAGGGGTGTTTTTGGTGGATGCGACGGGCTGTGTTATCGAACAAAACAAGGAAGCTGGGCGCATTCTGGATCAAAAAGATGGCTTTGCTTTGACCAAGGCCAAGCACTTGAGCCTGCAATCGCAAGATCAAACCAAGGCGTTGGAGATGATGGTTGGCGAGGCCAATGGGCTGTTCAGAGGCGAGATAGAGAAAGGCAACAGTTTGCTTGCCGCATCACGTCCTTCGGGTGAATATGATTATCTGGTTTCAGTACGCGCGCTTTCCGATAGCCAGTCCGAGCTAGAAGTGGGTTTGAAATGCGCCTTCGTGACGGTTATTGATCCCGCCCGCAAAGGCGTATTGTCCGCGAAAGGGGTGATGGCATTGGCGCAGCTTTCAGTGGCCGAGGGTGCAATTGTTGAATTGCTCGTGCAGGGGTTTCGATTGGCAGACGTTGCGGCGCGGCGAGATGTGAGCATTAACACGGTCAAAGCCCAGCTTAAAACCATTTCACAAAAACTGCGGTGTTCGACGCAAAGCGATATTATTCGTACGGCTGCTGCCACGCGCGTGCCGATAGACAAAGAATAATTGCCGCATAGGCGTTGATCACCCGAACGAGTGATGTATCATGAAACGACTTACCTTATTTTGGGATTCTCCATGAGCTGTGAGGGGTCTGGAAAAGGGGTGCGGTTGGAGCGTCGATTTTGGCGTTCCAACGGGGGGCGGGGACCAAAATGCCGATTGGGTGAACTCGCTATTGTGGCACCGCAAGGTTGTCGTGTTTTAGATTGAGTAAACGCTTTGTGAATTGAAAATATTGAAAGGGAAGAACATGACGACACATACAATTACCGGCCTTGCTGTAGGGTATAACAATAGCGGCACAGCGATTAGCTTGAATTCTGCCGTATTCACCGGCGTTACCTCTGACATATTTACACTGTCATACAGCAACCCAGTGTTTTATCCAGGGGATACTTTTCCAACGGTTGATTTAGAGCCAGCCTCGGGTACGGAATTCCTGCTTGAGGTTGCTTATAACGGCATTGTCGTTAACTTGAGTAACCCAGCAACGGATTTGGATGCATTGGTTGGTTATGTGCTGGTCGGTGGTCAGGTCATTACGGTTTTGTCGTTTTATGACCCCATTGCAAATGTTGATATGACCTTCCAGTTGAGCGGTCCGCCGCTTATGATAACGACGCTTGCCGAATGGAACGCACTCGAGGCGTCGATCACTTTTGCGGGTGCCGTGACCTCGGGTCCATTTGCAGCGAATACGGCTTTCGGGCTTGAGGATTTTGTGGCGCATTCGTCTGTCGAACATGACACCATCACTGGTGGTGCGACGGCTGATATTATTGACGCAGGCGTTGGCAATGACATTGTTTCCGGACTGGATGGCAATGACAGATTGACTGGCGGTACCGGCCATGACCGGCTGAATGGCGGCAACGACGATGACCGCCTGTATGGCGACAGCGGCAATGACCGCCTGTATGGTGGATCTGGCAATGATCGCGTTTGGGGCGGAAACGGCCGGGATGTGGTTAATCTGGGGTCTGGTGATGATGAATTTTTCGACACTTCACAATCAGGTGCGAATGGTGCGGACCAGATCAATGGTGGCAGCGGCAATGACATCGTAAGAGGCGGAGGCGGCAACGAGCTTATCCATGGCGACAATGGCAATGACCGGTTGTTTGGCGGGGATGATAACGATCGGATTTATGGCGATAATGGCAATGACCGGATATTCGGCGATGACGGCAATGACCGCCTTTATGGTGGCGGCGGCGGCGACCGGATGTTTGGCGGCGATGGCGACGACCGGATGTTTGGCAATATCGGCAACGATCTGATGTACGGCCAAGCCGGTGCAGATCGGTTGTACGGCAGCGCCGGGAATGACCGTTTGGAAGGTGGCAGCGGCAATGATTTGCTGTCTGGTGGCGCGGATGCGGATGTCTTTGTTTTCAGAGCTGCTTTTGACACCGATGTTGTGACTGATTACGTAACCGGCGAAGATACGATGCGTTTGGACGATGCCATTTGGGGCGGCGGTTTGACGGCCGCTCAGGTGGTCAGCACCTATGCGTCGGTTGTCGGCAGTGATGTGGTGATTGATTTTGGGGGTGGCAATACGATTACCTTGGAAGGGGTCAATACGCTGGTTGGGTTGGAAGCCGACATCTTGATTATCTAGGGCGCCGTTTGGCATTGTAAAACAGGCCGCTCATCATCCGCTAAACGCGCATTCCTCGCTGGCTATTTGCCGCGAGGAATGCCGTAAGACTTGATGAGCGGCGGCTTTGGGGCTTAAACATGGTAACGCATAGTCTAAGCCCCAAGGAATCTGCATATGCCCGTGATCACAGAAATCACCGATCTCAAGAAAATCTATAAACGTCGTACACCAAAGATGTTTTATGATTATGCCGAAAGCGGCAGTTGGACCGAGCAAACCTTTCGCGAGAACACTTCAGATTTTGACAAGATTTATCTGCGTCAACGTGTGGCGACAGATATGACGGGGCGCGGCACTGCAACCAAAATGATTGGCGAAGATGTGGCGATGCCCGTTGCTTTGGCCCCGGTCGGATTAACGGGCATGCAATGCGCTGATGGCGAAATCAAAGCCGCTAAGGCTGCCGAGAAATTCGGAGTGCCCTACACGTTGTCGACCATGTCGATTTGCTCAATCGAGGATGTGGCCGAACACACCACCAAGCCGTTTTGGTTTCAGGTCTACACCCTGAAAGACCTTGATTTCATGGGGCGTTTGTTTGAACGCGCCCGCGCCGCCAATTGTTCGGCTATCGTCATAACGGTTGATTTGCAACTGATGGGGCAGCGTCACAAGGATTTGAAAAACGGCCTGTCCGCCCCGCCCAAACTAACGGTGAAATCTATCGCCAATATGATGACCAAGGTGCATTGGGGCCTTGGTATGTTGGGGACCAAGCGTCGGTTCTTTGGCAATATCGTAGGGCATGCGCATGGCGTATCTGACCCGTCGTCGCTGTCGTCATGGACCGCGCAAGCTTTTGACCAATCACTGGATTGGAAACGTATTGCCGAGTTCAAAAAGATGTGGGGCGGTAAGGTGATCCTTAAGGGGATACTTGATGTTGAAGACGCCAAAATGGCTGCAAAAGTCGGGGTGGACGCGATTATTGTGTCCAACCACGGCGGACGGCAACTGGATGGGGCGATCAGCTCGATCCGTGCTTTGGGGCCTATTTTGGATGCTGTTGGCGACAAGGTCGAGGTCCATCTGGACAGCGGCATTCGCAGCGGTCAGGACGTGCTAAAGGCGATGGCGATGGGGGCCAAGGGCACCTACATTGGCCGCGCCTACACCTATGGTCTGGGCGCGATGGGTGAGGCCGGTGTAACCAAGGCATTGGAAGTGATCCACAAAGAATTGGATCTGTCGATGGCGCTATGCGGGCGCAAATCAGTTGAAGGTCTGGACCGCGGTGTTTTGCAGGTTCCCAAAGGATTTTCAGGGAATTGGGAGTAGGCTATGCCAAAGATGAACTCCGAGTTGTGCCAGAAAATCATTGACGTTTGCGACGCCAAAATAGCCAGTAAGGGTGACGGGGTGGGCGTGTCATTTTACGCGTTTTTCAAGAACCGGAATGATAATCCTGAACGGCTGATGGAGGCTGCAACGTGGTGGAAAGACACATCAATTGGACCATTTTGAGAAAGCCGTGAAGATCAAGGCCATGGTGACCATGCGCTAACGGGTCGAGCCCGCAAAAACAAAAAGTTGTCTTTTGGATGTGGTATGGGTTTCCTTGGCACTGCGATTCACCACAACATTGGAGCCAAAATCATGAGTGCATTTCATTTTCATCCCAAAGCCGTGGCGTTTTTAGCCGACCTAAAAGCCCACAATGATCGGGAGTGGTTTGCCGACCATAAGGGTGACTATGAGACCTATGTCAAAGACGCCTCGGTGGCGTTTTGTCGTCTGATGGTCGAGGGGTTGGATGGGCTGACGGGCGGGGCGCATCAAAGCAAGATTTTTCGCATTTATCGCGACGTGCGGTTCGCCAAGGACAAGACACCCTACAAACCCTATCAGCACATTCTGTTTGCAGCGGGTGATCACCGCCAGACCACCTCGGCGTGGTTTTTCGGGTTGGAGCCGGATCGGCTGGTGCTGGGCGCGGGCAAGTTCAGCTTTGATGGCGAAGGGTTGGTGCGCTATCGCGAGGCGGTTGCGGGTTCACGCGGGGCCGAGTTGGCGCAGATCGTGGAAGCGTTGCAGGGGCAGGGCGCACGGCTGAACGAACCCCAGTTGAAACGAGTGCCGAGCGGGTATGACAAAGACCATCCCCGCGCCGATCTGCTGCGCCGCAAGGGGCTGGCGTTGTGGATCGATCTGGATGTTGGTGTGGCCACCGAGGGGGATTTGGTTGCGACCTGTTTGGCGGCGTTTGAACGGTTGAGGCCGTTGGTGGGGTGGTTGGAAGAGGTTTGAGAGTGGTAGTTTGTGATGTGCCGGACAAAACAGGCAATGGATTCAAGATCGGCATTTGTAGCTCTGACGATTTAGTATAGAAAATGATGTTACGATATTCCATTCAGGCATGTTATCTTGACGAGAAAAATTTTGAAGGAACAATAAATGCCGAGGCAATCACAAATAAAGACGATGGGTTTTCTGATTTTTTCAGCATTGGGATTGTTCCCAATTTCGACACGCGCCTGCTCGCCCGCGTTTTCCACGACTATCTTTGAATATAATTCCGATGTTGCTGATCTTCGCGACGACAACCTACCTGTTCCGTCAGTTGAAATTGTTTCTATTGGTCGTGGAACCGGCAGCGATGGTGTCTCCTGTAAAGATATGGGGTATTTGGAAATCTCTGTAGCTTTGCTCGAAACCTCGCCACTTAAAATCGGTGATGTGGGTATTATGTTTGTGGTATCCGGAGGTCAGGATCATGAGGCTATCTTTCCAGACGGACCGCTTGCCCCATTTGAAGGTTACGAAAGCCAAAAAATTACGGTGCTCCTTCCTTGGCTTGACGGTGCGCCTCGCGATCAAAGAGATATTGACCTAGATGTCCAAGCCTTTTTTGTTACTCGTGAAGGCGCAGAAGGTCCGAGGGCGGAATTTTCAATTCGTTCTAGGGCAAGTTCCGATCCTAGTGTGAAACAAGTCGATAGATGATACGAATTCTCACTACTTTACTTATCTTGATTTCGAGCAGTGCGTTTGCACGATCAACTCTTTACCAGCCACCTCGCAGCCCTCAAATCGCCGGTCCGATGGGGCGGTCCGGCGATCGCTCGGCGGCTTCGCCTTGATTCCGAGCGGGTTGGGGTTGCGCGTTTAAGCTCGGTTTGCTTGGATTGCAGCGACTGTATAATCCCCCTTCACATTCCCGCCGACTCCGTCTATACGCGCGACTTCACGCGGGACTACACCCTTGGAGGAGCCCGCATAACCTAGGAGAATTACTATGGCTAAAAAGATCCCAGATCTTATCGCCGACGAACGTAAGGGGACAGGCAAGGGGGCCGCCCGCCAAGCACGCCGTGACGGACTGGTTCCGGGTGTGGTTTATGGTGGTAGCGCAGATCCATTGCCGATCACGATCCCATATAACCGTCTGTTCAAAATGTTGAAATCCGGTGGGTTCCTATCCACCCTGTTCAACCTAAAAGTTGAAGGCCACGACGATGTGCGTGTGGTTTGCCGCGACGTTCAGCGTGATGTTGTCAAAGATTTGCCAACCCACCTTGATCTGCTGCGTCTACACCGCGACAGCCGTATCAACATGGCGATCCACGTTGATTTCATCAACGAGGAAGAATGCGTTGGTCTGTCCAAAGGTGGCGTTCTGACCATTGTGCGTCCAGAAGTTGAGCTGAATGTTCTGGCTGGTGACATCCCTGATCACATCACTGTTGATCTGGCCGGTCTGGATGTTGGCGACACGATCACCATTTCCAGCATCACATTGCCTGAGGGCGTGACGCCAACAATCACCGACCGTGACTTTGTTATTGCCAATGTTCAGGCGCCGACTGTTGCAACGGATGAAGACGATGCTGCGGATGCAGAAGCGGCTGAAGGTGATGCAGTTGAGGGCGACGAAGCCCCAGCAGAAGATGGCGCTTCGGAGGAGTAATCCTGTAGCGACCATTTTTCCTAAGGTATTAAACACGGGGCCTGATCGGTCCCGTGTTTTGCGTTTGGGGGTTATGGGGTGGTCTCGACGCGTTTGAACACCACGACTTTGCCGCGTGAGCCTTTGGGGCAATAGGTGAACCCTGTCGCCGACATTTGGTCGAAGATTTGTTTGATCACCGTGTCGGGGTAGACTTGTGGGTGCAGCTCGATCACCAACAGTCTGACGTGGTCCGGCCAAGGCGAGTCAAACAACCCCTGCTCGCCGCCTTCGATGTCCATGATCACCACGGTTGGTTCGTGCTCCTGCATCAATTCACCGATTTTGACGGCGGGCACATCAATGGATTTGGTTGATTTCCATTTTTTGACCATTGTTGGGTCAATGGACGAAGCCCAGAAGGCAGCCGTCATGTGGAATGTAACGTGGTCACCGGTGAAACTGTCGGGCACCACGGCGGCGTTGATCACCGTCACCCCCTCAATCAGGTTGGCCGCAAGGTTCTTTTCCACCACGGGGACCATTTTGGGGTTCGCCTCGACCGTCAACAGGTTTTCCCCGCCAATCCGGCTGGCAACTTGCATCGCGATATAGCCAACCCCAGAGCCAAGCTCCAACACGCGGTCGTCGACCTCAATGTGCTGTTTCACCGCGACGGTCTCATAGCCTTCATAGCGTCCGCCCTCCATTGAGTTGCGGATGGCGTCATTCATTTGGTGGTTGGGGATGTGCACGATGTAGTCGTTGATCAGAAATCGGGCCAAACTGAAAATCCATTTGTGATGTGTCGTTGCAACCTGCCTAGCAGTTTCCTAATACTGATGCAGTAGAATTTATTGGAGTGGTCGCGGTGCGCCTGTTTGTTGGTCTTGGAAATCCTGGTGCAAAATATGCGCACAATCGTCATAACATTGGTTTTATGGCGCTGGACCGGATTGCATCTGATCACGGGTTCGCCCCGTGGCGACGCAAGTTTCAGGGGCAAGTTTGCGAGGGGCGTTTGGGGCGCGAAAAGGTGATCTTGCTAAAGCCCGAGACCTTTATGAACCTGTCTGGTCAATCGGTAGGCGAGGCGATGCGGTTCTATAAGCTAGCGCCTGAAGATGTGATGGTGTTTCATGATGAGCTGGATCTGGCACCGCGCAAAATCCGCGTTAAACAGGGCGGTGGTCATGCCGGGCACAATGGATTGCGCTCCTTGCATCAACATTTGGGCGAAAATTATGGGCGGGTGCGGATCGGCATTGGCCATCCCGGTCATAAGGATCGTGTGTCGGGCTATGTGTTGCATGATTTTGCGCGGGCCGATGCGGATTGGCTTGATGATATGATGCGCGGGATCGAGGACGGGGCGGCGTTTTTGGCCGAGGGTGACAGTGCCAAATTCCTGAACGCGATCGGGTTGCGGATGGGGGCGGAACCCAAAGCGAAGAAGGTTGCAAAGCCAACCGCGCCCAAAGACGTGCCGGTTTCAGAGCAACCTGATGAGCGGACGAAAATACAAAAGCTAATGGATAAATTTAAGTAGAGGTGCAGCATGGGCAAGGCGCAGTGGGAGTTCTGGATTGACCGTGGCGGCACTTTTACCGACGTTGTTGCCCGACAGCCGGATGGGGCCTTGATCACCCACAAGCTGCTGTCAGAAAACCCAGAACGCTATATAGATGCGGCCGTTCACGGTATTCGCGAGATGCTGGGGCTGGCCGCGGATGCTCCACTCCCTCAGGGTGCGATTTCGGCTGTGAAAATGGGCACCACTGTGGCGACCAACGCGCTGCTTGAGCGCAAGGGCGAACGCACGCTTTTGTTGATCACGCAAGGGTTTCGCGACCTTTTGTTGATTGGCTACCAAACCCGTCCCAAGCTGTTTGACCTGGAAATCAAACGCCCTGATCTACTGTATGAAGATGTGGCCGAGGTGCCGGAGCGTTTGGACGCTGACGGTGGCGTTGTTACACCACTGGACGAGCCCGCAGCCCGCAGTGCGCTGCAAGCTGGCTATGCCAAGGGTATCCGCGCCGTGGCCGTTGCGTTTTTGCACGGCTACCTGAATCCAGACCATGAGGTGCGTGTTGGCGAGATCGCCCGAGAGATCGGCTATACACAGATATCGACCAGCCATCAGGTGTCGCGCTTGGCCAAGCTGGTTGGGCGTGGCGATACCACTGTGGTTGATGCTTATCTGTCGCCGATTTTACGGGGTTATGTATCACTGGTGGCGGATGCGCTGGATGTGGGCAAAGGCGGGTGCGAGCGGTTGTTGTTCATGCAGTCCAACGGCGGGTTGACGGACGCTAGCCTGTTTCAGGGCAAGGACGCCATCCTGTCCGGCCCGGCGGGCGGTATTGTCGGCATGGTTAAAACCGGCGAGGCGGCGGGGTATGAACGCTTGATCGGCTTTGACATGGGCGGCACATCCACCGATGTCAGCCACTACGCGGGCCAGTTTGAACGCAGCTTTGAAACCGAAGTGGCGGGCGTGCGAATGCGCGCGCCGATGATGGATATACACACGGTTGCCGCGGGTGGGGGCTCGATCCTGACCTTTGGCGATGGGCGCTATCAGGTTGGCCCTGAAAGTGCAGGCGCTGATCCGGGGCCGGCTTGCTATCGTCGCGGCGGCCCGCTGACGGTGACC
>JGI24023J19991_10002955_pt1 | contig 12127 bp, 13 predicted proteins | sample Cruoilmetagenom1_FD_19991 | JGI IMG/M metagenome (IMG submission 19991)
TTTGCTGGGGTATACGCGACATAGGCCTGGTCCAGACCAAAGTCACCATTCTTGTCGGTATCATTGGTGCTTTGTGTCGTATCGCGGGAATTGGGCGATGTGGCATCGGTGCTCAGGCGCAGGCGACCGGTCCAGGCCGGGGCGGGCTGAAAGCTCGCGCCGACGCGGGCGCGAATCTGGCTGCGGGTTCGTTCTGTATTAGTGGCGCCGATACGCTCATCATTTTCATAACGATAACGAACATCACCAAACAAGTTGAGCTGGGTCGATTTATCGAGCAACACATCGGCTTGTGCAGTCAGTGGACCGGTTAACAGAATCAATATAATAACTTGTATTCTTCTGAGATGGCTTGCAGACATAACCATTCCTTACTCGTTATTTGCATAACGTTAACAATCGAGGAAAGCCAGATGGATTAATGGCTTCCACACTGACACAATGGTTGACTTTATATCAATAGGGTTATCAGAAAGCAACCGACAGCAACGGAAATCCTGCACAATCTTCTATTCATCCCGGATGACTATGCTGCAAAACACGTCTGCGGCGCCGGTGCCGGTTGGGAAGGTTTTTCAGTGTATATTGATGTCACCCCGACCGGGACCAACGCAAGTCAATGACTATCTGGCGCGGGGGCGTGAACAGATGATTAACCAGCGACGTAGTAATAAATAATCACTTTTTGCATTTACCCAGTCGCTTGCCTTTGTATTGCAGTTTCATTTTCATAGTCGCCAGACCTTTACCACCGGCCTGAAACTGGGCATTGCCAGTCATGGTATTACCGGAGTAAACCACCAGCCCGTTACCGGTCATGGTATGGTCGTCTTTGGAACAGCTGACCGTCCAGTTGACGGTATCACCCTTGCGGGTCACCTTACCCTTGTCACAGCCCTCCTTGTCTTGATTGTTGCCTGGTGTCAGGTCCTTGCGGCTTATACATTTGCGGATCTTTTCCTGTGGAGCATCAACCGGTGCACCGTCCATTTGCACCTGGACTGTGATTTCCCACAGACCGTATTTAATACGCGCCTGGGCATTGCCCACCAGAAAAACAAAACCCATGGCAATACAGCAAAGACTGATTAAGCGGTGTCGAAGCGTAGTTGTATTATTGTCTCGATCCATATCTCCCATCCTCATGATCGGTCAGCTCAGTAGCATGCGTATCCCGAGTATAGCAAGAAATATGGCAAACACTCTCTTCAGGCTATAGGCAGGCAGTCGATGTGCGAGGCGTGCGCCAAGCGGTGCGGTAAGGATACTGGTCAAAACAATTCCCGAGAATGCGGGCCAGTAAACAAAATCGCTACTGGCAGATGGTAATTGTGTATTTTGCCAACCCGTTAACATAAAACCGACGGCACCGGCGATGGCAATGGGCAGGCCACAAGCACTGGACGTGCCACGGCCCGTTGCGCAGTCACATTACACCAAACCAGAAAGGGCACCGTCAGACTCCCGCCACCGATGCCCACCAGGGCAGAGAACACACCAACCACACTTCCCGCCAGTGACATGCCCATTCGCCCCGGTAACATACGTGAGGCATTGGGGCGCAGTTCCAGGCCCATTTGCAAGGCCAATGACCAGTTCGAAAAAACCAAAAAAGTTTTTCAATACCGTCGAACTCAGCGTGTTAGCCAGCAGGGTGCCCAACAAGGTGCCGACATTAATACCCGGTGTCAGTTCCAGAACACCGGCCATAACACTGCAGCGTGAAAATGATGTGCGTGTACGGATGAGATTGATGTTAGTACAATAGTGGCCAGTGACGTACCCACAGCAAGGTGCGTGATAATGGCCGGTGAGAAATCAAATGACTAAAACAGTATGATCAACACCGGCACGATGATCAGACCGCCCCACACACCTAACAGACCGGCGACGATGCCGACAAACGACCCAACAACAAATACGCAATCAGAACATCCACCTCAAGCCCTCAGGAAATAAATAATCTGAAACATCAGAAACGCTAAACTGCTAAAGAAACCACAGACCGGCACCCACAGGGGAATAATAAACTGAACACCATGCGCTCCATCGCGTCGCTTGATACGCCACAGGGCAAGATTGATCAGCGAAAAAATCGTCAGGGTAATAAAACTGGTCAGCTTGGCCAGACTCAGCAAGGGCAAGGCCAGGGAAAATAATAAAATCAAGCCGGCGACCAGCACAGTGGCAACGACGGGTGTCCGTGTCACACCATGCACAGCACCAAGACGAGACGGTAACCAGCCTTGCCGTCCCATACCATAAAGAACGCGCGAGGCCATGATGATCTGGATCAGTGCGCCGTTTAATACTGAAGCCAGGCTGATAAAGGTAATCACCATCGGTGACTGACCAGTTACCTGCTGGTACAACATCGCCAGGGGGGCATCACTGCTTGCCAATTGTTGAGGTGATACAATAAGTATACTGACCATGGCAATTAATATATAAAAGAGTGTCGTCACGACCAGCGCAATAATAATGGCCCGCGGCAAGTTGCGTTCCGGCTGCCTGACCTCTTCCGCAACATTGACGATATCCTCAAAACCGATAAAGGCATAAAAGGCCACAAAGGCGCCGAGCAGTATCCCTGTCCAGATACCCGCATCCCAGCCCGGCAACAACTCATGGCTACGGACGGGCAACTGCACAAAGCCCTCCCGCGCCACCCAGAGAATCAGCAACAACCCGGCAATTTCGGCAATGGTCATAATGGTCGCCACCCAAACCGATTGGCCGATCCCCCACACCACAATCGCCGCCATTAACGCCACGACAGCGATAATCACCAACACATCCGGCCAGTCGACAAACACCTTCAGGTAACCCACAAAACCATGCACCAGCGTCGCCGTTGAAACGACACCCACCAAAACAATTAACAAGCCCACCACGATCGACAACCGCCGTCGAAAAAAGGCCCGCTCGATATAAACCGCCTCCCCGGCACTCTTCGGAAAACGCGCCGACAACTCGGCATAGGAAAAGGCCGAAAACCCGGCCAATATAGAAGCCAGTAAAAACGAAACCAGGGCATACATCCCGGCATAACCGGCCACCTTGCCGACCAGCACATAAATCCCGGCACCGAGAATAGGCCGATGCCGTAGAAGGTCACCAGGGTGAGAGACAGGGTTCTTTTTAGTTCGTGGGAGGGTTGGGGGTTCATAGAGGGGTAGTTTAGCGTAGTTGTGAGTGGATGTTTACAAACTACACTTTCATGAATGAAGCCCACTTTCTACGCATCGCTCAATGATTGAACGCCGCAAGCAGCGGGGAATTAGGCCCTTAGAGATTAAGTTGAATCGCGATAGCGATTCAATTTAAACAACAAAAACCAGACCGTGATGCATTACGAGATTGCCGCGGCGCAAAAAACACTCCTCGTTTATGCCCTCCGGGTGCAATGACAGGATAAACAAATACCCCTCACCTACTTCAAATAGCAATTCTCCATCCCTGCCCTTTGAAACCAATACCCATTACAACTCTCACTACCGATATCAACATTATCCACCCCATCTACCCTCACCTGATGGAATTGATGAATAACCTCATCTATGTCCTTTGATTGTGGACTGAGACGGATGACATCGACACCGAGGCTGCGCATGGCGGGGATCTGGGGCAAGAGGTTGTAGGTGCTGCCGGACTGGGTCTGGATACCATTGATAGTGAACACCTTGTCACCTTCCTGACTTTGTAGCGGCATGCCATCGGGATGCTGGCCGCAGATGAACTGGCAATTGTCCTTGGGTATGTTGAAGGCGCGGGCGGTGAAGCAGCGGGCCGAGAAGGCCAGGGGCAGTTTGCCGTAGCTGAATACCTCAGTTTCAAACTGATCGTCTATGCCCAGTCGTTTGGCTTCTTGCAGGATCTGATCCAGGCTCTGACGCGATAACTCTACGGGCGTGACCCAACGTTGCAGACCGTTTTTCACCAACAGGTGCAAGGTCTGGGCATTATAGATATTGATGAACGGCCCGGCGACAAAGGGTATACCTTGTTCGCTCAGTATCTGTACCGCTGACATGTCATTGGCTTCCACCAGAAAGTCACCGTTTTGACAAATCTTGCGTAACTGACTGAGTTCTGATTCGGACTCAAGCAACGTCAGGGTAGAGAGAATGACCTGCTTCCCACCCGCCTTGAGTGTATAAGCGAGGTCCAGCCAGTCGTGAAGGCTAAGTTGTCGCCGTTTGGCGCACACCGTTTCACCGAGGTAAACAATATCAACCGGCGTTCTGGCAATTTGTTCATAAAAATCATAAATGGTATTTCTTTCCCAGAAATACAAAAGGGGACCGAGTGAAATTTTCATTGACGTTGCTTCCATGTGATTATTGCCAGGGCCGTGAATAGGCGCCCAGGGTCGTCTGGGTCCCTTCCGAAACCTTGTCCAGGGCCAGTTGCCAGGCGGTGCGTTCGGTGAATTGTTCCGGCGCCTGACGATAGCGATCTATCGCCTCACGCCAGACATGTACAACCTGTGCAATATAGGCCGGGCTACGTTGTCGGCCCTCTATCTTCAGTGCCTTGACCCCGATTTCGTGTAACTGTGGTAATACCGAAAGCGTGTTCAAGCTGGTCGGCTCTTCCAGGGCATGAAAGGTGTGGCCATTCACCTCAAAGCGTCCCTTGCAAAGGGTTGGATAACCGGCGTGTTCATCTTTGGCGTATTGGTCAATGAGGACATTATTGAGTCTTGACTCAAGTACATCCCCGCTATTCTTCCAGCTAACGTATTTGGCCGGTGAACACACCCCGGACATGTTCGGCGACTCACCGGTGATATAAGATGATAAATGGCAACGCCCTTCGGCCATGATGCATAAACTGCCGAAGGCAAACACCTCCAGATCTACCGGACTGGTTTTTGTCAATTTGCTGATTTGAGGCAAGGATAAGACACGGGGAATAACGGCGCGTTTGATATTAAACTGTNGATGATAAAATNGCAGGGCTTCAGGATTGGTGGCCGAACCCTGTACGGACAGATGCAGGTTGAGGTCTGGATATTTGTTCGCNGCATAATCCATCACNCCCATGTCGGCCACGATGACGGCATTCACCCCCAGGTCGGCTGCCTTGTCGATGGCATATTGCCATTTATGCCAGGCCGAAGGTTGTGGGTAGGTATTAATCGCAATAAAGACTTTGACATTCCGGTCTCTGGCATAGGCCAGAGATTTGTCCAACTTGCTGTCATTAAAGTTGAGACCGGAGAAATTACGCGCATTGGTTTCATCCTTGAAGCCGAGATAAACGGCATCGGCGCCATTGATGACCGCCGCTTTCAGGGAAGGAAAATTACCGGCCGGGCAAACTAGTTCCATACGTTATCCTCTTAATTAAATCCACAGAGCATCAATGCAGGGCACTGCCCTGTCGGGAATGCTCAGCATGCAATCGATCATGAATGGCATTCAGCACCAACCATTTTTTTCCGCACCAATCGGGCGCCAGTAAAATATCTTCGCGCGCGGTCGCCGTCAGGCGATGAAACACGATATCAATCGGTGTGTGTTTAATGATCTCGGTTGCAATAGAAATATAATCATTGAAACCCAGTGTTGCGTATTGCCCCTTGCGCCATTGATTGGCCAGCAAGGTTCCCTTCACCACATGCAGGGGATGCAGCTTTAATCCATCGGTACCCGCCTCAATGACACGCCGATGGGATTGCAGACTTTGTGCCGCTGACTCACCGGGCAGGCCAACGATCAAATGGGTACAAATCTTTATCCCGTACTGCCTTGCGCGTTTGACGGCATCGAGGTATTCGGCAAAACCATGCCCACGGTTAACCTTTACCAGGCTCTCATCAAAAGCCGACTGCAGGCCCAGTTCCAGCCATATCTCATGGCCCTGCTCTTGATAATTTGCCAGCAAAGCCAATACGGCGTCAGGTACACAATCAGGTCGTGTGCCGACCGATAGACCTATAACGTGTTGTTCGCCCAAGGCCTTGTCATAATTTTGTTTTAATAATTCAATATCGGCATAGGTATTGGTATAGGCCTGGAAGTAGGCCATATATTTTTTGGCGCCGGTGCGCTGCCGCACCACTTGTTTACCGCGGCTGATCTGTTCGTTTATGGCAGCTGGCTGTTTGGCGTTGGGGCTGAATGAACGGTTATTACAAAAGCTGCATCCGCCAATGCCCTTGCTGCCATCACGATTGGGACAGGTGAACGCCGCATTAATGGCAAGCTTGTGTACTTTTTCACCATACTTTTGCCGCATGGCATGGCCAAATGAATGAACAACTCCCGGTAAAAACATCGAACTCCTCTACCCGCTACTAGCTGGCTGGTTATTTACTCGAATTGGCATAGTTTTAATACCGAGTTAGCGCGAAAGTGTACCAACCAATCCGGCAGGCCCAATTGACGTAGATCAACACAATTAAATATCAATAATTTATGATATGGCGAATCTGTGAATCCAATATATTAAGGTATAAACCATGCGCCTGCCTGTTGTCCCTCGTTTGCCACTACCTCCACGCCCCAGTCAAATGGTGCAAAAACTGCCCCGTATGCTGCTCAGACCCGTCGGCCATGCGCCCTTCATCCTGCAACGACTGTTGCTCGAGGCGGCCCTCAAACACGTCTTTGCTGAGGCAATCCGGGACGGCGACTTTGACTTTCTGCGTGGCAAACACCTCAAGGTCGAAATCCGGGACATAAACCTGTCCTGGTATTTCAGTTTCAATGGCCGGCATTTGACAGTAAGCAGACACGCCAGGGCCGATGCCACCATCGGTGGTGAGCTGCGCGAGTTCCTGCTGCTGGCCACCCGACAGGAAGACCCGGACACCCTCTTCTTCCAACGCCGTTTACAGATTAATGGTGACACCGACCTGGGACTGGAAATCAAAAACATGCTTGATACGATCGACCTGGATAATTTTCCGCTAACGATCAGGAAGGGGCTGGATCGATTTATTTCAGTACTGGTTTAACTGGATGGTTTATTTATCAATGTCACAGGCTGGTCATTCAACGCCGGACTCTCAATGAACTCCAGTTGCGGCGTGCATAGCGATATTGATTAAAAGTTATATCCGATACCGGCACTGTAATTATCAAACTCCGGCTTGTCCCGATATCGCTCGCGTGCAAAAAAAATCGTGACCTTTCCTATAAGCTCAAACTCTGATCTTGCACGCATCAGATAACCCTCATCACCATAGCCATACTGGATTTGCAAATACCGCCCCAGGCCAATACCGGTATAGGTATTGGTCATGGAGCGTGTATCAAAATCCTGGTATTCAACAGAGAAGTTAAACCAGAACATGAAGGCATTGGCATACAGCAATGCGCCTTGTTCATTGTTTTCAGTTTCGATCTTGCCGATACCGGCGGTTAGCCCCATGAGGCGCTTGTAGTCATCGTTTTTGTTGCTAAATGTGTGCCGTTGCATGGAGCGATCAAAAGGCGAAGCCAGGGCGATGCTGTGCACGGCGACAGTCATAAAAAGGCAGAACAATATCGTTGTTTTAGTGAAGCAGTGCTTTATATTCATACTTAACGCCCGAGTTGATTAATGGCCTCGATTCTCAAAAGATTCAGTTTGTCTGCCAGAGACTTGCCTTGCAAGCCTTCCTCGACCAGCGGTTTTACACTGACATCATTGGCTGCCGCCAAGGCAGCGCGCATAATGGCCGATTGCTCAACATGCCTGTCTTCATAACCGCTGCGTCCTCGCGAATCGGCCTCGCAGGCCAGCAGGAATTGTTCAAAACGTTGCGGGCGGCGAAACGCATCCAGCGATTGTAACGTCGTTAACAAGGTGCCGGCCTTGAGTTCAGCGGCGCGGTGAAAATGCAAATGATACCGTGTTACCAGTACGGCCAGCTCCTGATAGGCCGTGGGTATTTTCAGCCGCTGACATAGCCCCTTGACCAAAGGCACACCACGTTCTTCATGGGCGATGTGTCTGGGCCATTCATCTTTCGGGGTCGTGCCCTTGCCAAGGTCATGCACCAGGGCGGCAAAACGCACCACGGGATCAGGCGAAAGCTTGCAGGCCTGTTGTAACACCATCATGGTATGAATGCCGGTGTCGATTTCGGGATGATGTTGCTCCGGCTGGGGTACACCATACAATCGTTCGAGTTCGGGAAAGAGTTTTTCCAGCGCGCCACATGAGCGTAATACCTCGATAAAGACTTCCGCTCTATACTCAGCCAGGGCACTGACTGTTTCCTGCCAGACGCGTTCCGGCACCAGGGCGTCAACTTCCCCGGCCTCGACCATGTTACGCATCAGTTCGGTGGTTTCCACCGCCACCTGAAAACCCAGATCGGCATAGCGTGCTGCGAAGCGGGCCACGCGCAGGATACGCACCGGGTCTTCGGCAAAGGCAGGGGAAACATGGCGCAGGATGCGCTTCTCCAGATCACGTTGACCATGGTAGGGGTCGGTAATCTCACCCGCTTCAGTTTCCGCGATGGCGTTAATGGTTAAATCGCGGCGGATGAGATCTTCTTCCAGGGTGACATCGGCTGAGGCATGAAACTCGAAACCGGTATAACCTGGCCCGGTCTTACGCTCGGTGCGGGCAAGGGCGTATTCTTCTTTGCTGTCCGGGTGTAAAAAGACAGGAAAGTCTTTGCCGACCTGCTGATAACCCTGTTGCAACATGTCTTCGACTGTCGCACCGACCACCACCCAGTCCCGATCCTTGACCGGTCGACCCAGTAATTTGTCACGCACACAGCCGCCCACGAGATAACATTTCATGGGCGCATGATAGCCCGAACAAATCGTGCTTGGCTATTGGCGAAGGCGGGTGTATTGCTGGGCCTGACGGCGATAAGTCGCGTAATGATCTCGCTGACCGCGTCTGGTGAGATATTGGGGTACAACTTCTTCTATGCTGCGTGGCGAGATACCGAAAATCTCCGGGAAGGGGGCTTTGCACACACTGTCGACCTGCAATGTCTGGAAATTATCACAGGAAAACGGCTTGCCCGGCATATATTCCATTATATAGGCCTGTAGTTTGGAAAGTATGAGCGGCAATCCCACGATAGTGCGCTTAGCCGGGTAAAAACCGGCGACAAACTCTACCAATTGCCTGAGGCTATAGACCTTTGGCCCACACAGATCATAGCGCTGACCAACCGTACTGACATTGTGCAGGCAATAAAGAAAGGCCTCCACCACGTCGCCAACATAGACCGGCGCAAAGCGGGCATCAGGACAGGCCAGGGGCATCACCGGGGTAAGCCGAAGCAATTGATAAAACCGGTTAAAGAAACTGTCGCCCGGTCCAAAAATAACCGAGGGCCGAATGCTGGTCACCCGCAGGGTGTCGATGATATGCACCAGATCCTCAGCCTGCCCCTTGCTGAGTAAATAATGACTGATCTTCTTCTTCGCAGTGGCATTGAGGGCGCTCATGTGGAGCACGCGACTGACCCCGCTGGCCTCACAGGCCTGCACCACCTTTTGCGCCAGTTGCACATGGGCCTTCTGAAAACCCTTGCCATTATGGCCGGTCTCGTTGAGGATACCGACCAGGTTGATAATCACGTCCTGACCGGCAAAATACTTTTTCAGCACACTGTCATTGTGAATATCACCCTGGACCACCTCGACACTGGGTAACACCAGCAGATCGCGATGACGCTCCCGGTGACGGGTAATCACACAGACTTGATGGCCTTCACCCGCCAGTCGATTGACCAGGTGCTTGCCAACAAAGCCGGTTCCGCCAAGAACACAGATTTTGTATTTTTTCATAAGATCGAGCAGCGTATAGTTGTTTGTTCTTTTTTATTTAACACGTTCAAACTTAGTTGAAGCGTGACGGTCAGATTAAAAAGTCTAGTCGCCACACAGACGTCATTCCAGTTTGTGAGGGCTATACTGAGTAAAATAATGATATTTCAGGACAAATGGGTGAGGAAAGACAATGAGTTTAGCGGCAATCAACCCGGTTAGCGGGCAAATTATCACGGAAATTCCGGCCTGGGATGACGCGCAACTGGATGAGGCGCTGGGCCAGGTCGCCATAGCCACCCCGGCCTGGGCCGCCACCCCCCTGGCCGAGCGCTGTGCCCTCATGCAAAAGGCCGGGCAGGTGTTACGAGACCATCTTGAAGAATACGCCAGCCTCATCAGCCGCGAAATGGGCAAACTGATCCGCGAATCCCGTGCCGAGGTGGAAAAATGCGCCCTGGCCTGTGACTACTATGCCGAATACGGCCCCGCGTTTCTCAAGGATGAAGTCATCGCATCCGATGCCGGTAAAAGTTATGTCGCCCACCAGCCGATGGGCACGGTGCTGGCGGTGATGCCCTGGAACTTCCCCCTCTGGCAGGTCTTTCGCTTTGCCGCCCCGGCCCTGGTGGCCGGTAATACCGGCGTCCTGAAACACGCCTCCAATGTGCCGGGTTGCGCCCTGCTCATTGAAGATGTGTTTACGCAGGCCGGTTTCCCGCAAGGCGTGTTTCGCAGCCTGATGATCAAGGCCTCGCAAGTACAAAAAGTCATCGAAGACCCGCGCGTGCATGCCGTCACCCTCACCGGCAGCGAACCCGCCGGTCGCCAGGTCGCCGCCACCGCCGGGGCAAATCTCAAAAAATCCGTCCTCGAACTCGGCGGCTCCGATGCCTTTATCGTGCTCGAAGACGCCGATCTGGATGAAGCGATCCGTATCGCCGTGACCTCACGTTTTCTCAATGCCGGCCAAAGCTGCATCGCCGCCAAACGCTTCATCGTCGTCGACGCCATCGCCGAAGACTTCGTCGCCCGCTTCAAGGCCGCCGTGGAAGCCTTACAACCCGGCGACCCCTTCGACGACAACACCTCCCTCGCCCCCATGGCCCGCACCGACCTGCGTGATGAACTCCACCAGCAAGTCAGCGACAGCCTTGCCGCCGGTGCCATCAACGTCACCGGTTGCGAACCCGTTGCCGGCGAAGGTGCCTTTTATCAAGCCTCCATCATCGACCGCATCGAACCCGGCATGCGCGCCTACGGCGAGGAACTGTTCGGCCCCGTCGCCATCGTTATTCATGCTCGCGACGAACAGGATGCCATTCGCATCGCCAACGACTCACCCTTTGGTCTGGGTGGCAGTGTCTGGACCCGGGATAGTGATCGTGGGGAACGGGTTGCCTTACAAATTCAAACCGGCGCGGTGTTTGTGAATGGGCTGGTGAAAAGTGATCCACGGTTGCCGTTTGGTGGGGTTAAGAATTCGGGATATGGGCGGGAGTTATCGCATCATGGGATGATGGAGTTTGTGAATATGAAGACGGTTTGGGTTAAGTAGGGTTTTATCTCCTTACTATTCCCTCTCCCCCCGGGAGCACCCGAAGGGCATAAAAGGGCTAGGGTGAGGGAAAGTAAATAGCTCTTTTCCTTTTATTGAGTCGCTATCGCGAACTGAATCTTAAGTCTGTTCTCGGACGGATGACCTGAGCGATAGCGAAGTAATGCCGAATGAAACCCGAAGGGGTTCTACGGTGCAGCCGAGTTCATTTTCTTTGAACGCTCAAAGAAAACAGAACCAAAAGAAAACCGCCCCAAAGATGGCGCAAACATATTGTGATGTTGGGCTTTCAGAAGATCAGACAAAACCTCCACATTCTATCGATTTGGTCTTATTTTTCTATTATGGATTTTAATTTTTTTGTGGCAGTTTCAATACGTTCAGAGAGGTCTTTTTTTATAGCTACAATAAATTCATCACCTTCTTTTAACTCTGGATTTCGACTAAAATAACTTAAGTGAAGTTGACAGCCATCATTGCCTCGATCAGAAAATAACATCGTCATCTTCGGCAGCAGTGGTTCGAGGTCTCCTTCGGTTATAAAATTTTTGTTTTCTATTGATTCTTTGACCTCAATAGTTAGTTCCTTAGTGCCTTGTGGTAACTGCAATATTTCTATGTATTGTTTTCCTGGTTTTCCATGAACTAGATTGTCACCAGATCGAATATCCACAACACCAGGGAACCACTTTTTGTAGTTCTCCATATTTGTTACGAAATTGAAAACAGTACTTACATTTGCATGTAAAACTACAATATTTTGTGCTAATAAAATCATGCTATCTCCATTAATTTGCTGTTAAAAAATACAATTCTGGTTAAGTTCAGAAGC
>JGI24023J19991_10002957_pt1 | contig 12126 bp, 6 predicted proteins | sample Cruoilmetagenom1_FD_19991 | JGI IMG/M metagenome (IMG submission 19991)
ATTCGAAACGGTTATGGGGGTGTGTAATAGTCAGGCACTTGACCCCCACGTGAATAGACATCGTTTAATGGATGAATGGAGTGCTTAACCGATGACCAATGCAGAGATACTGAAGACTGTTGAAAGACATACAAGGGAGTATGGTCCTTTGAAGTTTATACTTCCGAAAACTTTTTATAGATACATCATATTTTGGATTTATATATGAGGGTTATATAACATACAAAATGACGGATATAGAAACTCTGATAAAAGAAAATCGGACAAATCATTACAAACTTCTAACTATCGTGGGGAACAACAAATCCCGGATAGATAGACTCGTAGCCCATCTAAAAAGCAAAGACTGGACAGTATATGATGTTGAGGAGAATGTCCTTAAGATTACGGAAGATATGCCCGCGGATAAGATCAGATTGCGGATTGGAAGCGAGTTGAAAAAATGGATTAAAAATGTAGAAGACCGAATAGTTCTGGTAAATTCAAATATTCTTTATTCAGAAGAGATGGATAAAATAGGTCCTTTCAGTGCATTTAAGTACAGTATGAGGGGCGACAAAGAGGGTATTTTATTTATGGAAGCGAAATTGAGAGGGGATGTTGCTATTTATTCAACTCCAGATAGACCCGATTATAATGAACGAGAATTATCGGATGTCCTTTTTATAGAATTAGATAATGTGGAAGTCCCGGAGGTGTGATAATGCCAAAGATAAAAGAACTCATAGATTTTGAAGAAATTAAAGACGTTATAGATATTGATAGTGATTTAGAGACAGACGAGGCTAAGAAAAACATCGTAAAGGATTATGTCATATCCAAAGGGTTAAAACAAAACATCATTGATATTGCTGTGGATATATCTAAATCCAAACATAAATCCGTACAGATTATCGGTGGCTATGGGTCAGGAAAATCGCATCTGTTAGGATGGTTAGTATCGTTATTTGAAAACCAAGAACTTGTTGGTGATATAACCGATGAAGAAGTTAAGGCAAAATACAACGAATTATTAAACCGCGATTTTGCTGTTGTTCAATTTGAACTTCAACCAGGTGTATCAGCATTAAGCGATTTCTTCTTTGATAGGATAGAACAGCAGCTTAAGGAGAAATATGGTATTGAGGTATCGGTCCGGGATACAACAAAAGCAGTAGATTTTAAAAAGGACATTAAAGATATTATTGACAAGATAAAGGAAAAAGACCCCAAGACCGGTTTTGTTGTTGTGATTGATGAAATATCTGATTTTCTTAAACAAAAAACTAAACAACAGATAAACAGGGATATGCAATTTTTAAGAATCCTTGGGCAGGTTTCTCGGTCAAGGGATTTCTTATTTATTGGCGCAATGCAAGAAAATGTGTTCACCAACCCGAAATATATAGATGAAGCAGAGAGTTTTGGACGGACTTATGAGCGGTTTGATATTGTTACCATTTCAAGAGAGGATATTAAGAGCGTGATTTTAAAACGAGTTTTAAAAAAGAATGCAGCACAACGTAATCATATAGATGAGCTTCTTTCTAATTATAAAAAGAGTTTCCTGCCTATTAATTCTGATCCTGATTCGTATATTGATTTATTTCCAATTCATCCGTATGTACTTGACATTTTCACCGAACTCCCCTATTTTGAAAAGAGAGGCGTTATTCAGTTTACTATGGAACGCGTTAGGGAAATACTTGACTATGATTTTCCGCAATTCATTACCTATGACAATGTATTTGATGAAATCAACGCAAAGCATACAATCCGCAATCTCGATGAAGTACGCCCGGTGATAGAAGTCGTGGAAACGCTCGATACCAAGATAGACCTTCTTGACAGTGATAAACAAGAAGATGCAAGAAAATTAGTCAAGGCTCTTGCGGTTCTCGGATTATATGGGAAAACAGCAAATAATGGTGCGACACCTGAGGAGTTAGCTAATGAATTGTTAATAACCTCAAAAACGATAAAAAATATAGATAGGATTGTTTTAATTCTGGATAAGCTAAGAGAAGTCACAAGTGGACAGTTCATTGCGAAGACAGAGAATAACTACTTCTATTTGAGTCCTGAACAGAGCATAGATTATGATGAAGTGATCAAAAGAAAGATGGGAAATCTTCCTGATGGTATAAAAGATGAAGAACTCCTGAGAATTCTAAAATATACCGATTTAATCGGTGCAGAATACGCAGAATCGTATATAATAACATTTCAAGACTCCTGTTCATGGCAGGATAAAAAATCATTCCGATTAGGTAATTTCGTCTTCGACGATGTTTCGGACCAGGCAAAGGAAGGCGACCGCGATTTCAATCTCGTAATATGCTCTCCTTATAGAAGCGAATCAAAGATATCAAGTTCAAAAGGAACGGCGATAATACCTATTTTGTATGGTGAAGAGATAGATGATGTGTTAAAGAAATTGGCAGCTACTCGATTACTCATTAACGAGAACTATGCAAAGGGCGTTATGCAAAAGAAACACAATACAAGTAGAGAAGAGGCAAAAGCGCTCTTGTTGGACGTTCTATTAAACTCGAAAATTGAAACTGATGGTGAGAAGCGAAATATAAAATCGGTAATTACGAAAGAGCCAGACAATATCAATGAATTTTTTCACCATCTCAAAGAGAATCTATTTAACGACTATTTCAGCTCTAAATATCCAAAATACCCGAAATTTTTAAATCTGTTATCCTATGATAATATAAAAGGCGAAGTCGAGACTACAATAAACGAACTGCTTCAAAAAGGAGAAAAGGCTCTTTTCTCGAACGCAAAAAACATAATGTCTTCCCTTGACCTCATAGACCTTGATAGTAACATAGACACCGCGAGCTCTCTTTTTGCCAGAGTTATTCTTGAAGAACTTGAAAAGAATAAGGGAAAGAATGTAAAGATTGATGAGCTGATAACTAAACTGGGTTCTCAACCGTTTGGGTTAGATACTGAGTTGACGCAATTAGTTCTTGCTGTATTAACGTATAACGGCGAAATCAACTTGAGCAAGCGAGGTGGAGGAACCATTACCTCCTCTGATTTGTCCGTAGTCTTTAAATCAGGTCTTGACGCATTTAAAGATATTCCCTATGCAATGTTAGAAACGGAATTTCCGACTGATGCAATTGTAAAGCTCTTCCGCGCTTTGGGTTTGAACACTGGTCTCGTGAGAAATCCAAAAGACAGGACCAAAGCAGTTCAGGAGTTCAGGGAAAACGCTCTTGAAATCAAGGAGGCGTTAGATTCACTAAATAGAGCCGTTCAGGATATATCTTCAAAACCCGACCCGATAATAAGTGCAGATGCGTTATCCGAAAAGATAGACGAATTCAGTGATTTTCCGATTGATGACTTCCTAAAGGTAAAGACCGTCAATGACTTCAAGAAGGTTGAATACACAGAAGATGGAATAAGTGCTATTCAAAAGAAACAGGTGTTGATTTCTAACATTAAAGGATTTATCGCTGACTATAATGACTTCATACATAAAGAATACACATACATGAAAAATTCTCTGGATTGGCTGGATGATCATCCTCTATTCTATTCTGATGACGATAAAACTCCTCTAAAAGAGATATGTGCGGATTGCAAACCTTTTATTCTTGAGCTCTCAAATATTCTGGATTCTGAACAAAGAAGAATACTCAAAGGTAAGTTACAACAGTACAAAAGAAAATACATCTCGCTTTATTACGTGAAACATACGAATACCATTGGCGAAGGGATTGACTGGGGCAAACTTGAAAAAATAAATAGAAGTAAAGAATTGAAAAAGCTTCGTGATTTGAAAGCAATCAGAATCATAAATTCTTTGAATCTGAACAAACTGGATGAAAGAATCATTTCGTTATCCAAAGCACGCTGCACAAATCTAACTGAAGACTCGCTTAAGGATAGCTATCTTTGCGCCTGGTGCAGGTTCCCGGAAACACTCAAGGACATAACCGACATCAATAGCGAAATAGACAGAATACAGGAGTCAGTCGCAATGATTTCTGAAGAGTGGAAAGATACAATACTGAATGAGATCGAAACATACAGGGATAACATCAAACTCTTAGCTGATGCGGAAAAAGCGATTATCGAAAAAATACAGGTAGAGAAAAAATTGCCTGATGAGCTCGAACAGGAAGTTATAACTGCTTTGAACAATTTGTTCTCGGAACTTAAAGTAGTTGAAGTGGCACCACAGGAAATAGCAGGTTTTGTCTTCTCGGATTCCTCTGTTTTGGACTATGAGACGTTCTCCCGTAAGTTAGATGAATATAAAGAGAAAATACTCGAAACAGGAGAAAAGAAGAATATCAGAATTAAGAGACGGGAAGTGTAAAATATGGATAAAAAGTCTGTGAAACCTCTGGAGGAACTTCTTGATTCTGTTCGGGATATTGATGGCTTCCCGATTGGTAAAGACGAGGATATCTTGGCTTTGTCTGATCCACCGTTTTATACTGCGTGTCCGAATCCTTATATCAAGCAGTTTATCGAGGAGTATGGGAAACCGTATGACCCGGAAAATGATGATTATCATAGAGAACCGTTTGTGGGAGATGTAAGTGAAGGAAAAAACGATCCTATTTATAATGCTCATTCATACCATACTAAGGTTCCTCATAAAGCGATTATGAAATATATTGAACACTACACAGAGGAAGGCGACATCGTTTTTGATGGATTTTGTGGAAGTGGGATGACAGGAATAGCATGTAAAGAAACAAATAGATATGGGATAATATCAGATCTTTCTCCAGCGGCGACATTTATGTCCTATAATTATAACTCTGCATTCAATAAAAAACGATATGATGAAACTGTTAAAAAAATTTTAAAAGAGCTGGAGGACGAGATTGGTTGGCTATATAAAACAAAACATAGTAAAAATGCACTAAATGCTAAAACAGGAAAAAGTGAAACAACTATAGACTTAAATTCTGTATATGGGAGAACAGATTATGTAGTTTGGAATGACATTTATGTATGCCCATATTGTGAGCAAGAATATAATTATTATGATGTAGCTATTGATAAGGAAACAGGCAAAACTTTAGATAAGCTGTTTTGTCCTCATTGCTCAGCAGAATTATCAAAAAATGAATTAAAACATTCTATTGATAAAAAATTTGATAATGCAATAGGAGAAGAACTTTATTTTTCAAAACAGCAACCGATATTGATAACATATAAAATCGGAAATAAAACATATGAAAAGAAACCAGATAAGGATGATATTCAATTACTAGAAAAAATTGAAAACATGGAAATACCTTATTTGTTTCCAAAAGATCGAATGCCAGAAGGCGATGAATCAAGAAGAAATGACAAGTGTGGAATAACTCATGTCCATCATTTTTTTACAAAAAGAAATCTTTGGGCATTATCTGCGTTATATGATAAAATTATGCAAGTCGATGATGGAAATTTAAGAAAAAAGCTACTGTGGGCATTTACAGGAATCCAATTATATTCAACTAAGATGAATAGATATACTCCTTCTGGCATTTTTGGAAAATTTCGACCATTAATCGGAACATTGTATATCGCTTCAATGTTCGGAGAAATGGATGTTGTTCATCTTTATAAAAATAAAGCATTACTAAGATTGAGCAAAATCATAGATGTTTACAAGAATTCCTTAGATATTTGTGTATCTACTCAATCGGCTACCGATTTGTCTAATATACCAAGTAACTCAATTGATTATGTATTTACTGATCCACCATTTGGTAGTAACCTTATGTATTCAGAATTGAATTTTATTTGGGAAGCGTGGTTAAAGTGCTATACAAATAATTCTAAGGAGGCTATTATTAATAATACACAAAAAAAGGACATACATGATTATTCTGAGTTAATGAGAAATTCATTTAAAGAATATAATAGAATTCTAAAACCAAATAGATGGATGACCGTGGAATTTCATAATTCAAAGGCTTCGGTTTGGCAAGCAATTCAACAGGCCATAGTTAATGCAGGTTTTGTTATTGCCCAAGTATCAGTGTTAGACAAGAAATATGGAACATTTAAACAGATTGCCTCTGCTGGTGCAGTTAAGAACGATCTTATTATCAACGCTTATAAACCCAAAAAAGAATTCTCAGAGCGATTCCTCAAAAATGCAGGCGAAGGCATGGAAGTTGATTTTGTCATACAGCAATTAAAACACCTGCCAGTTAAACCAAACATTGAAAGAACAGAAAAAATGCTCTACTCCAGAATGCTCGCTCATTATGTTGAGAATGGATTCAAGATTAAATATGACTCTACCGATTTCTATAAATTGCTTTCAGACAATTTCACTGAACTGGATGGATATTGGTTTCTCGACAGTCAAGTAAAAGAATACAACGAATGGAAAAGCGGACTTAGTCTTGACCAGATGAAAGAAGTTTTAGGCGGCCAGCAGGTCCGATTCGTTTCAGATGAAAAATCCGCGATTACATGGATGTATAACTTTCTTCACACGCCAAGGGATTATAGTGAAATATATACNGCATACCAGCAAGTAGCGACAANAACTGANGATGNNGTTCCTGAGCCAANNGAACTATTGGACAATAATTTCATACTGGAAAATGGAAAATACCGAAGGCCTGTTAGTCGAGAAGAGAAAGAGGAAATCAATAAAAATCGTGAGCGAGAACTTGAACATGCATTCAGTAAATTGTTGAGACATGCGAAGGAGCAAAAAGGCAAGATACGAAATGTACGTCAAGAAGCTTTAGTACACGGCTTCACCAGATGCTACCAGGAAGGCAGATACCAGGATATTTTAACAATTGCCAATAAACTATACGCCAGCACACTGGAATCCAGTGGCGACATCATGGACTTTGTAGATATCGCACGAATTAAAACATCTGGAGAAAATTAAGTAGAAAACTACAAAGGATGAAGGGCACATCATGAAAATAGGTCAGAGAGTAGTTAGCGATTTATACATGGAACATGGAACAGGCACGATTATTTCAAGTAGTAAAATATTCGATAACGAATTCTTCAAGGTGTTTTTTGATATTACAGGGAAAACGATAGAAATCCGGAAAGATGACTTGAAACCAATCGAAACCCCCATTGCTCTTTTCAACTCTGGTATTTTCTCTTCTCCGGTAGAATTCAAATTAAATTTCTTAGCGCATTCGCTTGAAGCAATGACATCAGGCGAAAAAGCATTAGCTCCTGCTAATTTCAAGATTACTCCTTTACCTCATCAGTTGCTGGCACTTGATTTTGTTATTGACCAGTTCAGACCACGATGCCTGTTAGCAGATGAAGTAGGACTCGGAAAGACGATAGAAGCGGCATTGATAATGGAAGAATTAAAACTCAGGAATATTGCCAGAAGAATACTTATAGTAACGCCAGCAGGACTGACAAATCAGTGGCAAGACGAACTGAAACTGAAGTTTTCTGAAGACTTCTCCATCTTTGATAGTGATAGTTTCAAATCGTTCAAACAACTTTACGGTGCGGAAACAAACTGCTGGTTGAAATTTGATCAGGTAATTACCTCTATTGATTTCTTGAAACCCCAAAAAATCCATGACGAACTGTCAGCAAGCGAAAAGAAGCGGCGACAGGAACACAACAGATACGTGTTTGACGATTGTATAAATGCTGGTTGGGACATAGTCATAACAGACGAGGCACATAAATTATCGAAATACAAGAGTGGAGAAGAAACCGCGAGGTTTAAGTTGGGTAAGCGTTTATCAGAGTCGGTTCCTATATTTCTTATCTTGACTGCTACACCCCACCAGGGAAAGCCCCACGTCTTTAAAAATTTACTTGCTCTGGTTGACCCATATAATTTCAATAAGTTGGAGGATGTTAAACCCGATAACGTAAAAAAGATAACCGTAAGAAACAAGAAACGAGCGTGTACCGACTTCAATGGGCAGCGGTTGTTCAAGGACCGTGTAACCGCATTATGTAGCATAACATGGGAAGAAGGGATTGATGATCCGGAACGAGAGCTTTACGATGCGGTTGTTGAATATATCACAGAATATTACGACCACGCGCAAAAAGAGAATAACCATATCTTGATATTCTTATTAATGCTGTACCAAAGGATAGTATCCAGCAGCTCACGAGCTATACTCAAATCACTTGAAAAGCGGTTAGGAACTCTTGAATTGTTTACTCATAAAGCCAGGGAAATACGTGAATCCTCACTTGATGAGTTCTTTGATATGCCAGGCGAAAAACAGTTAGAATATATGGAAAAAATCGTTCCCATATTAAAGAATCCCGACCTTGTAGCGAAAGAGTTAAAAATTGTATCAAATTGTATAGAACTGGCAAAGAATGCGATTATTGGCAGAAGCGATGCTAAGTTACGAAAATTGATGACGATAATTGACGAGGTAAAAAAGAGAGAAAATGATAAAAATGTTAAGGTGCTCGTATTCACGGAATTTATAGAAACGCAGAGATATATCTTAGATTCTCTTGAACGAATAGGGTACACGACTGCATTTATAAACGGTAATTTAAGCCTCGATGAAAGGATTACGCAGAAACAGAATTTTAAAGACGAGGCACAGATACTCGTGTCCACAGATGCTGGTGGAGAAGGTATAAACTTACAGTTCTGTCATGTGGTAATAAACTATGACCTGCCCTGGAACCCGATGAAGATAGAGCAGCGAATTGGACGAGTTGATAGGATCGGGCAGCAAAAAGATGTTATTGCAATCAATTTTGTGCTCGCGGATACGATAGAAGAACATGTGCGAGAAAAGATAGAGGAGAAATTAGAACTTATCAAAGAACAATTTGGAGAAGATAAACTACACGATATTTTATCTACTTTAGATGAAGAATTCCGTTTTGACAGGCTCTATATTAATTATCTTTCTAAATCGAAAAATAGAAGAGATAATGAAGAACTCGACAACATATCCAATGGGATATATCAAAAGGCAAAAGAGATACTGGAAAATGATGACATTCTCATTCCGTTTTCGGGTACAGAAGAAATCCAGAACTTTGAAATTGACGAATTTCAAAAGTTATCAAAGAAGATTCGTGCTTTTACAACACTTTTTCTTACAAACCGGGGATTAGAATTAAATGGATATAATGACAAACCAGGTCTATTTTATTTCAAGAATGATTTTAGAACTGACATCCTTCCTAATCGGTATTCAAAGATAATATTCGAACAGAATAAAGGGATTGATATTGAAGATGCGGAACTGCTAAATGTTAAGCACGCATTTATTAAAGAATCCGTGATTAATTCAAAATCAACAGGCAAAGCTTCTTCTTTTTATATCGAGGACAATAAATTTGCAGACACTCGTGGTTCACTATTTAATTGGCTTTTTACTATCTCAAATAATTGTAATATGTACCGTCAATACATCATTCCTATATTTATAGGAAATGATTTGAAATTTAATCGTCGTATATCTGAATATTTAAGGAATATAGACGATATCACGCTTATTACGTGCAAAGAGGAAACAGGTGGAGGTATAGAAGACTACTATCGAGAAGCAGAGGTTGCAGTAAATGAATTAGCGGAAAGTATATTTTGGGACCGGGAACGAAACTGGAAGCTAAAAATAGGTACCGATAATACAAAAATAGAGCGATATTTCAGGCAAAAAGCAAAAGCGATAGAACAAATTCGTATAGATAATATTCGGCATGCGAAGCAAACTGAGTTAAGACGCGAAAGAGCACAGAAGATACTTGAATTAAAAAAGCAATCTCAACTATTTCCTGATTTAGAATGCTTCCAGATCGCAAGAGTCGAATTCAGGTGATTAATATGACAAACATGTGGTATGAAAAAATCCTTCGCACTATTCTTGATTCTAAAAGGGATATTCTATTCGTTATTGACCCACTAAAACTAATGGAATATCCAACAATAAGAGAGATTATCAGTGAAAAATATCCAACGATAGAGCGATATACAAATGAACTCGAATTAAGGCGAATTCTTAGAAGGAAGGAACAAGGGATATTAGTCACTTTTGTGGATAAAACAGACATAGCTTTCGACTTAATTGCAACTTACGCAACGATAGATATCGGTATCAATGATATATTTCCCCTTCTTAACACTGAAGCATTGTTGAATATCCCATACGAAAATTATCAGGAAATTTATGAAGACTACAATGAACTGAAAGAAGACCGATATGAACGATTGTCAAAATTGGAAACAGAGAATTTTATACAGACAGTTCTTTCACCAGACACTATTGTTGAAAGAAAAAGGATTACGGAGTTGAAATCACGTTTAAATACATTAAATACACGGTTAAATACAGCTATATTGGGCAGTAGGGATTGGACAAGAATATCAGGAGAAATGTCAACGATTTTTGGGGAATTACAGTTCATTAGCCACAATAGTAATATAGACTTGAATATAGAAGATTTAGAGATGCAGATCAACACCGTTTTTAAACGATACGCGATTGATTATGACTTTTATAATTCTTTAGCCTTCGATACCAATACTCCAATAAATTCGAATATACTATGTCACGTATTTAAAAATAGGGCAAATAGAACCGCCCTGATTTGTTTCGATTGTATGGGATTCGAGGAATGGAATGCGATAAAGCATTATTTGGAAAAAAGAATTGACGTAACATTTGATATAAACGATTCCTTCTCCATGCTTCCAAGCGAAACAAAATATTCCAGTAGCGCATTGTTTGCCGGGCTAACACCCAAAGATATAAAAGAGCTGGATTTTATCAACGAAATGCACTGGAAAAATGAAGAAAGATTATTTCGGTATGCGCTAAATGAAAGACAGGGAATTGATGATGCCCACATATATTTCAAGAGATGTTTAGATTCAACTGAAATTGGGATTAACTATGGTTCATTTAGTGATTATTACGCTATCGGATTGGTGTTTTCGTTTATAGATCGCTTTATTCATACGAGTATAATGGACAAGCGGGCAGTGATAAAAAACATTCAAATGCGTCTGGAAACGAGTGAATTAGATAAGTTGGTTGTAGCATTACTTGATCAAAAATTTCGCCTTTATTTTGTTTCTGATCACGGCAGCATCTACTCTAAGGGAAATGGTATAAACGTTAGTAAGGACCTCGTTGATTTAAAAGCAAAAAGATACCTTATTGGTGATAAGAGGGAACTATTAGAAGAATATAAAACCGAAGATTCTGTTTTGATTCAACTTAAGAACATCATAGGTGATGATTTTATATTGCTCTTAACTGGAGATCGCATGTTTGCAAGGAAATCTGAAAAAGGTTTAACACATGGCGGGATATCAGTTGAAGAAGTTGTCATCCCCTTTATAGAGGTGAAATACAATGACAGGATTTGACAGACCCCTAAAACCATCTTGGATTTATAGGTTCATCCAAACCGTAGAAATAGGTGATACGTTATCCAATCATAAAGAGGAATTCAATGCGATTCTGTGGGAATTGGAAGGAGAAGAAGGAAAAAGAAAAGTAAGGACTGTTTTGAGTAGATATTTTTTGAAATCGGGAAAAAATCCAAAGAGTAAAGTTGTTGAATATACCCCAATAATTGCGTTGTGTAAGCGATATTCTCTGGAAGAGATTAAACCGTTATTATTGTATCATCTACTGATGCGTTCCAATGTAATAAGGCTATTAACAAAAATGATTGATGAGATATATGGTATTAACAACGATATTAATTATTTGTTCTTGAGAAAGAAAGTAATAGAGCGATTTGGTGATAGAGATATTTCAAGTCGCTCATTAAGAAATTTGTTAGCTACGTTAGTGAACTTCGATGTTCTAAAGAAAATTGATAATAATCGCTATACCGGGAATAAACGAATTTATACAGACGAAAAGAACGCTTGTTATATGCTAAAATTATATTCAGAGGAGTTTAAGAAATCGCCCCAGATTAATCTGGACGAATTGGAGGATTATTTGTTCTTGTATTTCAAAATGCCAGATATTAATAGAATAAGCAGGAAATATAACTCGGTTTTATGGGAATATAGTGTGCGCTTTGGTCAAAAACTAATACTATTTCATGATTATTATAAGTGGAATCAAGGGATATTGGATAAGGTGTTTAAATGTTAACGGTTGACCATAAGGGTATTGCATTTGACCTCTCAAAATTGGTCACTTTAGGTTT
>JGI24023J19991_10002964_pt1 | contig 12112 bp, 10 predicted proteins | sample Cruoilmetagenom1_FD_19991 | JGI IMG/M metagenome (IMG submission 19991)
AAATGCGTCGCAAAAGAATGACGTATTACATGAGGACTCTTTTTCACTTTCGAAGATACGCTACTAAAATAAGTATTTATTATTCTATAAACAAGATTTGCATAAATTTTATTCCCTTTTTTTGTAATAAACAGATATTCATCATCAGCTGATATTTCATTTCTTTTATCTAAATATTTCATTAAAGTTTCTTGAACAGAGTTCAATAAAGGAATATATCTTTCTTTATTTCTTTTTCCTAATACTTTGATAGTTGCGTTTGAAAAATTTATGGCATCTTTTTTTATTTCAATTAATTCAGCTCTTCGCATTCCGGTTGAATACAATAACTCAACAATTAACTTATTGCGCACAGAATCAAAATCGTCATTGACATCTAAATTATTTATCACTTCTTCAATTTCATTCTTAGAAAATGGGACTTGTACTCTTTTAGAAACCTTAAGCGCCTGATGCCGCAATAAGGGAGACTCTTTTAGCTGTTTTGTTTTTACTAAAAATTTATAATAGCTTTTTAAGCTGCTAATTTTTCTATTGATCGATCTATTTGAAATATTTTGGTTAACCATTTCAACAATCCATGATCTTATTTGAGAGTAGTTTACATCAACGATTTCCTGATCATCAAAAGTAGTATTGCAAAAAGTTTGAAACGCATTCAAATCATCTTGATATGCCTTAGTAGTATGTGGCGAATATTTTCTTTCAAAGGAAAGATATTCTATAAAGTGAGGTATAGACATAAAAAAACCGTTAATAAACAAAACTACAAAATGAGTTCGTGTTATACTAACGGTTTAACTTATTTTAAGTTAAGATTAACCTTGCTCTTCGTCAGTTCTTAATCTTTGTACGTATTGAGCCTTTTGAGTTTCAGCACGCTTTGAGACAGAAGGCTTTGTGAAATGCTTACGATTTCGCAATTGCTTCATTGTTTTCGTTCTATCAAATTTTCTTTTAAAACGTTTTAGCGCTCTATCGATATTTTCTCCATCTTTTACCGGTATAATCAACATAATATTGCACCTCCTTTCATACGTTCTCTTTTATTTGTTTTTAATTTGGGCTGCAAAGATACAAAAGAAAAATAAACACTACCTGTTTAATTAACAAATATTAATGTATTTTGCTGACATGAAAAAAGCGCTACAATTTATAATGTTTTTATTAATAGGTATACTTCTGTTTATTATAGTTTTCTTTTTCTGGGCCTCATCACCTAATTATTCACTAGAAGATTATTCAAAAACTATCACTAATAACTACACTCAAAAAATTGAGACTGATTCTGTCTATAGTATTGTCACCTATAATATTGGTTATTTAAGTGGTATGACAAATAACAAAGCTATCGCTAAACCAAAATCATTATTTGAAAACAATCTTAAGAAAGTAAAGGATGAATTTAAATCGCTCAATGCCGATCTCATTGCTTTTCAGGAAATCGATTATGCTTCGGCAAGATCTTTCTATACAAATCAACAAAATGAGATTGCCAAATTGGGATATAATTATGTAGCAAAGGCCGTTAATTGGGATGAAAAATATGTGCCTTTTCCGGAATACCCATTTTCAATGCATTTTGGAGAAATGCTTTCAGGACAATCAATTATTAGTAAATATCCAATAAAGGATCATCAAAGGATAGTGCTAGAAAGAGTAAAGGATAATCCGTTTTATAGAGATGCATTATACTTAGAACGATTAGCTCAAATAGCTACTGTCACTATTGAGGATAAAGAGGTTGTCTTGATCAATATTCATCTTGAAGCTTTTGATAAACCTACAAGGATCGGACAATTAGATTTTGTAATAGACTTGTTTAATAGGTATAAAACAACAAACCCTACCATATTATTAGGTGATTTTAACAGTAATCCTGATGACGATAGTCCTGCAATCAATCAACTATTTGCTTTAGAAGGTATTGGCAACGCTGCTTTTGGCGAATTGTATGATTACACTTTTAATACTGCAAATCCGAATAAACGAATTGACTATATATTTTATACAAAAAAATCTATTGAAATGGTTGATAGTAAAGTATTAAAACAATTCGGGCAGGCATCAGATCATTTACCTGTAGAGTTGCAATTTAAGTTAAAGTAGTTTAGAGATTGGAACTACGCATATCATTAAATTATAATTCACTTGATAAACGAAATTTATTGAAATCAAGCTAAAAAACAAACCAAATTACTCCAATAAAAAAGCCCAGAAATTTCTGGGCTTCTACAATTAATAAATAAAATTTAAAATCTAATTACTTAGGATCTAAAATATTATCAATCCTATTCAATACATCCTGTAAATGATACCTGCTCATTCTATCACTAGTGATACCAATCGCATTTCTAGTAGCTCTTTTTAACGTTTCCAATTCTGCTCTGGCGATAGAACGAATATCAGATTGATTAATAGTTACTCTAGTAGGCTTAAAATATGGGCTATTGAAATTTGGTAAATTTTGTTTTTCAACTGTCATTAAATATTTTAATCTATCAATATGAACCTTTTGAAGGTTTCTACGATAAGTATCGATCTTTCTACCAGAATTTAGTTCAGACCAAACACCTCTACGTAAGTCAGACATCATATTAATTAGTGTATAAGCACTATTTCCGTTTAATGTTTCGTTCTCGATCAGACGAGACATTCTACCTAAATCAAGAATATTATTTAATGTTCTTTCCTGTGTTCTTCTAACACGTTCAATAACACCTGCATATTCGGTTTTACTAATTATATTTTTATCTATCAACCAAGTTGGTGTCTTAAACAGTTCATTATTAATAAATTTCAAACAATTTTTTTGATGATCTTTATTTACATGCGTATATATTTCACCTTCTTGGTCAGAAGTTTTATAGAATTCATAAACCCCACCAATATTAGAGGAAACATGCCCCATATATCTATTGAATTGAGAAATTACATGTCCATACATTTTGGATAGATCGTCATAATTTTTACCCTCCTCTGCGGTCCATTTTTCAAGATTCGGAACAATTCGCCTTAAATTGGCGATGCCGTAAGTACTTGCTTTTATAGCATCATCACCTAAGTCTTCCGTTTGAGAACTTGGATCAACCACGCTAATTGCCTGTTGATGACCAAATCTATATAATGGATCTCCAGCATGTTTCAGAATCCATTTATCTAAAGTTGATTTTTCCTCATCAGCAGTTTTAGCATCCAAAATCGGACGATACCCCCAAGAGATGGCATACTTATCATAGACCCCAATATCTGGCATTAAAGCGACACCTTCATCTCCGGGTTGTGCTACATAATTAAAGCGTGCATAATCCATTATTGAAGGTGCAGTACCATTTCTCTTAGTAAAAGCAGCTGAACGCAAAGAGTCAACAGGATAAGCAACACTACTACCCATATTATGAGGTAAGCCTAAAGTATGACCAACTTCATGAGATGACACAAAACGAATTAAACGGCCCATTACTTCATCCTTAAATGCAACACTTTGGGCATCAGGGTTTATGGCGGCTGTCTGTACAAAGAACCAGCCTTGTAATAAACTCATTACATTATGATACCAATTTATATCAGACTCTAAAATTTCACCCGAACGAGGATCACTTACATGAGGCCCGTTCGCATTTGGTATTGGCGATGCTAAATAGCGAACTACAGAATAACGTACATCTTCAGGACTCCAATCAGGATCCTCTTCTTTTGTTGGTGGGTCTTTTGCGATAATGGCTTTTTTAAATCCTGCAGCCTCAAAAGCCACTTGCCAATCTTCAATACCATCTTTGATATATTTTCTCCACTTTTTTGGTGTAGCCCTATCAATATAATATACTATTTGTTTTTTTGGTTCAACCAATTCTCCGCTTTTAAACTTTTCAATATCTTCATCTTTTACCTCTAATCTCCATCTATCTAAAAATTGAACAGTTTTACTTTTTTGGGCATTTAACCCATAATCTACTTGACCACGTGAAAACCATCCTACGCGTTCATCAAACATTCTTTGTTTCATAGGTTCTTTGGGTAATAAAATCATAGAATTACTCAATTCTAATGAAATAGATCCCATACTTGAATTTGAAGGAGGAGCGCCTGCACTATATGTCTTAACGTGTCTAGCTTCAATATTTAAAGGATAGCTCTTTACACCTTCAATATAAGATCGCTTATCATCCAATCTGGAAATTTTATATCGTTTTCTACTTCTGTCAGGGAAACCCAGTGCTTTCACATCTTTAGAAAACAATTCGGTTATATCAATAACAGTAGCTGTTGAATCTTTACTAAAAGCTTTAATTGGGAAAGCATATAATACAGGTTCAAAATTTGAATTGACCACAGCTTCATGAATCGGTAATGAATCAGCAGCAATAATAGAATGTGAAACAACTCTTAATAATATTTTTTTGCCATTTTTCTGCCATCTCAACACTTGCGTATTTTGTTTGCCTCCACCGAAACCAATACCGGAAGCCGTTTTAGAAATTCTGGTGACCATTAACATTTCACGTTCTAACAAAGAGTCTGGAATTTCGTAAAAAAACTTTTCATCTATTTGATGCACCTTAAAAAGACCTTCATCAGTTTTTGCCTCTTTAGTAATTACTTTGTGATAAGGAAGAATTGCATCTTTTTTAGGTTTTGGCTTAGGAGCCGGCTGTACTGTTTTATCTTTTTTTCCTTTCTTTTTCGTTTTTTTTTGTGCTTGTAAATCAGAAATTCCGAAAATAAAAAACACAATAAATAGTTGGGTAATTGCTTTTTTAAACATTGTAAATTTTATATAAAGTTAATTGACATCAAAAATAGGAAAATGCACTAGTTAATTTCTTAAATTTATGTTAAAGGAATACAGTAGGAATTTCGGAATATTTGAACAGTAAAAATTATACTAAAAAAGTACCGGGATAACAAATTTGAACATTAGTATTAATAGGATAACTGCTATCAAATTTAGAATAATACCCGCTCTTGCCATTTGAGGTACTTTAACAAATCCACTTGCAAAGACAATAGCATTTGGTGGTGTAGCCATAGGAAGCATAAAAGCACAACTACTTGCAATAGTAACCGGAATTAGCAAATACAAAATAGGTATTTCTAAACCAATTGCTATACCAGCCACAACCGGAGCCAAGACAGCAATCAATGCAACATTACTCATTAATTCTGTCATAAAAAGCATCAATAGAATTAGTAAAGAGGCAGTAAATAATACGCTAACGTTGCTTGAAGCAATAGTATCAGTAACTAAATTCACAATCCCACTTGCTGACATTCCTTTCGCGAGAGCCAGACCTCCACCAAATAGAATTAAAATTCCCCAAGCCAGCTTTTCAGTATCTTTCCAATGAATGATAAAATCGCCTTTTCTAAAATTAAACGGAATGGCAAAAATTGAAACTGCGGCCATCATACTTATAATGGTATCAGATAATGCTAAACTAGGAATTAACTTATTTATTAAGGTTCTGAATATCCATAAAAATACGGTAACACCAAATATCAACAAAACCCTTTTTTCTTTAGCCGAAATTTTTCCGAGTTTATCCAATTCTGCTTCAATGACTTCTCTTGACGCATTGAATTGAACATTCTTATTTGGAAACATCCACTTTACTAAAACAAAATAAATAATAGTAATCATTATTATAGAAAAAGGCAAACCTATGGTCATCCATTTAAGAAATGAAATTTCAATATTATATTCATTTTCAAGCAGACCAATTAAAACAGAATTTGGGGGCGTTCCAATAACTGTTGCAATTCCTCCAGCATTTGCAGAAAATGCAATACCCAACATAACACTCAGTGCAAAATTCTGATCGTCTTTTGTAAATCCGTCTTCATCATCTATTAGCAATTTAATAACTGACATAGCAATTGGTAGCATTACCACAGTACTGGCCGTATTGCTGATCCACATACTCATTAAACCTGTAGCGATCATAAAACCAAGTACCACTTTGTTTGGTGTTGTACCTGTTAATTTAATAATATTCAGTGCAATTCTTTTATGAAGATTCACTTTTTCTAATGCCAATGCCAATACAAATCCGCCAAAAAAAAGAAAAATAATTGGACTCCCATAATTCGCTCCTACTTCGGCAATGGGCATTATTTTTAATAGCGGAAATAAAATCAAAGGTAATAAAGCTGTAACTGAGATAGATACCGCTTCTGTGACCCACCAGATCACCATCCACAAAGCAATAGCGATAACGGCATCTCCTTTTAGAGAAACCAATTCAAAAGGAAGGTTAAAAATTATAAAAAATAATAAAGGCCCAAGTAGCAGTCCAATTTTTTTTGTTAATGGCATAGATTTTAATATGTTGCTAATATACTAGATATGCTTTAAAACTAGAAAAGAATTGCAAAATTGAGCAATTCTTAATCTTATAAGAAATTGATTTAAAATAAAAACAGTATAACAATTTTTAGCTTACTATTGTCACAAACAAACCCTCTTCAGTTTTAGCAACTTTGGCTAGGTCATTTTTAGTTAGACCTTTAATGGTTTTATCCCACTTTTTATTACTTAAACCTGATTGTGTTTTTAAATCGTTTAAAATAATTGGAGAATTTGATTTCAAGATTTTTAATACAGCTTTCTCTTCATCATTTAATTCAATTGCCTGTGCCGCTCGCACCTCGGGTTTCATCTGTGGGAAGAATAATACTTCTTGAATAGAACTATTATTAGTCATAAACATTACCAAACGGTCAATGCCTATACCAATACCTGAAGTAGGAGGCATCCCATATTCTAATGCACGCACAAAATCGAGATCAATAAACATCGCCTCATCATCACCTTTTTCTGATAATTTTAACTGGTCTTGAAAACGTTCTAATTGATCAATAGGATCATTCAATTCTGAATAAGCATTTGCCAACTCACTTCCGTTTACCATCAATTCAAAACGCTCTGTTAATTCAGGGTTGTCACGATGCTCTTTACAAAGAGGACTCATTTCTTTCGGATAATCAGTAATAAATGTTGGTTGAATATAATGATGTTCGCATTTTTCGCCAAACAATTCATCAATCAACTTTCCTTTACCCATTGTTTCGTCTACTTCTATTCCTATTTTTTTACAAACATCTCGAAGTTCATCTTCATTCATTCCTGCTACATCAAAACCTGTATGTACTTTTATAGCTTCCAGAATCGGGACTCTGGCATAAGGGGCTTTAAAATTGATTTTATTTTCACCAACCATTACTTCAGTAGCACCGTTAGAATCTAAAGCTACCTTTTCTAATAGTTGCTCTGTTGTCTCCATCATCCAATGGTAATCTTTATAAGCAACATATAATTCCATTATCGTAAACTCAGGATTATGCGTTCTATCCATCCCTTCATTTCTAAAATCTTTAGAAAACTCATATACGGCATCAAAACCACCAACGATCAATCGTTTTAAATACAATTCATTAGCAACACGCAAATACAATGGAATGTCTAATGCATTATGATGCGTAATAAATGGTCGCGCTGCAGCACCTCCCGGAATAGGTTGTAAGATTGGAGTTTCTACTTCTAAATATCCTCGTTCATTCAAAAACTGACGAATAGAATTTGTAATTTTTGTACGCTTTACAAAAACCTCTTTTACTTTCGGGTTTACTACCAAATCGGCATAACGTTGTCTATAACGTAATTCCGGATCACTAAATTCATCGTGAATATTTCCATCAGCATCGGTTTTAGGCAGTGGTAATGGTTTCAATGATTTACTTAACAATATAAAGTCTTTAACCTTTATTGTTTTTTCTCCCACTTGAGTAGTAAATAATTCTCCTTCAATACCAATAAAATCGCCAATATCTAATAGCTTTTTATAAACATCATTGTATTTACTTTTGTCCTCACCTGTACAAATTTCATCTCTTTTAAAATAAACTTGCACTCTACCTTCACTATCTTGTAATTCGGCAAAACTTGCACTTCCTTGAATACGACGAGACATTAATCGACCAGCAACAATGACATTCTTCCCTTCTTCATAATTTTCTTTGACCTGCTTGGAAGTATGATCTACTGGATATAAATCTGCCGGATATGGATTGATACCCAAATCGCGTAATTTGGTTAATTTATCTCTTCTTACTTGTTCTTGTTCAGAAAGCTGCATAAATATTCATTTTATTAGCTGGCAAAGATACTGTTAAATCGAACAATTTGAAAATAGATTTTTATTTTAATCTCGTAACATATTTAAGTATTTAACGTCCTATAATTAATATAGAATTAACTTATATTTGTAAAATCATTAATTATGGGTTGTTTACGTGTATTATTAGCTATTATTTGCCCTCCTTTAGCCGTTATAGATAAAGGTTGTGGCTCTATTGTAATCGTGTTAATATTAACTGTTCTTGGCTGGGTTCCCGGTGTAATTGCCGCACTTATTATTTTAAACGGTGCGAATAATTAAAATCATGAATCTTACTATTTTCTAAAAGAAAGTTTAATCAGCACATAAAACATATTTTAAAAAACAAATAATAAATTAATTACTATGCAATTCAAATCTATATTACTTTTTATTAGCGCTGCTCTAATGCTAACCAGCTGTATGTTTACCGAAGAAATTTATATTAATAATGATGGAAGCGGAAATTATGCATTACAAATAGATATGAGTCCAATGATGGAATCTGTTAAGGATATGAGCGTAAAAGATTCATTAAAAGATCCTCAAGTATTAGATACCGTTGTACTTTTTTCAACCATTTTAGAAGAAAACAAGGATAGTATTTCAAAACTTGATGCTGATGATAAGCTTATTATTGAAGCTTTAAAAGACATGAAATTACATATGCAAGTTGATGAAGAAAAGGGTAAAATGTTAATGGATTTTAATTTAGATTTCACCGATATTTCCGAACTAAAAAATATGCAGGAGAAAATTGCCAAAGCACAAGCCCTGAATGAAAAGAAAAAAGAAGATAAAGGCATGCCATCGACAGCTGATGTTGATTATTTATTTGATGGGAAAACCTTTGAAAGAAAAGTTACATTGAAAGATCTGTCTGACGATGAACTTGAAAAAATGGGACAAGCATCTTCATTTATGGAAGGTGGCATTTATAAGATCATCTATCATTTTGAAAGTAAAATCAAAAATGTTTCTTTTAAAGATGCTCAAATTAGTAGCGATAAGAAAACAATGTCTATTGAAGTATCTATGGATTCCCTTATTAAAAATCCAAAACTGTTAGACTTTAAAGTAAATCTAAAATAAGCCATCTCCTCCTAAATTCTTCTCATTAGGAAGAACATAAATGCTCTTTGTATTTAGATATGAAAAAAATCAGCTTACAAGAATTAGGTACTAAAGATTACAAAGAAGTTTTAGACTATCAAAAGCAATTGTTTAATGCTATTATTGATCGTAAGAAAAAAAATAGAGATAAAGGTTTAAAACTGGAAACGTCAAATTATTTCTTATTTGTTGAACACCCACATGTTTATACCTTAGGTAAAAGTGGCGATCTGAATAATTTACTGTTGACCGAAAAACAACTTGTTGAAAAAGAAATATCGTACCATAAAGTAGATCGTGGTGGTGATATTACCTATCACGGTTACGGACAAATAGTTGGATACCCAATCTTAGATCTTGAAAATTTCTTTACAGATATTCATAAATACTTACGATTTTTAGAAGAAACCATGATTTTGGTATTGGCAGAATATGGAATAAAAGGAGAACGTAGTGAAGGTGAAACAGGCGTTTGGTTAGACGTAGGCACTCCTTTTGCACGTAAAATCTGTGCTTTTGGTGTGCGTAGCAGTCGTTGGGTTACTATGCACGGATTTGCATTGAATGTAAATACTAACTTGGGATATTTTGATCATATTATTCCGTGTGGCATTCGTGGAAAGGCTGTTACTTCACTTGAAGTCGAATTAGGAAAAAAATTAAAAGTTGAAGATGTAAAGCAAAAAATACTCAAACACTTTGCGATACTTTTTGAGGCTGAGTTCATCCTTACTCCACACTAAGTTTTGACACTACATAATACCAAATGCTTCTCGATACTATCCCTTCTGGCGGATTACTCGAAGTGACGGCTCATCCTAAATGTCAGTTCGAGTGCCGACTGTAAGGAGGTGTAATGAGAACAACTGGATTCCTGCCTTCGCAGGAATGACAAACTATCAATTCTCTTCGTTAAAATACACTTTATAAAATTTCATTTTCTTTTCTTCATCATAACCTCTTTCTAAATATTCTTCGGCAGCATCGGGTGCATCAATATCCAATTTTATTTGAATATTAGTATCTAATACTATCTCTGTTTTTATTTTTTTCTTTTGCTTTTTTACAACGGCTTCAGAAATTAAAAATTGATTTCTAACCAATACTTGATTTACCTCTTCAAATTGTTTTTTATAAGTATCAAACAAACCTTTATGATCTTCCTCTGCAAAAATAGTATCCTTAAAATCATGAACATTTACAGTTTCATTTTCCTTAAAGAAGTCAATCGTTTTTGCTAAAAACTGATTTTGCTCTTGATTTCCAAATTCTTCTTTTATTATCTCTTCAGAAAAATCTTTACACATTTCCATATAAACCTGTGTATGTCTGTTGTTATCATCGGCATATTTAATATTCAGGAAGTGATTGATCCAATACTGTGCATCATAATTATTATTATCAACACTCAATACAACTGCCCCATCACTATCAGGTGAATCAACAATTAAACATCCTTTATCTACTTTTTTTGTACTGATTCCTTTTTGAACAAATAAGTCATAACTATTATCCTCTAAATAGGTTTGAAAGAATTTTATTTTATTTTCAATTTTAAAAATTCCTATGGCTTGTGTGCTAACATCTTTGTATTCAATATCATCGAATAGCACTATAATCACATCACCTGTTTTAATTTGTGCAGAATTAGACTGTTCATACAAATGATTGACTATATTTTTAGAAACATCCACGAAAGTGCCATTATCTTTAAACACTTGAGAGGTATAACTATTTATTTCATTTAAACTAATATCAGCATGATGATTAAATCGGTAACTTTCGGTTAGATTACCAAAAGGTTTCAATAAAAAAGGCAACATTAAATGATAACTGTCTTCATCAAAAGTCACAACTCCTTCTGAAAATACATTCTTTGCATCATTAAATTTATTTCCAACTTTATGGATGATGAATTTTGAAATACTTGCCTTTTGTCGTTTGATCATTCTTATTTAATTTAAGCTGGCAAATATAGATTTTTATTGGGTTATGGCGCAAAAGAAAAACCGAAGTATATACTTCGGTTTTTAAATTCGTTTTCGTTGATTTAAACTATTAAATTAAACAGTCTGTTTTATATATCACCAAGGTATAATATGTTGACTTGTTACTTTTAGAATAATGTCCAGTAATAAAATAGCCAAATCTTCCTTTGGAAATTTTAACATTACTAAGTGTTATAACTTCATTGCTCCAAGTTTTAAAAGTGATTCTTACTTGAACTTGTGATCCTCTATTGGTAATATTAAAGCTTTCAATGGTTTTTTTACCACTAAACATACTACGATCGCTAAACGCTGTATTGACAGTAAAAGCTTTAATGGCACTGGCATTCTCCTTTCTAAGATACCCAAAACTACCGTAAGACGTAAAACTTTGTTCTAAATTCTTGTTTTTCTTAACAGTCATAGAACTCACATCAACTATATAACAATCTCTCGTATCACTCAACTTATTTAAAAGTTCTTGGAATATAGGGTTTGTTGCAGTAATGGTATGCACATTATCATCAATATACTTTTCTGTGTTCGCATTTGATGCATTACTTGTACCAGTTACCATTAAGGATACGGTTACTACAAATAGGAATACTCTTTTTAAAATTTCTGATTTTTTTTGTGTTTTCATTTTATCTTTATTTTATGATTATATTTGTTTATGTCACAATCATTAATAGGTTAACATTTTTGACAAAATAATTTTATTTTGTGTTAACTTTTCTGCTTTATAAACATTAACTAAATGATAAAGGATCCTGACCAAATACTTTTCAACGAATTAAAAAACGGATCAGAAACTGCTTTCAAAAAAGTGTATCAAGAAAACAGGCAGTTATTTCT
>JGI24023J19991_10002965_pt1 | contig 12111 bp, 10 predicted proteins | sample Cruoilmetagenom1_FD_19991 | JGI IMG/M metagenome (IMG submission 19991)
AGGCATTATTGAATTTACCGGTCGTGGGCAATATCGCAAATTATATTAAGCGCTTTTATTATCCCAAAGAGGTAAATCTGCACTTGATACTAAAATCTCATAAAATCTCATAAAATCTATGAGGAATGTAGATTTTATCTAACTCACCATGTAGTAAAAACATAGAATTTAAGTCATCTTCAAATGAGTTACTGACTTTATTCTGTACATATCTATTCCAGTCTGTCAGTAATCCTAATGGTGTACGGGGAGGTCTAGTAAATGGTTGTCCTTTGACAGTAATGGCACACATTGGATAATCACTATGTATCGGAATATCAAAATCATATTTAATGCCTTCATCTGATATATACGAATATTCAAACACTCCGCCGTAAGCTACATATTTTTTACTATCCTTAAAATACATAACGCTAAATGCTAGTTGAGATTTAGTACTCAAATAGATATTGCTATAAGGACGCGCTTTCGCTTTGCGACAAATTTCATCAAAAACCATCAAGCGACGAATTTGTATTGGAATTCTGCTTTCTTCATAAATTGGATGCATCGATATTCCTCCTTTTAAAAGGCGCTATTGAACCTTTATGATTGAGAAAATATCATTGATCGATTTGCCTGAGCGCACAAGTCTTTGTCACAAAAGACGATCACTTCTTTTAAGCGCCTTTGCTAAGCTAGCGGATATAAATCCTAAAGAAATTTTGATAAGCGTGTATTGAGAATAGTGATGATAAAAATAGATATGAAAGCAGAGAAAACCTTTCAGATAGAGATTGTCGAGACGCTAAGTAACCTCGTGGAAATTAGCGCAGAAAACGAGCAAGAAGCACTATTAAAAGCGCAAGAACTGTATCGCAATGAAGATATTGTTTTATATCCTGATAACTTAATTGACACCAAATTTAATATTTTTAAATACGGTTAAATCGCTTCAAAACTTACCACTTCACCCGATAATAAAGCCAGACTGGTCATTGGCATAATACCGCGTAGCGCGTTGCAAAAGAACAGCTGGCTTAAATGGGGTAAATCCTCATCTTGTAACGACCTGATGATAACGGGGTTATTGCTAGTCGATAACCCATTGATAATGACTTGCCGCATTACCCCTGCGACGCCCGATTGCGCCATTGATGGCGTATACCATTGACCTTGGGTTAAATAGTTTGCTTTGTCTTTATTAGTGTTGCCTTTATTAGACTTATTTTTTTCAGCGTTGCCTTTATTAGCGTTAACGGTATCGTTTATCTCTGATGATGGTGATTCTAGCAAGCGTGAATCGGATAGCTGATAGAACACATTGCTCATCGTTCCCTCAATCCAGTGTCCGCTCATATCGCGTAGCAGACCTTCGCCGATGCTTGGTTTGATATTGTCTTCCAATGCTTTGGCTTTGATAGCGTGCAGCTCGCCGCTTGCCAGCACATTATCCAAACGATTTAAGCTTTTTAATCCAGCTAGCGGTGGCGGTAGGCAAGCAATTTGAGAAGACAAGCAAATGGCGGTGGCGGTAGGTTGTAGCGGAATGAATTGCCCATTAGGCAGAGACAGCGATTGCGCGGTAGCAATACTCATTGGCGAGGATTTCAGCCAAATCTCGCAAGCACTGCCGGATTTGCTTGGTGTATAACCATAACCGCGAACTTCTTGGGCAGCACGCGTCACGATAAGTTTTAGCATACCTTGCTGTAATTGCTTGGCATGCATTTTTAATATTGTTAATAATGCGTCGCTGTCCAGCTGCAGTTGTAAGGCTGTCGCATGGGAGACTAGGCGCTGCTGATGATGGTCCAACCACAATATCTGTCCATCAATCACGCCCATAGTGGTAAAAAAACCATCGCCATATGCCAGCCCGCGATTGTCTAATGACATAGCGAGCTTTGCAGCATCTGTCGTAGCGTTTGATGCATGTAAGCATATCCAGCTATTGGGCGACATCAAGGCTAGCCCCGCTTATTTATCAGCGGTTTGAGCAGCGGATTTATTAATCACCAGCATACAGCTATAAAACTCGCATTTTGCCAACTCTACTTTTTGACCGCCGATGACTTTATTTTTGACGATTTGACCGTTGAGCATATCAGCGACCAGCTTACCGCCTTCATCACCCATCAATTGGCGCGCCAGCTGATAAGACTTTTTGGCATGGTTTTTACTAAGCTTTTTTTCATTATCGGAGTCTGTCGGATTGGCAAAATACCAGCCAAGCTCGAGATATTTTTCAGAATCAATCAAGTCTAAATACGGCGCATCGGCCTTCATAAAGCGATATTTGGACGCCGGATTACTGGCATAATCTAAGCTGTTTTCATCGGTGCTGACCACTTTACCAAACGCCGATTTTATCTCGCTCAGCTCATCGACGTTGAGGGTTTTTACTTTGCCCGTGCCCCATGAGGCGACATCATATTTTACTGGCGTACCTTGCTGGGCAGTTGCGCCATCTAAGTCAGCGTGCGCGGTGGTATTTTCTTCTTTAGTCGTCTCAGCGACGGTCTGCTCGCTCTTCTCAGCGCTGGCGTCTTCAATTGTGACGCTCTCTTTGTTGCTATCACAGGCGCTCAAAGACACGCCAACTGCCATTATCGTACTGACCATAAGGGTCTGTAGGCTATTATTCCACATGGGCAATTTACTCACACTTTTATAAAGGTCTGAAAATGGTATTAACGAGCGGACAGCGATGCCGCTGATAATGAACAATGTCTGTTAAGATTGTATCGTGATACGTTTTATTATTAACCTGTTGATACGCGCTTTTTTAGCAACTGGCTTTTTCTCATATTCTTATATTTTCTTATCTTGCTTTTACACTTCTACAATTCATTGGCTTGTTCACAATGGCTTTTTTATCATGGCTTGTCCACAATAACTAGGGCAGCCTGAAACCTTAATGCTCCCTAGTTTACCCAACTGCTTAACACTTGACCACCCTTTACGTTACGGATAGCACTCCCACAGAGTACAGATTTGTTAAAGACCTCACGAGGTAAAAACACTCTTTATTTCACGATTTATTGGCGCAGCACAAGTTTGTCAAAGATAGCGTTATCCCTTATGATAAATGGGTTATCTATTTTTTATAAATTATCGCCTGTTAATTTTGTCACTGTTTTGCCTCTTTCACTATTTTGCCCCTTCTAGCCAGCGGACCTTTTATGACCCAGCATTTTATCGTTATCGGCAATCCAATTGCCCACAGCAAATCCCCTGAAATCCATACGCAATTTGCAGCGCAGGCAGGTATCGAGATTAGCTATCAACGTCAGTATTGTCCTGATGATGCGGCGAGTTTTACGGCGGTGATTGAGGCGTTTTTTCAGGGCGGCGGCGTCGGTGCCAATGTGACCGTCCCTTTTAAACAAGTTGCTTATGATTGCTGCGTGGCGCGTGGCGGCTTATCTGAGCACGCCAAGGTCGCTGGCGCAGTCAATACATTGCTGCTGAATAAAGCACTGTTAGAAACTGGCACGCCGATAGCTGAAGCCATATATGGCGATAATACTGATGGCCAAGGCTTGGTCAATCACATCACAAGCTTGGGCTGGCCACTAAAGGGCGCACGCGTGGCGCTTATCGGCGCAGGCGGCGCGGCGCGCGGCGTTATACTGCCATTGATTGAAGCCGGTATCAGCGATCTCACCCTTGCCAATCGCACATTGAGCAAGGCGACAAACTTGGTCAACGAGCTGAGCGCAGCAAGTGAGACGATTGCTCAGCAGCAGATTAAAACCTGTAGCACTGATGAATTAAGCGGCACGTTTGATATCATCATCAATGCCACCTCGATTGGTTTATCGGGCGATACGCTGCCACTTAGCGACGAGCTCAGCGGTCATTATGCTTACGATATGATGTATGGACGCGCTTTGCCGTTTTTACAGCATTTTGCCAAGCGCGGCGCACAAACATCAGACGGTTATGGCATGCTTATCGGGCAAGCGGCGTTAAGTTTTGAGCGCTGGACGGGACATACGATTGATGTGGTAAAAGTCACTAAAACCTTACAAGCACTTTGATTGCTATTTTTAAACGTTTTTAAAGTATTGAAGGTATTAAATGTGACGATTAAAAAGGTCGTATAAATATTACTTATACGGCCTTTTTTAATCATGTATATCTTCTTTTATAAAGGTATTTATTTAGCCAAAACGCGCCAGTAACCAATTTTCCATCCGGCGCATTGGCACCCGTAAATTGGTAGAATGTATCACTACCCCGCCGCTTAGGCCGACCAAGCAACCAATAATAGTATCAAACAAACGCGCCAAAATAACTTCTTGATAGGCTTGCTCAGTAAAGGGTAAACCACTGCCGTATTCAGCAATAAATATCGTCAGCGGCGTAATAAATATCACGGCTAAGCCATAATGGCGGTCGACCAATGTTTCGATACAGAGCATCAAGCCCAATATCGCCAGCGCCACACCCCATATCGATAAGCCCCATGAGAGCATCCAACCCGCCAGCCCAACACCTAATATCGTCCCAAGCAAGCGATGGATTTGTTTAATCCACATGGTACGCAAATGGATACCTTGGACAATCAAAAAGCAGCTAACCGCCGCCCAATACGGATTGGATAGTTGTAGCGTGATGGCGAGAAGTAACGCTAAGCTGACAAAACCGGCGACAATAATACTTTCATTAATGGTATCGGGCTCATAACTATAAGTGGGCGTTGGGGTTGCCGGACGCGTCGCTAATAAAAACAGCGAATATAGCAGCGACATCACTAAGGCAAAACCACTACCGAGCATCACCAGTCCCGTGGCGGGCATAATGTCTTCTAAGGGCAGCGGTATAAATAGCGCAATCGCCCCCGCCATCATCACGAACAAGCCTGCGGGCGGCGGCTGGCGATAATAACGCCCAAAAATAACAATACCAAAAGCCATCAAGGTAAATATCGGCAATTTTAATATTGGAATCTGCTGCGCTATCAAGCCGAGGGCAAAACACAGCGACATGGCAAAGCCCCACGCCATCACCGTCACCAAGCGATACGGCAGCTTACCCACTAGCGGGGTATTTAAAATCACCATCGCCCCCAAAGATGCCTTGATACCGGAAGGTAAGGCGTCAAAGTAAGCACCCGTAAACACCGGGAAGCTAATCGCAATCGCGGCGATAATTGGCATATGCCACGGGCGCTTGCTACGATTGACCGTTAGCAAGTGATTAAGCTCACCGTCGATAAGACTTTTTAGCCGAGCAAATAGTGCTGTTAGCCAAAATGCTGGCGTTGCCTTGCGCTTTGATGCGCTCATAATTGGCTTTCCTTTATTCATTCATCATTCATCTTATTCATTCATGTAAATCATATTCTTAAATATTTTTGCTACTATCATCTATCTTTAAACCACATTATACGAGTTATAGACAGTTCAAAATAAAAAGGCTCATTCAAAACAATATTCTACATTTATAACCAAATGTTTTGTTTTTATTATCTAATAATGAATATTAGTTATTAGTTGTATATTTGTGGCTATAGAAGATTTATACTGAGCTCAATGCTACAACAGCTGTTTTTTATCAAGGACGCCTTAATGGTTATCAAAATGGACAAGCTGTTCTTAATAAACCTAAACGACGACCTGTGATATTGTCTACTTTTATCCCAAATAATTAAACTGCCGTTTACATGAACCGTGGCTCAAGTAGCGAGTCCTCAGTCTGTGCTAACGAATTATGCTAACGAAATAATCAAAGAGAGCGACTATGTTAACTTACAAAGCACCTTTGCGTGATATCAAGTTTTTGATCAATGATGTTTTTGATTACCAAACACACTATAAAAGCCTAGACAATGGCGAAAACGCTGACCCTGAAACGGTCGATATGATTTTGCAGGGCATGGCCGATTTTGCCGAAAACGTCCTTGCACCACTTTATCAGCCAGCAGATGCAGAAGGCTGTCATTTCGAAAATGGTGTGGTCACCACGCCAAAAGGCTTTAAAGAAGCTTATGATCAGTTCGTTGAAGGCGGCTGGCAAGGTATCTCGTACCCTGAAGAGTACGGCGGTATGAACTTACCGATGTCAATCAACCTTATTAAAGCTGAGATGATTGGTACGGCTAACTGGCCATGGGCGATGTATCCTGGTCTATCAACGGGTTGTATCAATACTTTACTACAGTATGGTACGGACGAGCAAAAAGCGACTTACTTACCTAAATTGGTCGAAGGCACTTGGGCCGGTACCATGTGTTTGACTGAGCCACAGTGTGGTACCGATTTGGGACAAGTTAAATCAAAAGCTATCCCGCAAGATGACGGTACTTATAAAATTAGCGGTACAAAGATTTTCATCTCAAGCGGTGAGCATGACTTAACCGATAACATCGTCCATATCGTTTTAGCCCGTCTACCAAATGCGCCAGAAGGCACACGCGGTATCTCACTATTTATCGTACCAAAATTCTTGCCAACTGCTGAAGGCGAATCAGGCGAGCGTAACGGCGTGGCTTGTGGTTCTATTGAACACAAAATGGGTATCAACTCATCATCAACCTGTGTTTTAAACTTTGATGACGCGGTTGGTTACTTAATCGGTGAGCCAAACAAAGGCCTAAAAGCCATGTTCACCTTTATGAACACCGCCCGTATCGGTACTGGTATCCAAGGGTTGGCGCACACTGAGCTGTCTTTCCAAAACGCCCTACCATACGCAAAAGACCGTCGTTCTATGCGTACCTTATCAGGTACCAAAGACCCTGAAAAAGTTGCTGATGCGATCATTCATCATGCTGACGTTCGTCGTATGCTATTGACCCAAAAAGCCTTTGCTGAAGGTGGTCGCTCGATGATTTATCACTCAGCGCGCTATGCCGATAAAATGTCGCAAGGCGTTGCCAACGGTGATGATGCTGAGTTTGAAAAATGGGATGATAAACTAGGCTTCTACACGCCTATCCTAAAAGGCTTCTTAACTGAGCTTGGTATTGAAGCGGCAAAACACGGTCAGCAAATCTACGGTGGTCACGGCTATATCAAAGAATGGGGCATGGAGCTTATCGCTCGTGATGCTCGTATCGCCACTATGTACGAAGGTACCACTGGCGTCCAAGCGCTTGATTTGCTAGGTCGTAAGGTTATCTTGCAGTCTAAAGGTAAAATCATCCGTGATTACACCTCAAGCATCATGAAATGGTGTGGCGAGTACGCGCTTGATAAAGACATGCGTAAATTCGTTTGGGCACTGACCAAACTATGTGCTGAGTGGAACACTTTGACGGTACGCTTGATGCTGATGGCACGTAAAGACCGTGAAATCATCTCAGCGGCTTCAGACGATTTCTTGATGTACTCAGGCTATGTAATGATGGGTTATCACTGGGCGCGTATGGCGGCTGTCGCTTATGACAAGCTTAAAAATGGCGGCACTGAGTCTCCAGAATTCTATAAAGCCAAAATCCAAACCGCTGAATTCTATTTCGATAAACTGTTGCCACGTACTTCAGGTCACGCTGAGGCCATGGTCGCACCAAGCGATAGCATGACAGCGATGAAGATTGAGAACTTTGCTTTCTTAGATTAAAATTATGACTAAGATTGCAAACGCATTAATTGACTGATTAATTGGTTAATAATTAATAAGAAAAGCGCCTATTATTTAGGCGCTTTTTTATGCTTAACTGAAAGTTAGAAAGTACTAGAACTGGAAATACTAAAGCTAGAAATACAGTCAATTCAAAATACAGTCAATACGTTATTATCCTCGTGCTATCAGGATAAATTTTTCTTGCTTGCTGTTCGCAAGCGTGACAGAGGCTACAAAAAACTTATCCCACCAGCAGTTTGCTTCGGTTTTACATCGAATAGACTACAGCGAATAAACTTAGTTAGGAGACGATGATGTTTGCCATTAACAAAAAAACTACTTTATTAAGCGCACGAGTGATAAAAACACTGTTGCTTAGTGCCACATTGATAGGCGTTAGCGCAAATAGTGCGTTGGCTAAAAGTAGCGACAGCCCTATTCATTTCGCAAAAGGGGCTATCAGTAGTACGGTGACTGGTAAATTAAAACCCAATGAAAACGAACGCTGGTATCGCTTTGATGCCAGCAGCAGGCAATATGCCATTATTAATATTGCGCCACTTGCGGGCACGCCTGAGACGGCCAATGTCGGGGTATTGCATATGCCAAACGGTACGCAAGATGGCACCAAAGGCGGTATCATTTATCAAGGCTGCTTACCTGCAACCGGAGAATATCGCTTACGTATCGCGCGCAATCTAATGGCCACTCAAGGTAAAACGGCAGGTTATAAGGTTGAGGTGATGATATTGCCTAAATATGCCAGTGAATCCTTATGCAAGTCTTTATAAGTTTATCAAAATACTAACGATATACTAGCGACGGAAAAGCGCGTAGTAAATACTCGTAAGCACTCATAAGCAGCCATTAGTCATCAAGCATTTTCTTATGATAAATCGCGCTGATTTCTTCCACCTCAACACAGATTTGTATGCCTACGCGCCCTGATTGCTCGGTATCTAATGCCTCTTCTATAGCAGCCGTTAATAACTCGGCGAGCTGATGGCGTATGACCTCGTCACGACCGCTCATTATCTTTAGATACGCATAAACAAAACCATTAACTTGCTCATCGTCTGCAATACCAACCAAAAACGTCTCAATCGGTACGATACGCGCTTTGATATCAGCGGGCTTAGCAAAATGCCCACTGTCCCATAATGCTTGATTTAATGCTTTAAGAAATGACGCTTCATGAGCAATCGTGACATTTGGCGTTACTTGAATGGTTAAATGCGGCATAGTTAAAATCCTTAAAAAAGTAGCAAAACTTGTTAAACACTAATCATCGACAATATCTGCAAAGCGCGCCGCAAGGGTGGTTGCCAATTGCTCAGGCGGCAGTTCAATCTCCAAACCTCGGCGACCGCCACTGACATAGATACTACTTTGCTCTTGCGCCGAGGCATGTATGAGAGTCGCTAAGCGCTTTTTTTGACCTAAAGGACTGACACCGCCGAGCACATAGCCGGTAGTTCGTTCGACTTGCTTGGGGTCGGCCATTTGCACTTTTTTGCAGGGCAGCATTTTATGAGCAGATAGCGCCTTAGCCATTTTTTTGAAATTTAAGGTTCTATCCACGGGTAAGATAGCCACCGCCAGCACGCCAGTATCAGTTGTGACCACCAAGGTTTTAAACACACGCTCGGCAGCAATGGCCAGTTTTTCAGCGGCTTCCAAACCAAAAGACGCAGCATTACTGTCGTGAGTATATTCGTGTAATTTATAATCAAGGTGATGTTGTTTGGCAAGTTTGATAGCAGGCGTCATAATGTTTTAGCTTCGATAAAGAAAGGGTAGAGAATAAATTTTAAAAAGATTTAAACAACAATGTACGATTTCATTTTAATTCTGGCTTAATCTTATCGCTAGTTTAGCAGATATAGTATTGCGCGAAATGGTTGATATTTCTACCTATGACTTCAAGTAATTGCGCCTCTTAATAGCTATCTTAGCTGATATATTCTCTGGTGATATTGTTAATATTAACAGTATATACAGACACCATATATCGCTTTGATGGCTTTTATGGCATCATAAGCGCAACACATTTGACTAATTTTGATACTCATTATGATACTGAAGTTCTTAAAAAAACGGATTTTTAAAGCGCCCGTAACGACTGGCGACACGGCAACTACTAAAGACTTAGACAGCGCTATCAGCCCAGTCGTGCCAAAGCCTTATTCTAATGCCCCGATTAATCAGCTATATCGTAAGCTCTCGGGGCAGATGCTTGATGTTGCCGTCAAGCCAAAGCTATTGGGCGAATTACCTGAGTTTGATGACGACGACAACATTCTCAGATTTTATGTGCTGCAAGACTATTCGCGCTCCAACAGTATTTTGATTGACCTGCAAACACAAGAGCATAATCTGCCACCCGCATTGGTCGGGGTACAAGATATTGCCCACGATATTAAAGAAAACGCGGCGATTATATTTTTACATCATCCGCATGCCAAAGACAGCCAGCTGTCACCTCGCCTATCGCGCTTGGTCTCTGCCGTTTTACAATATCCAGAATTAAAGGTGCGTTTGGTACCAGTCTCCATCCTGTGGGGACGCGCGCCAGAAAAAGAAGACTCGTTATTTAAGCTTTTGACTGCTGACAACTGGCAAGACCCCAGTATCACCAAGCAGCTATTTAATATCGGCGTGATGGGACGCGATACCTTTGTCCAATTCCATCCACCGCAAGATTTGCGTACCCTTATCAATGATAGCCTGAAAGGCGATGGCGAAGGATTCTCTGTCTTTGATTCAGTAGCCGGCGATTTAAGAGACAGTCTTGCACAAGATACTTTATTAACAGAAGGTGCTTTAGAAGATAGCGAATTAACAGCTAATATTCTAAATGACAGCGCTGCAAAGAATAGCAACAGTATCACAAATGAAGTCGACGAAGCGCCAAGCTATGCCATGGTTGCCGCAGCCGATGGCAACCGTGAACTGGTGCGCTCGTTGCAACAACAGCTTAATATCTATTTAGACAAGCAGCGTGCCAGTATGCTTGGCCCTGATTTGTCAGACAGACGTAACTTGGTCGATAAATTGGTATATTCGCCAGCCATCAAGAACGCCATAGAAGCCGAAGCTGAGGCCTCTGGTATCAGCGTCCGTGAAGCCCGTGCCTTGGCAAAAGGCTATGCCAATGAGATGGTTAATGACTATTCGCACTCTATCGTGCGCGGTTTTTATAAGTTCCTTACTTGGCTATGGACGCAACTTTATGATGGCGTCGAAGTGCATCACTTTGAGCGTGTACGCGAGCTGGCAGCAGATTACGAGCTGGTTTATGTACCTTGTCACCGTAGCCATGTCGACTACCTGTTGCTGTCTTATGTCATCTATAAGCGTGGCCTGAGCATTCCTTATGTTGCCGCTGGTGACAATTTAGATGTGCCAGTATTAGGGCCGTTATTGCGCGGTGCGGTTGCCTTTTATATTCGTCGTAGCTTCCGTGGCAATGCACTTTATACCGCGGTACTCCGTGAATATATGCATACGCTGATTACTCGTAACACGCCGATTGAGTACTTTATCGAGGGCGGACGCTCGCGTTCAGGACGCTTATTACCGCCAAAAATGGGTATGCTGGCGATGACTGTCCATAGTCAATTACGTCACTCTGAGAAGCCGGTGGTATTTATACCGACTTATATTGGTTACGAGCGCATCATGGAAGGCGGCACCTATGTCGGTGAGCTAAAAGGCAAACCAAAAGAGTCTGAATCATTAATAGGCTTATTGAAAGTTGGGCGTAAGATTGAGCGTATCTTTGGCAATGTACATCTAAGCTTTGGCACACCGCTGCATCTTAGCGACTTTATGCAAAAATTTGACGTACCAGCCAATAGTCTGCCTGCCGATCGCACCGATACCGCGCTCGATGATAAAGCCAGCGCCATGGTCGATAATATCGGCGTCAAAGTCATGCAGCATATTAATAAAGCAGCGGTTATCACCCCTGTATCACTATTGTCGTTGGTATTATTATCCGCACCGAAATCGGCGCTTGACGAAGATATTTGCCGTGAGCAAATTGCCCTATATCAAGGTCTGGCTCAGCAGCTACCTTACTCAGCTGATACCGTCATCACCGATATGTCGCCGCAGCAAATCATCGATTATGGTATTAAGCTGAAGCTTATCGAGCGTAGACCGCATATCTTGGGTGATATTATTCAGATTGCCGGTAAGCAAGCTGCCTTGCTTAGTTATTTCCGTAACAATATCCTGCATGTCTTTATTTTATTATCATTCCTATCGGCCTTGGTAGCACGTAATGGTCGCATCGAACGCAGTCGTCTAAATAGCATTGCCGAACAATTATATCCGTTCCTTCAAAGTGAGCTGTTCTTATACTATCCAGCCCACGGTCTGACAGAAACGCTCAACAAAAAAGTCGATAGTCTGCTGGCAAATGGCCTGATTGTAGAATTGAGCGATGGCATGCTGAGCGTCCCTGAGACAAATAGTAAATGCTATCAGCAGCTACAAGTGCTGGCGACGCCTGTTGAACAAAGCCTTGAGCGTTACTTTATGACCCTTGCT
>JGI24023J19991_10002966_pt1 | contig 12110 bp, 12 predicted proteins | sample Cruoilmetagenom1_FD_19991 | JGI IMG/M metagenome (IMG submission 19991)
GTACGTGAGCAACAATCCAATCTGTATAATGCCCAATAGCATTTAAACTTTTAAAGGATAACATTGGTCCTTCAAAAGTACTCATTCCATAACCTGTTATGGCTACAACATAGAATTTTAATATAGCACTTTCTCTTACTTTATCCCAAGCTCCACGTAAAGTTAATAGCCCGTTTATCATACCACCCCAGGAAGGGAAAATTAGCATAATAGAAAATACCGTTCCTAAGTTTTGTGCCCATTCAGGTAACGCAGTATATAATAAGTGATGAGGACCAGCCCAGATGTATATAAATATCAAGGACCAAAAGTGAATAATAGACAATCTATATGAATATACTGGCCTATTTGCTGCTTTAGGCACAAAATAATACATCAACCCAAGGATTGGAGTTGTCAAGAAAAATGCTACTGCATTATGTCCATACCACCATTGCACCATGGCATCTTGCACCCCTGCATAAACAGAATAGCTTTTAAATGCTGATACTGGTAATTCTAAATTATTAAATATATGCAATACGGCAATGGTTACAAAAGTTGCAATATAAAACCAAATAGCTACATAAATATGACGCTGACGTCTTTTTATCATGGTGCCAATCATATTGATACCCATGACTACCCAGATTAACGTTATAGCTATATCAATTGGCCATTCTAATTCTGCATATTCTTTTGAAGAGGTTAAGCCTAGTGGTAAAGTTATCGCAGCCGCAACAATAATCAATTGCCAACCCCAAAAATGTATTTTACTTAAGGTATCACTAAACATTCTTGTTTTTAACAGTCTTTGCATAGAATAATACATCCCAACAAAAAATCCATTTCCTACAAAGGCAAATATGACCGCATTGGTATGTAATGGTCTTAAACGACCAAAACTCAACCAAGAAATATCACCTAAGTAACTTGGGTAAATAAAAAGAAATGCTACCAATAAACCTACTAGCATTCCTACTACACCCCAGACAATTGTTGCAATTAAAAATAATTTTACAATTTTGTTGTCGTAATAAAATTGTTCTTTTTCCATTAGTTAGTTAATTATTATTTGGATTAATTTGATTTGGATTAATTTGATTTGGTTTTTGTTTCCTTTTTTTCTTCTACAATCTCATCATCAAAAAGCATACGTACAGACGGTGTATATAAATCGTCATATTGACCAGACTTTACTGATTTTAAAAAAAGGATGAAAAAAATTATTGCAATAAAAAGGCTTACAATAATCATAAAAAAAACGATATTCATATCTCTAAAAAATAATTTTGTAAAAGTATTTTTTTGGTTTATTTAAAAACATGATAAATATCATGTTTTTAAATAGTTTTTCAAAGTTACACAAATTTAATATTTTTTGCAATGTAATTTGTAGCAATAGTTACAAAAACAACTATTGAGATTGAACTAATTGGCATTAAAATAGCCGCAACAATAGGTGATAGATTGCCTGTGACTGCAAAAAGCATCCCTACAATATTATATAAAAAAGACAAAATAAAACTAATTTTTATAACTTTTAAAGTATCTTTTGATAATTTTATAAATTNAGGTAATTTTTTAAAACTAGTAGCATCAATAATACCATCNCAAGCAGGAGAAAACACATTTGTGTTTTCTGAAACAGCAANACCNACGTTACTTTGTGCTAAGGCNCCCGCATCATTCAAACCATCTCCTATCATTAAAACGTTGTGATTATTTTCTTGTTGTTGCNTTATATACTCTAATTTATCTGGTGGTTTTTGATTGAAAGTTAACNTCGTATTTAAAGGTAGTAATTGCTTTAAATGTTCTTTTTCACCTTCATTATCTCCNGANAATACACCTANTTTATAGTTTTTATCTAATGCCTTAAAAATAGTTTCAATCTCATTTCTATACGTATTTTCAAAAATATATTTCCCTTTAATAACATCATCAATTTTAATAAAAATAGCTGTCTGAAATTTATTTGATGAACTTCCTTTTATAAAGCTTTCTGAACCCAATTCTACATGTCTACTATTTACTTCTCCTTGCAGTCCTTTACCTACTATTTCTTTAAAACCTATCACTTTAATTTTTTTTGATTTTTCAAAGGACTCATATAACATCCTACTTAACGGATGATTAGACTCTCGCAAAAGGTTTCTTACCAACTGCTTCTCATCCCCTGACAAGGGTAATCCCTCATAAGAAATATTCGTTTTGTTGGTCGTAATTGTTCCTGTTTTATCAAAAATAATGGTATCAATATTAGAAAGAGTCTCAATTACAGTTGTATTTTTAAGATAGAATTTTTGCTTGCCAAAAATACGAAGCATATTGCCTAAGGCAAATGGTGCTGACAATGCTAATGCACACGGACAAGCAACAATCAATACAGCAGTAACTACATTTGCTACCATTGCCATATCTTTAAAAAACCAAAATACACCAGCTAAAAAGGCAATAATCAAAACAATGATGGTGAATCTTTTACTTACTGAATCTGTTAAAGTTTTAATAGTGTTTTGTTGTTTTTTTGCAAAAACATCATTACTCCACAATTGTGTTAAATAACTTTGAGAAACGGTTTGTAAGACTTCCATTTCTATAGCTCCTAAAATTTGTTTACCCCCTGCAAAAAGTTTGTCTCCAGATTTTTTAAAAACAGGTAATGATTCACCTGTGACAAAACTATAATCTATTTGTGCATGGCCATTGATTAAAATNCCGTCAACGGGAATCAATTCTTCGTTTCTAATCAATAGACGATCACCTTCTTTAATATCATAAATAGAAATACTTGTCTCTGTCTGATCCTGTCCTATTTTTGTAACAGCTATAGGGAAATACGATTTATAATCGCGTTCAAAAGACAAAAAACTATAGGTTTGTTGCTGAAATATTTTTCCTAATAATAAGAAAAAAACAAAACCTGCAAGGCTATCAAAATAACCTTGCCCTAAACTGAATATAATTTCAACCGCACTTCTTATAAACAATACCGATATACCTAAAGCAATTGGCACATCTATGTTTAATATTTTATGTCTCAGTCCCTTATAAGCAGAAATAAAATATTCATTAGCAGCATAAAAAACTACTGGAATAGCCATTATAAAAATCAAGATTCTAAATAATGGTCTATATTTTTCTAACCAGAAACCACTAGCTTGAAAATATTCTGGAAATGACAATAACATAATATTCCCAAAAGCAAAACCAGCAACACCTAGTTTATAAATTAGTGTACGGTCAGTTTTACGTTTTAGCGTTGAGGTATCTTCTAAACTAATATAAGGTTCATAACCAATTGAGCTCAATAACTCAACAACTTGCCTTAATGAAATTTTTGCAGTATTAAATGTTATCCTTATTTCTTTTTTAGGAAAGTTTACAATACCAGAAATTATTCCTTTGTTTAATCTATCCAAATTTTCTAAAACCCAAATACATGAACTACAATGAATATGAGGAATGTAAAATGTAATTACACGAACTTCATCATCAATAAAATCATAAAGGTTTTCAACAATTTTTTCGTTGTCTAAATACGCATATTTGCTTTTTATTTCTTCAGGTATTGCACCAGGAGATTGTTCAAAATCATAATAACACGATAAATCATTCTCATTTAAAATCTCATAAACTGTTTTACAGCCATTGCAACAAAAACACTTCTCATCTATTTGATATTGTTTATCAGGACAATCTAAACCACAATGATAACAGACTTCTTTTGACATAATTTATTTTTCAAAAAACGCTATTAATAAATTAAAATTATATGATATTTATCATAAAATTTGTATCTTTGAATTACTAAAATACTCCTCCAATATGAGTAATTGTGAACTATGTGTATTACGTGAACTAGGTAACTTAAAATCATTATCTAAAAANGAAATTCATAACTTTTCTAAACACAAAGATACTATTGATTTTAAGAAAGGCGACATTTTATTTTCAGAAGGTAATGTTCTGAATGGCGTTTATTGTATTAGAGAAGGTATTTGCAAAATGTCTCGGCTTAGTGAAAATGGAAAAGAGCAAATTGTTAAGTTTATTAAAAAAGGTGATATGCTAGGTTATCGGTCTGTTTTAAGTGAAGAGCCTGTTACATTAACCGCAATTGCTCTCAAAGATTTAAAAGCCTGTTATATTTCTAAAAGTGATATTTTTAAGGCTATGAGAACAAACTCAAAATTCTCTATAGAAATGACAAAAACAGTTTGTCAAGATTTACGCGATGCTAATATGATTATTACCAATATGGCTCAAAAACATGTTAAGGAGAGATTAGCAGATACACTAATTTTTTTAAGAAACACTTTTGGTGTTGATGATGATGGTTATTTAGATCTTGTACTTACAAGAGAAGAACTTTCAAGTGTTATAGGTACTGCNACAGAATCTGCTATTCGTTTATTATCTGAATTTAAGAAAAAAGGATTGATAAAACTCAAGGGTAAAAAAATTGAAATTATTGATGAACATGAATTACTTAAAATCTCTCAAGGGTTTTAAATCCTAACCCAAAAAATTTTAAAGTACAATCCAGAAACTTCAGAGATAACTATTAAATTAGTTCTTATAATTTTCTGCTTAAGTCGGAACACTCTTACTGATATTTCGTAAACAATTTCAATTTACAATAAGTCTCTCTCTATGAATCCATAGTATATCTTTCAATAATTTCTTCAACATTATTAATTGTTTTTTTAGCCCAATCTAATCGTTTTTCATTTTTTTCGGTATCAGATAATTGCCAATTCACGGTTGACTTTCTTAATCTGGTGGTTAAATCTTGTAAAATAATAGCAACTGCAACAGAAATATTTAAACTCTCAGTAAAACCAACCATAGGTATTTTTAAAAAACCATCAGCTTCTTCAAGTATGTAATTTGATACGCCTTCCTTTTCTACACCAAAGACCAATGCTGATTTTTTTGTAATATCAAAATCTTGCAGCATACAAGAGTCATTATGTGGTGTTGTTGCAATAATTTGATACCCTTCACTTCTTAAAGTATTGATACAATCTTTAGTATTATACTCATTTTGATTAAACTCGTGAAAGTCAATCCACTTTTGAGCCCCTTTTGCTACTTGATTTGACACATAACTATTGTATTTATTTTCTATAATATGTAAGTCTTGTATACCAAAAACATCACAATTTCTTACTACAGCACTTGTATTATGTTTTTGATAAATATCTTCTAAAACAACTGTAAAATGTCTAGTTCTTTGAGCCAATACCTTTTCAAAAGTTGCTTTTCTATTATCTGTTAAAAAAGATTCTAAATAGGTAAGTAATGCTGTATTTTTATTTGCCATTTTTTAGTCTTAAAAATATCAACTAAATTAGTATAAATTTTACAATCTATGCAAAAAATTGTGGTGTTAACTGGAGCGGGAATGAGTGCTGAAAGTGGTATCAATACTTTTAGAGATGCTGGTGGACTTTGGGAAGGACATGATATTATGGAAGTAGCCTCTCCACAAGGTTTTGCTAATAATCCAGAATTGGTACTTGATTTTTATAATAAACGCAGAAAGCAATTATTAGAGGTTGAGCCTAATGCTGCTCATGTAATGCTATCCAAATTAGAAAAAAATTATGATGTTTCTATAATTACTCAAAATGTAGATGATTTGCATGAACGTGCAGGTAGTACAGATATTATCCATTTGCATGGAGAGTTATTAAAAGTTAGGAGTACCATAGATTCAAATTTAGTGTATAATCGTAATGATGACATTTATCTTGGTGATAACTGTGAAAAACAATCACAATTACGACCTCATATTGTTTGGTTTGGTGAAGATGTGCCTCTTTTAGAAAGAGCAGTAGAAATAACCAGTACAGCTGATATCTTAATTATTATTGGGACTTCAATGCAAGTTTATCCTGCTGCAAGTCTGGTGAATTATATAAAGTCAGGAACTCCAATATATTTTATTGACCCAAAACCATCTGTAAATAAGAACAGCTTTAATAATTTAATTGTCATTCCGGAAAAAGCGACCNTAGGCGTAGAAATTTTGATACAACATTATTTACATGGATAAAGAACTATTTATTGAAACGCTTGATAAAGGGACNCATAAATTANAACTTAGAAATCTATTGATAGATTCTTGTTTAAAAAACCCTTCTTATATTCGTATCCTANTAAAAAACATACAGCAAATAAATGATAAAAATTCAACCTTCTCCGCTCGAATTTTAGAACTCACTTGCAAGNAAAATTTAACTATTATCATTCCGTATTTAGATTCTTTTTGTAATCTATTAACTGAAGTCAAGCTTGAGGCAAGTATAAGAGCTTGTGCAAAAATCTGCGAATTATTAATGCTTAACTATTTTATTAAGACCAATATTTTCTATTCCAANAGCATTCAGGAAAAACATCTTGAAAAAATCATTGAATCAGGNTTTGATTGGATGCTTAGCAATCAGCCCACTGCAATACAAGCGTATACTATGCACTCATTGTATTTATTAGGCACAAAATATGATTGGATTCATCCAGAGTTGGTATTGATTTTAGAAAAAGCTATTCCGACTGGTAGTNTTGGTTTGGTAAACCGAGCAAGAAAAATTATTAAAGCGATACTAACTAAAAAAAGTTTTAAGCTTTAATTATANAAAATAATAAAATCAATTAAATTTTTAGTAGACTCTNATGATTATTTTCTTAAACTGTTAACCCATGTTGTTATCTCAATAATCTGCTCATCAGACAACTCAGCTTCAGGGTGCACAGGTAAATACGTTTTTAAAGGCATTTTCCTGTCTTCTATTTCTCCTATTATTTCTTTTAATTTCTTCTCTTTTCTCTTTTCAGAAAAAGTATTCCATTCAGAAAAATTCAACTCTTCTTTAGCTTCATCTATGTGGTGGGCAATCCACCAAGATAATGGAGCTACTTCTGCATACCACGGATAATTAGTGTTGTTAGAGTGACAGTCGTAACAAGAAGTCTTAATGATTTTAGTTAAATCAGTACTAACATTATGTACTTGTAAAAAATCATTCACAGAAGTTTCACTAGCAACATTTTTGACAGGTCTATAAAACTGAATAGCCACAAAAATAATCAACAAGCCAATTCCTATTTTTTTTATCATGTTTGTTAATTTTAAGCTAAGATATTAATTTATAAATTCCTTCATATAATTTTCCGTCAGCAATCACGCTTCCTTTTTGAATGAGATCAAATAGTTCAGCATTTCTATCCTTATCATATTGTTTTGTGCCTTTATAAAAACTGATAGCCTTATCTTGAGTATTGTCTATAAACCACTTATAATCTTTATCGTTAAAAAAACTAAAATCTGATTTATCAATTTGAACCACAATTCTAGAGATTTCAGTAGTATCACATTTGAATAGATTGATATTTTGTTCAGAAAAATGCTCTAAATAACTGGTTTTATTCAACACGTCATCCCAAACAACATCGCTAAATAGATTTAATTCTTGATCTGCAACTTCAGGCTTATCCTTTTTTAAAGCACTCCATTCTTTAACGTCAATTTGTTGCGTAGCTAAAAATTGTGCGAATTCTTTATGCAATGCTTCAAATTGCTCTTTTGTTAATTGTTTGTATTTCATCTATTAATCATTATTATCTTAAAGGGGGCTTTCTTTTGCAAAAATAAAAAAAACCGTTCATTGCTGAACGGTTTTTAATAGTATAATTATTCTTTTATTAGAAAATATATCTTAAGCCCACTTGTGCTTGCCATCTAGACAACAAACTTAAATTATTTGTAAATGTTGAAGTTTGTGTTGTGTCAAATGTATATAGAGGACTTAAATGATCTGGATCTACACCATCATCAAAACTAACACCAATTGGTTGTGTATTGGTTGGCAACTGACGTATACCCCAATCAGAACTAATCAAGTTTCCTATATTTAAAATATCTAATGTCAATTGAATTTTCTTAGTATCGCTAATATTATAATCTTGTGCTAAACGGAAATCCCAGTTAGAAAACCAAGGAGCAAGATTTCCATTTCTACCAGAAAAACTTCCTCTTTCTCCATTTAAATAATCATCTTGACTTATGTAATTTTCTAAAGCAGTTCTTTGTGTTTGCTGTTCAGCAGGTGTACCTGTAAAATTCATTGCTGCAATATCAGCAGCAGTTGGCACATAAAGTAAATCGTTTTGTGCAGAACCATCTCCATTAATATCACCACCATAAGTATAACTAAACCTACCTGTTTGTGCATATTCAAAGAAAGTCGCTACTGATGTTGACCATTTGTCATTCCCATAAGTAAACTTCTTAGTAATAGCACCAACAACACGATGTTTATGACCAAATCTAGAAGGACTAATTTTTGCTTGATTTACATTGCCTATGTTTGGGTTAAATCCGAAAGTTGCATTTGTTATTTCTTGTGTAGGTGACGTTGCATCTTTACTATCTAAGAAATCATAAGCAATACTCATATTCAATCCATTTTCCCAACTTTTTTTCAATTGAGCTGAAAAGTTAAGCACATTACCAATGTCAGTATTGGTCACTGCCCAAGCATGATTTGTTTTATCTGCTGGTAAATAAATATCTCTTGCTCCTGGCCCTTGTAATTTACCTGTTGGCTCTTGCAGTCCAATATTAGTCGCATAAATAGCATTTAAGTTTTTAGAATACACAACATCTAATGTTGCTGTTAATCCATTATCAAATTTATGATCATATCCTAAGTTAGAACGCAATACTTGCGGGAATTCAAAATCAGGATCTGCAATAGTATAGAAAAACGAGTTTACATTTTGTACTTGATTTCCTATCCATACAAATGGCAATCTTCCAGTAAATACACCTATACCACCTCTTAATTGTTGCGTTGATTCTCCTGTCACATCCCAATTAAAACCTAAACGAGGTGAAAATAACACTTTAGTTTTGGGCAATGTTTTACTATCATACGTTGTTGGAGTTCCGTCTGTTGTGAAATACTGAATAGTGGGGTCGTAACAACAACTTCTATCAATATTTTCTTGTACTTTATCTTCAGTGTCAAAATAACTAGGTATATCAACACGTAATCCTAAAGTTAAGGTAATATCATCATTAATGGCAAATTCGTCTTGTGCGTAAGCTGCTGTTTGACCAACATTTGTTTCAGCAAGAGCAAACTCTCCTGCTGCTTCAGCAGCTTTTGCAGCAGCAAAATCTGCAGCAAATCCATCAGGATCATTTGTATAATCTAAAAATTCTGATACAGAACCTGCTGAAGGGAAAAATAGACCTCTAGCCCCATAAGTCCCTAAATTAAAAGAGTTATCAAATGAGAATTTTTCAAATGAAGCTCCAAGAGTTATGGTATGATCACCGGCATAAATTTTAAAGTTATTTGTGATTTGAAAAACTTTTTGATCTAATTTATTATTTATCGAGAAAGGCTCATGTCCAGCAATAATATAAGGTGACCCTGCCTCTAAAATTGTAATTGATGGTGCAGCAACTGACTTTGGTGTTCTAAAGTCATCAAAATGTGTATAACCCACCTGTAAGTTATTTGAAAACTTATTACCAAATCTAGATTTTAATTCTACTAAAAATGATTGAATTTTATTATTAATAGTATAACTAGAATTCTCAAATTGCAATGTGTTTTGGTTTGGTCCTCTATTAAAGAATGCTGATGGATGTGCTGGCTTATCTCTTTGAGCATCAAGTACATTATAAGTTGCAGTCAATGCGTGATCATCACTAATATTCCAATCTAACTTAACAATGTATTTATAATTATTTGTGGCATGTAATAAATTTTCATAGCCACCAGTTTCATAGCCTAGTGCGGCTAAAGCATCAGACACAGTTTCTAAATCAGAACGTAAAACTCTAGAAATACCATTCCCAACAGTTTCTCCACCATTATTCGCTCTAAAACCAGTCACTAAATCATCTCTATCTTCAATTTCAGCATTTGCAAAAAAGAATAATTTATTTTTAATGATTGGTCCCCCGATACTGAACCCAGCTTGTAAATGTTTCAAATCTCCTTTAAAAATTTCTGTGCCTTCTATCTTATTTCCAGTCATATCTTGATTTCTATAGAATCCAAAAACTGTACCGTGAAATTCATTAGTTCCTGATTTAGTTACAGCATTAATAGAAGCTCCCGTAAAACCAGATGATGTAACATCATAAGGTGCTAAATCTACCTGTATTTGGTCAATGGCATCTAAAGAAATTGGTTGAGCATTAGTTTGACTACCTGGTGTACCACCATCTAATCCAAAAGGATTATTAAAAATAGAACCGTCTAAAGTTAAATTATTCATTTTATTATTAGCTCCTCCAAATGAATTACCATCGGCAGAAGGTGTCAAACGTGTAAAATCGTTAATTGATCTAGAGATTGTTGGTAAAGCTTTAATCTCTTCTCTTCCAATATTTGTTGATGATCCTGTTCTACCACTATTAATTATAGAATTTTTATTTGTCGCTTTTAGAACAACCTCTTCCAATTCAGAAGCTTCTTCTTTTAAGACATAATTTGCCTTAAATTTTTGACCAATTTGAAGATGAACACCTTCTTCAGTTTGTGTCTTCATACCCACAAAACTGATGGTAATTGTATATGGTCCTCCAATACGCATATTTGGAATGTTAAATGAACCATTAAGCTGAGTTACTGTTCCGTAACTGGTTCCTGAAGGTGTATGTAATGCAACTACATTTGCACTTGGAATTTCNTGTCCACTTTCATCAGAAACAGTCCCTCTCATTGAGGCTGTTGTTACCTGAGCAAATGAACTTATTGCAAGGCAAAAAAACAGCACTGCAAAAAAATAATTTTTTTTCATAATATTTAATTTAGTTTGTTATAAATTTAGAAAACAAAAATAAAAAAAAAGCCATTCAAATNGAATGGCTTTTATAATTTCCTGCTGATTTTTATCAACAATGTGTTTATTTCTTATTTTCTGCAATTACATCAAAAGGTAAATCAATGATTACCTCTCTATGTAAACGAATTTTAGCATTGTAAGTACCTAGTCTTTTCACTAAGCCTCCTAAAACTGTAATAAATTTTTTGTCTATTTCAATTCCTGCCTTAGAAATAACAGCAGCTACATCAGCATTACCAACAGAACCGAAAAGTTTATTACCTACACCTACTTTGGCTGCAATTTTAACTCCTACTTCTTGTATAGCTTTGGCTGTAGCCTGTGCTTCTTTTATAACTTTAGCTTCTTTGTAAGCTCTTTGTTTCAACGTTTCTGCTAACACTTTCTTTGCAGAAGATGTTGCTAAAGTTGCATATCCTTGTGGAATTAAAAAATTGCGACCATAACCATTTTTTACAGTTACCACATCATCTGTAAATCCTAAATTAGCTACGTCTTGTTTTAATATAAGTTCCATATCAGTTCTTAAATTTTTGATTATTTTAACATGTCACCTACATAAGGCATTAAAGCCAAATGACGTGCTCTTTTAATTGCTTGTGACACCTTGCGTTGATATTTTAATGAAGTACCAGTTAGACGTCGAGGTAATATTTTACCTTGCTCATTTACCAAATACATTAAAAAATTTGCATCTTTATAATCTATATATTTAATGCCATTTTTCTTAAAACGACAGTATTTTACTTTTTGTTTTGTATCAATATCTAAAGGAGTTAGATATCTGATTTCGGATTTATTTCCGCCTTTTGCTTGTTGTTCTATTGATGACATAACTTAGTTTTTTGTTGCTTTATCACGTTTCTTTCTCTTTTCTGCCCATTCAGCAGCATGTTTATCTAACTTAACTGTTAAATAACGCATAATACTATCGTCTCTTCTAAATTCTAATTCAAAAGGATTGATAAATTCACCAGCAACCTTATATTCAAACAAGTGATAAAATCCGGTTTTTTTCTTTTGGATTGTATAAGCTAATTTTTTTAAGCCCCAATCTTCTTTGTGGATCATTTCGGCACCTTTAGAAACCAAGTAGTCGTTAAACTTCTTTACTGTTTCCTTTACCTGAACATCAGATAAAACGGGATTCAAAATGAAAACAGTTTCGTAATGATTCATAATTAATTGTTTTATTTATTATTTTTAAGCCTGCAAATATACGACTTTAAATCATTCTATGATATATTCATGCC